>Ga0247815_10000329_pt1 | contig 38236 bp, 36 predicted proteins | sample UWRJL194509B1_FD_181014 | JGI IMG/M metagenome (GOLD analysis project Ga0247815, IMG submission 181014) | Plant litter microbial communities from Arlington Agricultural Research Station in Wisconsin, United States - UWRJ-L194-509B-1 | ecosystem: Environmental > Terrestrial > Plant litter >...
CTGATACAGAAAATCCAGATCCGTATGTAAATATTCAATTTGTTATTGATCGTAAAGAAGAACTGGAAAGTTTAGGATTTACGATCTGTAATTTAAAACTGGAAAGCAAAGAAATCATTACAGAAAACCATACTGTTTCTGCTTCCAAAGAAGAAACAAAAGAAGATTGGTTCGATATCAGAATAGTTATTACGATTGGCGCTTATACGATCAATTTCAGTGAAATTATTCCGAACATAAAAAGTAAGGAAAGACTCTTTTTATTGCCTGACGGAAACTATTTTCTGATTCCGTTAGAATGGCTGAGTAAATATGGTTCGCTGGCAAAGTTGGCCAAAACAGAGAACGGAAATTTACTTTTGCGTAAAAGTAACTTTGCCGCTCTGGATGCGATTCCGGAAATCAAAGATGATATCATTCGCAAAGCAGAATATACTTCTTCTGATTTATTAAAAGCTTCACTAAGACCTTATCAGATCGATGGTGTAAAATGGCTTTTAGGTCATTTTAACTCTAATTTGGGTGCTTGTCTGGCTGATGACATGGGACTTGGTAAGACATTACAAACTCTTGCCGTTCTTGTTGCCGTACAGGAACAACTGGGATTTACGACTAAAACCACGAATTTTGATTTGTTTCAAAATGAAACTACTATTGAAAGAGATCCATTGAAAGCTTTGATTGTTTTACCTTCTTCATTGGTTTTTAACTGGTACAATGAAGCGGCGAAATTCACACCGCATTTTTCGAAAATGCAATATGTGGGAAATGACCGAAAATTATTGGCCAGCAGATTAGCTTCAACTGATTTGATTTTTACGAGTTATAGCATTGTTCACCGTGATATTTCAATTTTAGAAAAATACAATTTCCGTTATTTAATTTTAGACGAAAGTCAATACATTAAAAATAAAAATTCTAAGATTTTTAAAGCCATTACTAAAATAAATACGGCTCATAAAATTGCCTTAAGCGGTACTCCTATCGAAAATTCACTGGACGATTTATGGTCGCAAATGCAATTTATAAATCCGGATATTTTGGGTAGTTATGATTTTTTTGCTCAGAATTTTAAAATTCCGATTGAGAAAAAGCAAGACGAAAATACTTTGTCTGAACTAAAAAACCTCATCCAGCCTTATATTTTAAGACGAACCAAAGAGCAGGTTTTGAAAGATTTACCGGAATTAACCGAGCAGATTTATTATTGCGATATGGATCCTGAACAGGAAAAATTATATGAAAAAGAAAAATCGAAAGCACGGAACTTTTTACTAAAAACAGACGGATCGAGCCCGGACAAAATTAGTATTATCAATACGCTGATGAAGTTAAGACAACTGAGTAATCACCCAAAAATGGTGGATCAGGAATCTGAAATTGATTCGGGAAAATATAATGCCGTCACTAATTATCTGGAAACTTTAGTTAAAGAGAAACAAAAGGCAATCATTTTTAGTTCGTTCGTAACTAATTTGCATTTTTATACAGATTGGTGTAAGGAAAACAAAATAGAATTTTGCGAGATTACCGGAGAAACTCCTGCTAGTAAAAGAGAACAACAGGTAAAATTGTTTCAGGAAAAAGAAAAGCCTTTGTTATTCTTTATTTCGCTCAAAGCGGGCGGCGTTGGTCTTAATATTACCAAAGCTTCTTATGTTTTGTTTTTAGATCCGTGGTGGAATCCTTTTGCTGAAAAGCAGGGAGTTGGTCGAGCGCACCGAATTGGGCAATTGAACAAAGTAAATGTTATCAGGTTTATTTCGAAAAATACGGTTGAAGAAAAAATCATCAAACTACAGGAAAACAAAAAGTTATTATCTGATTCTCTTTTAGAAGAAAGTTATATTAATGACGAAATCGAAGTGAACTTAGAATACATTTTGAGCTCTTAATAAATTTGTTTTCGAAAGCAGTAAAAGCGGCATCTTATTACATTATATAATAATTCTTATATTTACAATCTTACAATTGTAATATGATGCCAAAATTTTTGTTTAGAAATCTTCTTCTTATTTTCATTTTTGCTTCGGCCACAGCCCAGGCGCAAGGAATGCAAACCGAGATTGATCCTCCATACAATATCAAAACTGTTTCGTTTGTTCAAAACGGCAGTAATGTGGTGCCTATATTTGAGTTAGGCGACAATTTTACCTTTCAGTTTGATGATTTGTTTGGTAATGAAGCCAATTATTATTTTGAAGTTATCCATTGCGATTATAACTGGAAACCAACTGATATCCCAAAAACAGATTACATTAGCGGTTTTGATAATCAAAGAATTACAGATTACTCTAACTCTTTTAATACGCTTCAGGTATACTCTCATTATCGACTTTCTTTTCCTAATCAGTTTACATCTCAATTACGAATTTCGGGAAATTATATGCTGAGGATTCTAAATGAGGACAGAGAGCTCCTTTTCTCCAGAAAATTTATTTTATATGAAAACCATGCTACAGTTTCGGCTCAGGTAAAACGAAGCCGTGATGTTACGAATATTGATTACAAACAAAATCTTGACTTTGCCGTATTATCGAATGATATTACTTTTCAAACTCCGTTACAAAATGTAAAAATCTTATTATTACAAAACGGCAATTTTAATACGGCTATCAAAAATGTTCCTCCTCAATACACAATAGGAAATCAATTGGTTTACAAATACAATCAGGAAACTCAATTTTGGGGCGGAAATGAATTTTTATATTTCGAAAATAAAGACATTCGTGCAGCAAGCAATAATGTGGGTAGAGTTGGCGCCAATAACGACATTTACAATTCGTACTTATATACGAATCAGGCAAGAGCCAACCAGATTTATACCGTGTATCAGGATGTAAATGGAAATTTTGTGGTGAAAAACATCAACGCTTCAAGCAACGAAATTGAAGCCGATTATGCCTGGGTTTATTTTACCCTTTCGGCTCCTACTTTCAGATCAACAAACAAAGACATTTATATTACAGGAATGTTCAACAATTACAGTTTATCGCCAGAATATAAAATGGAATATAATACTGAGAAAGCTGTTTTTGAAAAAGCGGTCATGATTAAGCAGGGTTTTACTAATTTTCAATATACAATTGCCGATAAAAAAGGTGTTATTGATTATGAAAATGCGATTGATGGAAACTTTTATCAAACTGAAAATGAGTATACCATATTGGTTTATTATAAAGAAAGTACAGATCGCTATCAGAGAGTTATAGGAAAAGGAAATGCCAACTCAATAAACATCGTAAATTAAAACATTGTTAAGGATTTAGATCGAAAGATTTTTTTTTGTAGCTTTGCAACTATAACCCACACATATTTACTACTTTAGTATGGTTTCTCAGATAACAAGAGGCATAAAAATATCTGTTTTGACTAGTTTTGAAGGTACTTACTTCAAGAACTACAAGATCCACTTTGCTTTTAGTTATGTAGTTACAATCGAAAATCACAGCAAAGATTCAGTTCAGTTAACTTCTCGTCATTGGGAAATATTTGATTCTTTAAACGATCTTGAAGTTGTAGACGGAGAAGGCGTTATTGGTAAAAAACCGGTTTTGAAACCTGGAGAAAATCACACTTATAGCTCAGGTTGTCTATTGTCATCTCCTTATGGTGCGATGAAAGGTTATTTTAATATGATCAATTTTACCTCTACAAAAACATTCAAAGTAATTGTTCCTACTTTTAGAATGTGTGCTCCTTTTGCTTTAAACTAAAAAAAGTTTAAAAAAGCCTGCTCTTTTTTATCGTTATCTTAATCATAAATTTGTCAAATTATTAATTTATCCTTTGTACTTTTGTGCAGCGTTAGATTATTCGTAACAAATCAAATCATCTAACCCTTAAATTGTCTAATTATCTAATTTTAAATAAAATGCTAAAAGGATTCTTTCATGTACCAAAAGCGGTAAACGAGCCAGTAAAAAGCTACGCACCTAACTCACCAGAAAAAGCAGCTGTTCAGGCAGCTTACACAACATTGTGGAATTCTAAAATTGACGTTCCGTTATACATCGGAAGCGAAGAAATCAGAACTGGAAATACAAGAACAATATCAGCTCCTCACGATCACAAACACATTGTAGGAACTTATCACTTAGCTGAAAAACAACATATTGAAAAAGCAATTGCTAATGCTCTTGAATCAAGAACTGCATGGGCAAACATGGCATGGGAACAACGTGCTGCTATTTTCTTAAAAGCTGCTGAACTTATTGCAGGTCCATACAGAGCGCGTATTAACGCTGCTACAATGATTGGTCAATCTAAAAATATTCATCAGGCAGAAATTGATGCTTCTTGCGAATTGATCGACTTTTTACGTTACAACGTAGAATTTATGACGCAAATTTACGGAGATCAGCCAAAGTCTGATTCTACTACATGGAATCGTTTAGAATACAGACCTCTTGAAGGTTTTGTTTATGCGATTACTCCTTTTAACTTTACTGCTATTGCTGCAAATCTTCCTGCAAGTGCTGCCATGATGGGTAACGTTGTGGTTTGGAAACCAAGTGATAGCCAGGTTTTTTCTGCAAAAATCATCATCGATATTTTCAAAGAAGCGGGTGTTCCTGATGGCGTTATCAACGTTGTTTTTGGAGATGCTTTAATGATTACTGATACTGTTTTAGCAAGCCGTGATTTTGCAGGAGTTCACTTTACAGGATCAACTCATGTATTTAAAGATATCTGGGCTAAAATTGGTGCTAATATTCACCACTATAAAACATACCCAAGAATCGTTGGAGAAACTGGTGGTAAAGATTTTATCATTGCTCACCCAAGCGCTAATGCAAAACAAGTTTCTACAGGAATTACTCGTGGTGCATTTGAATTTCAGGGGCAAAAATGTTCTGCAGCTTCAAGAGCTTATGTTCCTCAAAGTTTATGGCCAGCTGTAAAAGAACAATTAATTGCTGATGTAAAATCAATGAAAATGGGTTCTCCGGAAGATTTCGGAAACTTTATTACTGCAGTTATTCACGAAGGTTCTTTTGATAAATTGGCTGGTTTTATCGATCAGGCTAAAAAAGATGCTGATGCTGAAATCATTGCTGGTGGAAACTACGATAAATCTGTAGGTTACTTTATTGAGCCAACAATTATTGTAACAACAAATCCTAAATATACTACAATGGAAACCGAATTATTCGGACCAGTTATTACTATATACGTTTACGAAGATGCAAAATGGGAAGAGACTTTAGAATTAGTTGATACTACATCTGAGTATGCTCTTACAGGAGCTGTATTTAGCCAGGATCGTTATGCTATTGAAGTAGCTACTACGAAATTGCAAAATGCTGCAGGTAACTTCTACATCAACGATAAACCAACAGGAGCGGTTGTAGGTATGCAGCCTTTTGGTGGTGCAAGAGCTTCAGGAACTAACGATAAAGCAGGTTCTGCATTGAACTTATTGCGTTGGGCTTCTCCTAGAACTATCAAAGAAACTTTTGTAACTCCTGAAGATTACAGATACCCTTTCTTAGGATAATTTCTGATTTTAGAGTTCAGATTTTAGATTTATAAAAAAGCCGCAAACTTCATTTTGAAATTTGCGGCTTTTACTTTTATTGTTTTACTTCCAAATCGGGATTTTTACAAAACTGTCATTATACCATTTTACTTTTAAGGGTTCTTTGGCATCTTTAATGGTTTCATCTCTAACTGTTTTTCCTGTTCCGTAATTGAGTTCTGAAAAAGGGTTTTTATTTACGTTTAATACCACCACTAAACGACTTCCTTTATTTAATTGTTTACTGACCAAATGTGTATTCGAAAAAGGAATCGATTCTATTTTATTTGGTTTTAATAAATTTCTTGTTGTACTATCTTTGGCATAACTCGCACGGCCCAAAAAATAAGACAAATGAAAATATTCTCCATTTGGTGTTAATTCATATAACGTAACACCAATATCCATATCTTTTTTATTGATGCTTGCCTTTATTTCTCCTAAAAATGATCCGTTTACCAATATCGACTCTCTAAAAGGATCACTTATAAAAATATATCCGTTTGTTGTATCAATTTCTTTTTTGATAATAGGATCCGGGTAATATTCATTGTTTTGAGTTTGTCTGTCGGCAAAATCTACTTCTTGAGATAAGTAACTGCTTTTTGTTGGCTTTGTAGTATTCAAAGCATAAAATTTTCCGGATTTATTATTCGTTAAATACAGCTTCAGGAAACCATTGTTCATTTTATCTAGAGACGGAGCGCTTCTCCATTCATTGGCTCCCATTACCTGATAGTTAATCCTGTCTTTTAAAATTTCAGGTTTTGGTCCATTTTTTAAAATGTAATCGAACCATCCATACGTTATTTTTTTGGTATTAATTAATGCGTCTTTATCAACTTTATAACAATTTATCGCCGGAGAACCGCCTTTTTGTGCCCCAAAATGACTGTACGGACCAATGACTAAATAAGAATTGGCTTTGGCGTTGTATTTTTGAAGTTCTCTTAAATAATACAAACTCGAATTTTGGGAATCGTTATAATAACCATCGATAACTAAAATCGGAATATTTATTTGGGTGAAATCCTTTTTGTATGGCGACATTTTCTGCCAATATTCATCAAACGAAGGATGTTGTATCCATCGCTGAAATAGCCTGTTTGGAGTTCCGTCTATGCTGTCCATTTTTTTGTAGGCAACTCCTGTTTCCCACCATTTAAACTGCATATTTCTAAATCGCTTCCTGTCATTTCCTGCCACTGTATCGAGATATTTGTTACTGCCAACATAAAAAGACCATTCGTAATTAGGATTTATAAACACATTGTTTTCCATTGGCAAACCCATTCCGGCTCGATTAGCAACATATGGAACTATAGTTTTAAGTGCAGGATGTATTTTTTTGCACGCTGCCCATTGCGTCATTCCATTATAACTACCTCCAAACATTCCTATACTTCCGTTACACCATTCTTGTTTGCTAATCCAATCAATAACATCATAAGTATCATTGGCTTCATTTTCATAAGGAAATATTTCATCAGGACTAAATCGTTTACCACGCGAATAGGTAATAACACCAATATAATCTTTATCTGCTGCCTCTTTCAAAGATTTGATCCCTTTTCCTTCTTCTGCATAAATCGTATGTTGAAGTATTACAGGTTTCGGAACCAAAATTCCTTTTTTACGCACTACAATTGCCGATATCAAAGCGCCATCACGCGTTTTGATCATTACACTATCCTGAATATCATAAGCACTTTTTAGATCTTCGGATTTGGTTTTACTGGTTTGCTGAGAAAATGTATTTGATATCATCAGAATAAGAAATACAAAATTTAAAATTGTTTTCATGGAAATGGTTTTATTAGGAAGTTTTATTTTAAGCTTGGTTGTTTATAATAAACTGATTCATTAAATCTAAAAAAAGCATACAGAGATCCTCAACTAATAGCATTAGCTGTACGTATTAAAATAATTTTGAAAGATGATTTAAATCCCGTTCTGATTTTTGAACCTCACGGATTGGCGGTTTGAGACTTCTAATAATTCGCCGGTTTTTAGTTTTACCTCTAACCTGCCACTATCTGTTGTATTGATTGCCTGGATGTATTTTATATTTATAATCTCGGTTCTGTTTATTCTAAAGAAAATAGTTTCGTCTAAAATTTCTTCCCATTGACGAAGAGAACGTCTTTGAAGTGCTTTTTTGTCCTGAAAAAATAATCGGGTGTAATGCTCTAAAGATTCAATTAAATAAATTTCATCTAATTGAATAAAGAACCGCTTTTCTCCATCTTTTATAAAAATCTTTCGGTCTTTTGCCTCAGTATCATTTAAGGAAGATTTCAGCTGCATCGTATCTCTTATTTTTTGAATTGCTTTTGCAAAACGTTCTTCTCTTATAGGTTTCATTAAATAATCTAAAGCATTTACTTCAAACGCCTGTATTGCATATTGATCATAGGCGGTAATAAATAAAACTGCCGGAACATGATCTAACGATTCTAACAAATCGAAACCGGATTTTTCAGGCATCTGGATATCGAGAAAAATTAAATCAGGCATTTCTTTTTCGATCAAAACCTTCGCATCATCGGCATTTTCAGCTTCGCCAATAAGCACAAAGTCTTCATAGTTTTTTAAAGCTATTTTTACTTCTTCTCTTGCTAAACGTTCATCATCTATTATAATTACTTTTATCTTTTTCATTTTGATGGTATTAAAATAGTAGCCAAAACCGTTTCATCTTCCATCTGCATAATCTCAAAAGAAGCATTTCCGTTATATTGCAACAACAATCTTTCCTTTAAATTACTTAAGCCAATACCAGAATTTGTAATTTCATTACTTAGTTTTCCTGAGTTTTGAACAGTAATCTTTATAAAATCGTTTTCTGTGTCAACTTTTACAGTAATAAATCCTCCGTTCTTTCTTTTTTCGATGCCGTGTTTTATGGCATTTTCAACCAATGACTGAATACTAAAAGGCAGGATTAGATGTTTGGACAAATCTAAACTGGTTTCAATTTTGATCTGCAAACGTTCCTCAAATCGTATTTTTTCTAATTCCAGATAATCCCGCACCAGATTAATTTCGTCATCTAGTGATATCAATTTCCCAATGTTGCTATTTAGAGAATTCCTTAAAAGTTCAGACAATAGATCAATAGCTCTTCTGGCGGCATCCGGATTTTCTATGACCAGGAATTTTATATTGTTTAATGAATTAAAAAAGAAATGAGGATTGAGCTGCGCACTCAGATTATTCAGTTGTGCTTCTTTTATTATAATGGACAAGCGGGCATTTTCTTTTACTGTTTCTAATTCGAGTCTTGAATAGTGATAAAGATGGTACGCCAATACCCAAATAGACATTAATCGTGTACCGGTGATAAAAACCTGTAATTGAACTGATTGAAAAAACGCTAAAAAAGAAACAGTTTCATTTTTAAAAATTAAAAGGCGTACCAAATAAAGCTTACCTACAATCAAAACCATGTATAATAAGGAAAGTATCAAAATACTAAGTACAATTCTTGGCAACAGCATTTTTAGATTCAGTTTATTCCATCCGTTTTTTAAGGCGAAATTTCGATATATATGAGTTAGCGTAATACCAATTGACACATCTAGTATTAAATCTATTACGCCCATTTTCCATATAAAATTACCCGTCAGGAAAGCCGATAATCCCCAATATAAAGAAGCAGTAATCCATCCTATAAGTTGAATTTTCCAATATGTCGATAATATAGTCTTTGTTTTCAAAAGCAAATTTTTGTTAGTGCTGTAGTAAAGGTATTCCTCTACTACAGATTGACCAAATAAAAGTACAGGAACGAAAAATAATAGAGGATGAGTGCATATTAATTGTTTATTCCGACAAAATCTCATGATTACTCACTGTGCAACTCGCTTTTTTTACCAAGCTTCCAAAAACACCAAACCATTAAAAAACAATCACTTACAATTAAATCATGAAAACTTAAATCGATTTATTGTTATTCTGACAATCTTAAATACTTAAAATTTGTAATACTTTTCTTATTATATTGATTATCAGCAGTATACAGCTTAAAAAATCCTATTCTGTTACTTTTAAAACTTTTCGTAACACTCTAAAAATATATCTCATTATACTTTTACACCAAGATTTAAAGCGGAAGAATTTAGAGAAAAATTAAACATATTTAGAAAAAGCTTTACAATTAAATTTTACAACAATCCAGCAAAAAAATAAAAAAAAGAAACAATGAGAAATTTACAAAACACACCTCCTGTAATTGTACAGGCAAAAAGTATTGGACATCCAATTGACTTTAAATGGAGTAAAAAAAAGATAGAGCAATTTTTAGATCCTTTAGAAGGGAATGATGAACTTGAACATGCCTTAATGCAAATTAATCATAAAGCTTCTGTGGGACTTACAGCAGCTTTGCTCGAATGGATCTACTGGAGATATACAGGTTATACAAAAATGAATAATGATACCCAAAAAAGAATCGAGGCTTTATGGTGTTCTATTGGTAATATCGAAAATACAAAACCATTAGTTTTTGATGCTGAATTTGACATTTCGGCCACCGGACATGTAAACGGACCATTATGGATAGCCATTATGAATGTAACCATGATCGATGTAATGTATAGAAAAGGATCATACGCTATTCAGAACGAACTTATTGGACTAGTATTATTAGCGCGTCACATTACACCAAGAAAAAGAGTTTTTGACAAATGGCTCAACAGAACGCTAGCAGTTTTAAAACGTGATTATCCATGTCAATATAACAATGAGGATTTAGAACAAAACTTTGAAGCAGTTTACGATTCATCACACGAACCTGTAATTTGCCGTGATTTTTTCTTTAACCCAGAGTTTGAAAATTCTACCGAGGCAACAGAAAAAGCAATAAACGAGCTCATTCATAATTTAGATACTAAATCCAATCAATTTTTGTGCTTTCCAAAAAGAGCTTCTTAATTGATTTTATTTTAAAAAATAACCCCACAAACTTCAATTATTTTTGAAATTTGTGGGGTTTATTATTTTAAATCAACTAAAACTTATTTTCGACTTCCGCAGCCTGCAACATGAGGTAATGCAAATCGGTATTTTTTACGAAAGGTTTCAAAAGTTCGCTTCCGGGACCAAACATGGCCAACTCTACATAATCAGCAGAATGATCCATACTTATCCATCCTACAGAATTTATTTTCCCCTGCATTTCTGCAAAAGCTTTATAGGGTAATTTTTTATAATTATAAAGTCCGTCTTCTTTATGCAATCCGTCGTAATAACTTAGTACCGTTTTTGCCTCGTCGTCTGAAACCGAATGTCCATTTGCCTTTTCTATAATTTCCTTTACTTGTGCAACAGAAGATTGCGGTTTTATCTGATTCAAAATCCATTCATTTGTCTGCGTATATTTCTGAATACTATCAAAATTATCATTGGCATCTTTACCGTAAATAATTCCAGGATTGGCATTTCCGTGATCTGTTGTAATAATGACCAATGTGTCTTTGTCTTTTTCGGCAAAATCTATAGCGATTTTCACAGCCTCATCAAACTCAATCTGATCGTGAATTAAACCTGCAATATCATTTCCGTGGGCCGCCCAGTCAACTTTTCCGCTTTCTATTTGCAAAACAAAACCATTTTTATGATTTTTCATTCTGTCAATAGCTTTTTGCGCCATCTCTGCAAGACTTGGAACGGTTTTCTGTAAATTTTGATCACTATTTCTATCTACATAATAAGGAAGTCCATCTTCTGCAAACACACCCAAAATAGGCTGAGAATTCGAAGCCGAATCCATATCTGCGCGATTTTTCACCACCTGATATCCTTTTGCTTTAAAAGCAGCAAACATATCTTTTTTATCTTTTCTTGATTCAGGACTAAAATAATTTGAACCTCCGCCCATCATAACATCAAAACCCAGATCTAAATATTGTTCGGCAATATCATCCTGTGCGTTTCTGCTTTTACTGTTTACGCAAAAACCCGCCGGAGTAGCGTGAGTAATAGGAACTGTTGTAACACAACCCGCCATTTTTCCTACCTTTTTGAACTTTTGCCAAATGGGTAAATGAGGTTCACCCTGAGGACTCACATTAAGTACGCCGTTGTTTACCCTAAAACCACCACCCCACGAAGAACTCGCAGCCGAAGAATCCGTTACAATAGAACTCGCAGAAGCGGTATCCATCAAAGCTCTTGAAACTCTGTTATCTTTATACAACTGAATCCAGTTAGAACCTTTTCCCGTTTTTCTGTTCAGGAACAAATCGGTCATATTCAATGTTCCGGTACTCATTCCGTCACTAACGAATAAAATAATATTTTTGGCTTTCTTATTTTTATTTACCTCTTCTAAATCTAAAATATTTGCAGAACCCTGAAACGGATTCATAACTGCGGCTCCAATCGTTAATAAAGAACCATTTTTAAAGAACTTCCTTCTATCCATTATTACTTTATTTATAAGTATTTTCAAAGATAATTAAATACGCTCAACCACAAAATTATCATTGTGTTATGATAATTACTCAAAAGCATCTTAACTAATGGCAAACAAAAAACCGACAGAACGCTTATTAAGCACGCTGTCGGTTTTTTTATTTTTTAAAGAATATTAAACGGTAAACTTCAAAGGCAAATGCACTACTTTTTTAGTTTCAAAAAACTCATCTTCAAAAATCGTAGACAAATCGTATAAAGTTGCTTTTGGAAAATCTTTTAATTCTTCGGTCAAATCTCCGCCTTTTAGGTATAGGATTCCGTTTTTCAACGTATGCTTTTGCTGCTTTTTGATTTTAGTTTTAATCCAGGAAACAAAATCCGGCATATTGGTTACAGCACGACTTACAATAAAGTCAAAATCACCTTTTACATTTTCGGCACGCAATTGTTCTGCTTTTACGTTCTTTAATTCTAATGCATCAACAACGCCCTGAACAACTTTTATTTTTTTGGCAATAACATCAATCAGATAAAAACGCGTTTCAGGAAAAAGAATCGCTAATGGAATTCCGGGAAATCCTCCGCCTGTTCCAACATCAAGAACAAATGTTCCTGGTTCGAATTTCATAATTTTTGCAATTCCAAGCGAATGCAAAACGTGTTTTGTATATAATGCATCAATGTCTTTACGCGAAATAACATTGATTTTTTCATTCCAATCGTGGTATAAAAAGTCTAATTTTTGAAATTGTTCGATTTGAATGTCGGTCAAATCAGGAAAATATTTCAATATCTCATCCATTGCTCTAATTTTTTAACAAAAGTACTACTTTAGAGTTGAAATATTTAACTCAATTTTGCAAATTGAAAATTTATAATAATTACCTTTGAAAACTATTTAAATTAATTATGAATAACACTGCACCTACATTTGCCAAACAAGACAATCTGAAGTTCTTCAGAACACTTAACTCACGAGTAAACAATTACTTCAAAGAGAATAACATTCAGAAAACAGGAAACTGGAAGTTGCACTTAAAAGCAATTATTCTTTTTGCAGTTTTTCTAACGCCTTACTTTTTGATCTTAACTCTTCCTATGCCATTTTGGGCACAATTGTTATTAAACATTTTGATGGGAGTTGGAATGGCCGGAATTGGAATGAACGTGATGCACGACGGAAACCACGGATCGTACTCGTCTAAATCATGGATCAACAAGATTATGGGCGGAAGTATTTATATTCTGGCAGGAAATGTTCACAACTGGCAAGTACAACATAATGTATTGCACCATACATATACCAATATTCATGGTCATGACGAAGATCTTGATGCCGGAAGAATTATTCGTTTTACACAAAATGCCGAATGGCAACGTTTTCATAAATTCCAACATTATTATTCTTTCTTTTTATATGGACTATTGACTTTCAATTGGGCTTTAACAACCGATTTTAAGCAAATGAAAAACTATCTTAAAAGAAAATTATCTTATGGAACACCTCAAAGTCCTGTCAAATTATGGACTGTTTTGGTGATCACAAAAATAATCTACGTTTTAATCTGGATGGTTTTACCAATGGTACTTGGCGTAACATGGTGGAAAGTTGTTGTTGGATTTTTCGTAATGCATTATGTAGCCGGATTAATTTTAAGTATTGTTTTTCAATTGGCACACGTAGTAGAAGAAACTTCAAATCCGGTTCCTAATGAAGACGGAGAAATGGAAAACACCTGGGCAATACACCAATTGTACACAACCGCTAATTTTGCTCCAAAAAACAAAATAATCAACTGGTTTACAGGAGGATTAAATCATCAGATTGAACACCATATTTTCCCGAATATCAGTCATATTCATTACGGAAAAATTGCCGAAATCGTAAAACAAACTGCAATCGAATGTAACTTGCCTTATCATGAATTCAGAACCATGAGAGGAGCGGTTATAGCACATTACAAGCATCTTAAAGATCTTGGAATGAAACCGGAACTAGCATAGAACTAAAAAAAATCCTATTAATAATTAACCTTCCTTAATTAAAGTTGAAATTAAGGACATTCAAAATTTTTATAATGAATCATATTCTTTCAGACAGAATCAACAACTTAGCGACATCACAAACCTTAGCAATGGCTGCTTTAGCACGTGAGTTAAAAGCACAAGGAAAAGACATTATCAGTTTAAGTTTAGGTGAACCAGATTTTAACACTCCTGACTTCATCAAAGAAGCTGTTAAAAAAGCAGTAGACGAAAATTACAGCACCTATTCTCCGGTAGAAGGTTATTTAGAATTGAGAGAAGCAATTTGCAAAAAATTCAAAAGAGACAATAATTTAGAGTACAAACCAACTCAAATCGTAGTTTCTACAGGAGCAAAACAATCTTTGTACAACATTGCACAAGTAATGTTAAACGATGGTGACGAGGTTATTTTACCAGCGCCTTACTGGGTTTCTTACTTCGAGATTGTAAAACTTTCAGGTGGAGTTCCAGTTGAAGTTCCAACATCTGTAGATACTGATTTCAAAATTACCCCAGAACAATTAGAAGCTGCCATCACGCCAAAAACAAAAATGATGTGGTTCTCTTCTCCTTGTAACCCATCTGGATCTGTTTACAGCAGAGAAGAGCTTACAGCTCTTGCAAAAGTGTTAGAAAAATACCCAAATATATACGTAGTTGCCGATGAAATTTATGAGCACATCAATTTCTCAGGAACTTTTTGCAGCATCGGTTCAATCCCAGGAATGTTAGAAAGAACCATTACTGTAAACGGAGTAGCAAAAGCATTTGCTATGACAGGATATAGAATTGGTTATATTGGAGCACCGGAATTCATCGCAAAAGCGTGTACAAAAATTCAGGGACAAGTAACTTCAGGAGCAAATTCTGTAGCGCAACGTGCTACAATTACTGCTGTAGAAGCTGATCCAAGCGTTTTAAACCATATGGTTCAGGCTTTCCATACCCGTAGAGATTTAGTGGTAGGATTACTTAAAGAAATTCCAGGCGTAAAAATCAACGTTCCTGAAGGAGCATTTTACGTATTCCCAGACGTTTCTTCTTTCTTCGGAAAAACTTTAAGAGGAACCGAAATTAATGATGCAAACGATGTTTCAATGTACCTTTTGGCTGAAGCTAATGTAGCAACAGTAACCGGAGATGCTTTCGGAAATCCAAACTGTATTCGTTTCTCTTACGCAACAAGCGACGATATCTTAAAAGAAGCATTACGCAGAATCAAAGAAGCTTTGGCTGTGTAACAACATAAAACATTTTATTAAAAACGGCTCAAAGTTTAAAGTTTCATCACTTTATACTTTGAGCTGTTTTTTTTTATGGAACAATAAATTAAAGTAAGTTTTTATTTATAATTTTACTTAAAAATAAGATTATGGGAACCTGGTCTGCTAAAATTGAAGATGATGATACGTTTTTAGATATCTATGATGAATTTTTCAATTTATATGATCTAATGAACGAATGTTTAGAAATAAAAGAAAAACTTAGAGTAGAATACGTTTTCCCAAGAACCGAACATCTTTTTTGGCTTGCATTAGCAAAAGCTTTTTGGGAATGTAAACAGGAAGATGATGAAATAAATGAGCATATAGAGGAATTAATTAAAAATAAAAAAGATCTTGAAATTTGTAGAAATTTAGGTTTTAACGAATCCTTTATAAAACAGCGAGAAAAAGAACTTGACAAGTTTTTTAAAAAAATATCTATCAAAAAAACAAAACCTAAAGCTCGAAAAAAAATAAAAAAACCAATCTTTGAAACGGGGCAAATTTGGACTTTTTCCTATAATTCAATTTATTTTGCTTTCGTCGTTCTTGCTGAATTAAATAACGTTTACGGGCAAAACTTAATAGGTTTGCTTCACTATAAAGAATCTCAGAAACCAACATTTGAAGATTTAAAAAACAAACAGATTTTCTATTATGAAGTAGATGCTTATATCCAAAGCACAGAACCTAAGTTTTTAATTTTTAAAAATAAAGAAGTTTACAGTGCTACTATATTAATTATAGATAGAGATAATTTTCCAGTGAAAAATTTAAAATCAAACTTTAAGCTTTTAAACAAAGTTGCAATTGACATTTCATTAAATCTTAATGATAAATTTCACCATCATTGTGGATGGGGTCTAATCCCGTTGATTGAAAAAAGTTTTAAAAGCAAACAAGTAACGCATAATCTACCTATTAAAATAAACTTGAACAATCTACATTAAAGTAAACTTTCAAAATTCCCATTCCACAATTTTATAAACACCCGTTGTAATTCTATAAGACATAACGCCTTATAAAATCCCAACTTTGTATTATACATTAATATAAAAATTATTTATTATGATACATACAGATGAAACCACAGAAAAAGCAGTTAGCACATTAGAAGGATTAATTTCGATTCTAGAAGACGGAAAACTAGGATATACCAATGCTGCAGAACATGTAGACAGCCCGGCAATCAAAACCGACTTTTTAGAGTATGCCCGCGAACGTGCCTTATTTATTGTAGAAATACAAGACGAAATCAACAAACTGGGAAAATCAACTGATACTTCAGGCGGCGGACCATTAGGAGCGATACACCGTGCCTGGATCGATATTAAATCTTCTTTCACAAGCGGAGATACAGAAGCGATCATTAATGCTTGCATTACCGGAGAAGAAGCTGCCATCGAAAAATACAAAATGGCTCTTGAACACAACCATCTTGATTCAAGTCAAATTGGTATAGTTTCGAAACAATTAAACAGTATCGAAAATACTCTGACTAAAATCAAAGCGAAAAAACTGTCATAATATTTGGCACTATATTTTTGAGAAGAAAACTACTTGGTTAATAAACTTAGTAGTTTTTTGTTTTTATAAACTCTCAAATTCTATATTTTTATCGCCAATACTTAAAACAAAATTTATCAAATGAAAAAAGTAATTTTAGATCTGGCAGTAACATTAGACGGTTTTATCGAAGGTTCTAACGGGGAAACTGACTGGTGCATCATGGATGACGATATGGATTTTGATGGTTTTCTATCCAGTATAGATACTATTTTTTATGGCAGAGTAAGTTATGATATGTGGGGAAATTATCAACCGGATGAAAATGCAAGTCCAGCTGAAAAATCACTTTGGAAAGAAGTACATGCTAAGGAGAAATACGTTTTTTCCAGCCAAAATATAAAAGACGAGAATGCCACCTTCATAAATTCTGAGATCGCAAATACAGTAAACGAAATCAAAAAACAATCCGGAAAAGACATTTGGTTATATGGCGGAGCAAGCCTCATTAAAACTTTTATTCAATTGAACCTTATTGATACCTATAGAATATCTGTTCATCCTATTGCTTTAGGAAGCGGAAAACCATTATTTGAAGACCTAAAAAACCGAATAGAATTAAAATTACTTAAAACCAATATTTTCAAATCAGGAGTTGTGCAACTTATTTACGAACCTGCTAAATAAAAAACTTCATTTATCATCATTCCATATTAGTTAACTATTTCAAAAAAAGTCACTTCAGCATTAGTAAACTCGAATTATTTATAAGAACTTTGCAAACTTTTTTCCATGAATACCACAAAAGCCTAAAGTTCTAAAAATGAAGAAGAAAATTGAAATATTAGCTCCTGCTAAAGATTTAATTGGAGGAATGGCCGCCATCAACAGTGGCGCCGATGCAGTTTATATTGGGGCTCCACAATTTGGAGCACGTTCTAATGCCAACAATTCTATCGAAGATGTTGCTGCATTGGTAAAATATGCGCATTTATTTAATGCTCAGGTTTTTGTAGTAATGAATACCATTTTGTACGACAACGAACTCGAAACGTGTCGCTCAATGATCTGGGAACTATACGATATAGGTGTCGATGCCCTGATCATTCAGGATATGGCTATTATGGAAATGGACTTACCTCCTATCGTACTTCACGCCAGCACACAAGCCAATAACCGTGATGCTGATAAAATTAAATTCCTTAAAGATGCCGGAATCAAACGTGTGGTTTTAGCCCGCGAATTGAACTTACATCAAATTAAAACAATATACGACGAGGCTGATGTAGAATTAGAATTTTTCGTAACCGGAGCTTTATGCGTTTCCTTTAGCGGAAACTGCTATATGAGTGTGGCCAATGGAGAACGCAGCGCCAATCGTGGTTCTTGCGCTCAAAACTGCCGTTTACCTTATAACTTAATCGACGGAAACGGAGAAACTTTAATCAAAAACAGCCACTTACTTTCTATCAAAGATTTAGATATTTCAGATCAAATTCCAAATCTTGTTGAAGCCGGAATCGTTTCTTTTAAAATCGAAGGACGATTGAAAGATGTAGTTTACGTTAAAAATAACGTATCCTTTCTACGTCAAAAACTGGACAGTTATTTAGAAGGAGCAGGAAGCGAAAAATACATGAAAGCTTCATCTGGAACTTGTACCTATACTTTCGATTCTTCTTTAAACAGAACTTTCAACCGTGGTTATACCGATTATTTTGTAAACGATAGAAATCACAGTATTGGTTCCTGGGAAAGCCCAAAATCAAAAGGACAATACATTGGTAAACTTATCCGAACTGTTGGAAACGCTTACGAAATCGAAAACGGCGAATTACTAAACAATGGTGATGGACTTTGTTTCATCAACGAAAACAATGAAGCCGACGGAATCTATGTAAACAAAGCCGAAAACGGTAAAATATATCCAAACGTTTTAAAAGAAGTAAAAGACGGAACTTTCATTTACAGAAATAACGATGCCGCTTTTATCAAAATAGTAGAAAGAGAAGACAGTGCCGTTCGTAAACTAAGCACTACTCTATTACTTACCGAAACTGAAACTGGTTTCGAACTAATTGCAACCGATGAAGACGGAAATGTAAGTACAGTTACTTTAGAACATTCAAAAGAACAGACTAAAACCGGCGAATCAATCGAAGAAAACATCAAAACACAATTGGCAAAAACAGGTTTTACCCCTTATACTGCCAATGAAATTAATATCATGTTCTCTAAAAACTGGTTCCTTCCTATTTCAAAAATCAACGAAATGCGAAGAACCGTTTACGATCAGTTAACCGAGATTCGTTTAGCAAATTACAAACGCGAAGAACACCAATTGGTAAAAACGTCACATCCGTATCCTGAAACCAAACTGGATTTCATGTACAACGTTTCAAACAAAACCGCGCGTAAATTCTACGAGCGTCACGGTGTAACCGAAATAGAAAAAGCATTCGAATTACAATGGGATCCGGGAAAATCTCGTGTAATGACCACAAAATATTGCATCAAATACGAATTAAAAAAATGCCCAATACACCAAAAAGATATCATGGGTGTAAAAGTAAAAGAACCATTGGTTTTAAAACAAGGCGAACTCGAATACAAACTAAAATTCAATTGCAAACCCTGCGAAATGGAAATTTGGGAAAAAGATGCCGAATTCGAAATCGAAGAAGATCAATTTCACTAAAAAGCAAAAAAGCGATACTTTTCAGTATCGCTTTTTTTTATTTATTTTTTCTTAGCAGTGGTTTTTGATCCTGCTTTTGGCGTTGCCTTAGTTTTTGTCGCTTTTACCTCTGATTTCGGTTCAGCTTTTGGTTCAGCTTTCTTCGCCGGTTTCATATTATACAAATTCACAACTTTCTCAATATCCTCATATTTGTATTCCTTATCTTGAATTTTTTTTACAATTTCAGGTTTATCACTAAAATAGTAAGCACCATATTCTTTAAAAAAAACATTAAAACCAGCAGAAAAACCATTTGAACTTACAGAAACCAAAATAGGATAATCCTCATTACTTCTTTTCAAATAATGATTAACATCTTTAGTCACCACTTCCATTTTAGATTCTTTTATCTTTTCATTAGTCTCTTCATTCTTTACCTTAACTTCCTTAATTCCGTATTCCAGGCCACCTAAATACAAAGACACTTTTCCAATAATTGTTTTACACAACCATTTTTCCTTAATAACCTTAAATTCTGTACCCTTCTTTTTGTATACTTTTGATTTCGTCCATAAAAAAGTGTAAGATAGCTTTTTCTCAGCGTCAAAAATCTGAATTGAATCTATCTCGCTGGCAGCATATTTCTCATTCTTCTCTCCTACTTTTATTTTTACTTTTTTATCTTCAAAATCAGGAAAATGAACTACACCATTAATTTGTTGTTTGTCTTTTTTAAAAATTATCGCATCTGCTTTCTGCTGGCCTAATCCAAATCTGTAAATGGTAATTTGGCTATTTGCGGTTGATGCAATGAATAAAGCACTCATCACTAAAAAAATATTTAATTTCATTCTTTTGGGGTTTTATTTATAAGCTGGCAAATATAGAAATATCGCATCGTTTTAAAGAAAATTTCAAAGCCGCCAAACATGAAGTTATGCTATAATTATTAACAAAAATTTACACATAAAAATAATTTGGGCGTGTCCCTCCGGGCCGGGCTATCCGCTGCAAGTCCTCGCACTTCCTTCGTCAGGCTGTGGGCTTTCCACTTCTATCCCTCACGCATTCAGGTTCCAAAATAACTTTTTGTTTACTAACACTAATTATCCTCACAATCTTGTCATTTCGACGCAGGAGAAATCTTCGCAAGTAACTCCGCAACGAGAATCCAATCTTTGTCGAGCTTCTCGCGAAGATTTCTCCTGCGTCGAAATGACATACTTTATGGTTACTTTGTCTAAAAATTAAATTTCCACTTAAATTAAATCTGCTGAATCTGCAAAATCTGCGTGAGATTCTTTGCGAACTTTGCGATTAGACATACAGTACGTAGACGCACTGCTGTGCGTCTCTACATCAATACATGCGAATAATTTACTTTGCGCTCTTCGCGTAAATCTTTGCGAACTCTTTGCGGTTAAATATAGATTGTGTAGATGCATGCGAATAATTTTCCTTTGCGTGCTTCGCGTAACCCTTTGCGAACTTTGCGGTTAAAATATTAAATCTGCTGAATCTGCAAAATCTGCGTGAGAATAAATTCCATTTTATTTATCTTTACTCTCAAAACTGAATTTAAATGAAAACCAAAAATAGCATCCAAAAGCATTCAATTATAGCTGGATTTTTTGTGTGTCTTTTTTTTCCTTTATTAATATTTTCAGACAGCTATTTTATTTTTCAATGCATACAAATTTGCAATTTCGGTATGTTTTGGAATCCAATTTTCTGGGGGATTTTGTTTCCAATATTTATAGTTTTTCTGTTTTGGAATACAGCTATAAAAATAAGCCCATCATTAAATCAAATACATTACCTCAAAGCTTGTTCACAATTTTCTTTTGGAGTAAGTTCAAAAATTATAATCGCTCTTTTAGCAATATATGTTATTGGGTTATTCGTAAATGGAATTTCATCAGTATTTAATTCACAAATTCCTTATCAAATTTTATTCTCATTATTAATGATTCTATTTCTATCATTTATATTAATGATTCTAACTTTTATAAGCAGTTTAATAATTGTAAAAGCGAGCCAAAATTCTCAATCTCTAAATCAAACAAAATGAAAATACTACTCCTCGGTTCAGGCGAATTAGGCAAAGAATTTGTCATTGCCGCACAACGAATCGGACAAACCATAATTGCTGTAGACAGTTACGAAAATGCCCCAGCCATGCAGGTTGCTCACGGTTTTGAAGTCATCAACATGCTCGACGGCGAAGCTCTTGACCGAATTGTAGCCAAACACCAACCCGACTTTATAGTTCCCGAAATAGAAGCCATTCGCACCGAACGTTTTTACGATTACGAAAAACAAGGCATTACCGTTGTTCCTTCGGCGAAAGCAGCAAATTTCACTATGAATCGCAAAGCCATTCGTGATTTGGCCTCAAAAGAATTAGGATTAAAAACAGCCAAATACCAATACGCAACTTCTGCCGAAGAATTACAGAAAGCCGTTCAGGAAGTTGGAATTCCGTGTGTGGTAAAACCATTAATGTCTTCTTCGGGAAAAGGACAATCAACCATAAAAACCGAAAATGATATCGAAAAAGCATGGCAATATGCAGTTGCAGGTTCTCGCGGAGATGTTATCGAAGTAATTGTAGAAGCTTTTGTAGATTTTCATTCAGAGATTACGCTTTTAACGATTACGCAGAATAATAATCCAACCTTATTTTGCGCACCAATTGGTCACCGACAAGAACGCGGTGATTATCAGGAAAGCTGGCAACCCGCAAAAGTTTCTGAAGCCGATTTGTACGAAGCGCAGGACATGGCCGAAAAAATAACGGAAGCACTTGGTGGAGCAGGACTTTTTGGTGTTGAATTTTTCCTAACCAATGACGGCGTTTATTTCTCAGAACTTTCTCCTCGCCCACACGATACCGGAATGGTAACTTTGGCCGGAACTCAAAACTTCAATGAATTCGAATTGCATTTACGCGCAATTTTAAGCCTTCCTATTTTCGAAATTACATTAGAAAAGGCCGGAGCAAGTGCCGTAATTTTAGCCTCTGAAGATTCTGCAAATCCCACTTTTACCGGAATCGAAAAAGTAGCCGCTTTACCCAAAACCGATTTTAGGATTTTTGGCAAACCAACTTCAAGACCGTATCGCCGAATGGGAGTTGTATTGAGCCATGATTCATTGGCAACTCCAATCGAGGAAGTTGTCGAACGCGCCAAAGCAACTTCTAAATTAATAACTGTAAACCCTTAAAAATGAAAAAAGCAATCTTTATAGTATTCCTATTTATTGGAATCGCAACTCAGGCTCAGGATAAAAAAACAACCGAAAAACCACAAATTGTCGAAACCGCTTGTGGCGAATGTCAATTTGGGATGAAAGGAAAAAGCTGTGATTTAGCTGTTCGCATTGACGGAAAACCTTATTTTGTAGACGGAACCACGATCGACGAACATGGCGATGCACATGCTGAGGATGGCTTCTGCAACAAAATCCGCAAAGCTTCTGTAACCGGAAAAGTAGAAAACGGTCGTTTCAAAGCCACTTCATTCACCTTGATAAAAGAACAATAATGGAGCTAATTCTTGAAAATATTGCCAAACACGTTTCATTGACTACAGAAGAGCAAGCACTTTTTTTATCTAAACTAGAAACAAAAACGTACAAGCCTAAAACGATTTTATTAAACGCAGGTGAAGTCTGCAAACATTCCTATTTTGTAAACTCGGGAATTTTAAGAAGCTTCAATATCAACGATAATATTGTCGAACATGTTTTATCTTTTGCTTGCGAAGGCTGGTGGATGAGCGATATGTACAGCTTTTTTTCGCAAAAGCCCGGACAGCTTTTCATTGAAGTTTTAGAAGAAGCCGAAGTTGTTTCGCTATCCAAAGAAAATCAGGAACAATTGTATTTGGAGATTCCAAAATTAGAACGCTTTTTTAGAATTTTAATCGAAAATTCATTAGTTGCCAATCAACAGCGCTTAATGGACAATTTAAGCTTACCTGCAGAAGAACGTTTCGAAAAGTTTACTACCAAATATGGTTCTCTGGTTCATAAAGTTCCTCAAAAACAAATCGCTTCTTTCATTGGCGTAACACCGGAATTTTTCAGCAAAATGAAAGCAAGGCTTTTGAAAAAATAGTTTTTATAGCCACCGATTGCACAGATTAAAATGATTTTTTGTTCGCCACGAATTTCACAAATTTTCACTAATTAAAATTCGCGTGAATTCGTGACCCGAGCGATAGCGAACAGGCGAAGCAAATTCGTGGCAACATTCTTTTAATCTTTTTAATCTGTGCAATCTGTGGCAAAAAACAAAAACACGGCTAAACAGCCGTGTTCTTTATTGAATTAAAATTGCTCAACCTCTGTAGAATGTTCCATCGCTGTTATGGTTGATTTTCCTATCATTACCGTGTTTTGAACAGCGTCAAAATAAGAAGTTCCCACAAAAGCCTGATGTTTTACCGCTCTGAATCCACTTTGCTGTAAAGCAAATTCTCTTTCCTGCAATTCAGAATATCCTGCCATGCCGCGTTCTTTATACGCTTTAGATAATTCGAACATACTCGTATTCAAAGCATGGAATCCTGCCAAAGTGATAAATTGGAATTTATATCCCATTGCCGCAAGATCTTCCCTGAACGTTTCCATTTCAGCAACAGATAATTTTGCAGCCCAATTGAAAGATGGAGAACAATTGTACGCCAGCATTTTATCCGGGAATTCCTTTTTCATGGCATCGGCAAACTTTTTAGCATAAACCAAATCCGGATTACTGGTTTCCATCCAAATCAAATCAGCATATGGCGCGTAACTCAAACCTCTTGCAATTCCCTGATCGATTCCGCTGTTTACATAAAAGAAACCTTCGTTGGTTTTTTCGCCTGTAATGAATTTAGCATCTCTTGGGTCAGCGTCGCTGGTTAATAAATTAGCCGCATCAGCATCTGTTCTGGCAACAATTAAAGTTGAAACCCCCATAACATCAGATGCTAAACGCGCTGCAATCAGTTTATTAATTGCTTCCTGAGTTGGTACCAAAACTTTACCGCCCAAATGCCCGCACTTTTTAGCAGAACTCAGCTGATCTTCAAAGTGAACTCCAGAAGCCCCCGCTTCAATCATTGACTTCATTAATTCGAAAGCATTTAAGTTTCCGCCAAAACCAGCTTCGGCATCAGCCACAATCGGAACTAAGTAATCTTTTTTATCTTCAACTCCATTTACCGTCTGAATCTGATCAGCGCGTAACAAAGCATTGTTTATTTTTTTAACTACCATTGGCACACTATTTACCGGATAAAGCGACTGGTCCGGATACATTTCTCCCGCCAAATTTGCATCGGCCGCCACTTGCCAGCCACTCAAATAAATTGCCTCAAGACCAGCATCGACTTCCTGAATCGCCTGATTTCCTGTCAATGCGCCTAAACCAGCAACATAATCCTGACTTTTTAACTTTCTCCATAATTTTTGCGCTCCCATTTTGGCAATAGAATGCTCAATTTGATACGAACCCTGAAGCGTAACCACTTCTGTAGCCGTATAAGGACGTTCAACACCTTTCCATCTTGGGTTCGTAATCCAATCGTTAATCAATTCCTGAATTCTGTCTTCTGTTGTTTTCATAAATAGTTTGAGTTAAAGTGGTTAGTAAGTAAATAGTTTGCAGTCACAGCTTATCAGTATTCAGTTTTAACTGGACTTATTTTTTTTAACACATAGAAACATAGCTTTTCTTTGTGGCTAAAGGCATTTCATTTGTCTAAACAAACATAGCTATGTGTGTAAAATCATTCGCAGATTTTTTTATATTATCATTTTATCTGCCTGATCTGCAAAATCTGCGTGAAAAAATTATTCTCTCTTAGATTTACCAGATACCACAGATTTTTAATTTTTAATTCTAAATTTTTAATTCCTTATAGGTATTTGTAACATGGAATCGTCAAGAAATCAACGAAATCAGGATTTACGACCAATCTTTCTAAAACTTTTTCGGCCAAAGGAAATTGACGTTTTTCATGAAGTTCCTCGCCTAATTCGTCTTTTATTTTTTGGAATTCATCTAAAGCCAATTCGTGATAATACGCCACATCTAATTTTTTACCATTATCCAAAACCACTTTATTCTGAAGCCATTGCCACAATTGCGATCTCGAAATTTCGGCCGTTGCAGCGTCTTCCATCAAATTGTGCAAAGCTGCAGCTCCTTGTCCGTTTAGCCATGAAGCCAAATACAAAACTCCTACGTTGATATTTTTTCGAACACCATTTTCAGTGATGATTCCAATTGGTGGTTCAATCAAATCAGCTTCTGTAATTTTTCGATGTTCCCTTTTTACATGAATCTGATTGGGAGTTGGCATTCCTTTATCAAAAATTTCTTTTGCTATTGCCACCAAATCCGGATGTGCAACCCAGGTTCCGTCATGACCGTTTCGAACTTCGCGTTCTTTATCGGTTTTTACTTTTGCAAAAGCAACGGCGTTCGCTTCTTCATTATTTTTAATCGGAATTTGAGCTGCCATTCCGCCAATCGCATGAATGCCGCGTTTATGACATCTCTGAATTACCAGATTGGAATATGCATTCATAAAAGGCGAAGTCATATTTACCTGATCGCGATCCGGAACGATAAATTTTGGATTTTTTCTGAACTTTTTGATATAAGAAAAAATATAATCCCAACGTCCGCAATTCAAGCCTACGATATGTTCTTTCAATTCATAAATAATTTCATCCAACTGAAAACTTGCCGTAATAGTTTCAATTAAAACCGTCACTTTTATCGTTCCTCTTTCCAGTTTCAAATAATCCTCAGTAAAATCAATTACATTATTCCACCAGCGCGCTTCGAGATAATGTTCTAATTTTGGAATATAGAAATACGGTCCTGAATTATTTTCTAAAAGCCTTTTATGGTTATGAAAAACATACAATCCAAAATCTACTAAAGAACCTGAAACCTCTTTTCCTTCAATCAAAAGATGTTTTTCCGGCAAATGCAAACCTCTCGGACGCACAATTAGCGTAGCAATTTTTTCATTCAAATGATAGGACTTTTGCTTCACCAAATCGGTATATGTAATGGTTTTGTTTACCGCATCGATTAAATTCATTTGACCGTCCATCAAATTTTGCCAGGTTGGTGAAGTACTGTCTTCAAAATCGGCCATAAAAGTTTTTGCCCCGGAATTCAATGCATTGATAATCATTTTACGATCAACCGGTCCGGTAATCTCTACCCTACGATCTAACAAATCTTTCGGAATTACTCCAGCTGTCCAATTACTTTCTCTGACACTTTTTGTTTCTGGTGTAAAAACCGGCATGACGCCCTGATCAAAAGCAGTTTGTTTTTGTTCTCTTTGTAACAATAACAGTTTTCGTTGCGATTCGAATTTTCGATGCAATTCGGTTATAAAAACAATTGCTTCTTCGGTCCAGATCTTTGGATAAGAAAGTTTCTTTTCGGCTAAAAATTCCATTGCCGTCTCGGTAATTTCTAATTGGTTTTTCATAGCTGTGGATTTTATTTTAATTAGTAATAATCAAACCGACTATATCTTTTTCAAGAATTAAAATCATAACGACCTGATATCTAATATTTTCTACACCACAATATTAGAAAAAAGTTTTTTACAAAACAAGCGAACGTTCGCTAAATATTAAAAATAATTTTTTGGCGATTATTTTTAATATGACTATATTTGATACATGGATATCGAAAAAGACTATATAAAGCTGATCTTTGGGCTAAAACTCAAGCAAGTCAGAACGCAAAAAAATCTTTCTCTTTTTGGCTTAGCCAAATTGACCAATCTTTCAAAATCGTACTTAAACGAGATTGAAAAGGGAAAAAAATATCCAAAAACAGATAAAATTTTACTTCTGTGCGAACATTTAGAAACAAGTTATGACCAAATGGTGTCTTTAAAACTTGATAATAATCTCGCTCCAATTGGTGAAATCCTGAAATCTGGCATTTTAAAAGAAATTCCGTTAGAGCTTTTCGGGATTCAGGAAGCTGATTTAATTGATATAATTGCGAATGCACCAGCCAAGGTTAATGCGTTTATTAGTACGATTATCGAAATCGCGCAGCATTATAATTTAAGTCGTGAGAGTTTCTTTTTGGCCGCTTTACGATCGTATCAGGAAGCACACAATAATTATTTTGAAGATCTGGAAGAAAAGGTCATTTCTTTTTCGAAATCATTTCAAATCAATTTAGATTCTAAAGTGAGTATCGAAGAATTAGAAGCTATATTAAAAGAAGAATACGATTATAAAATAAAAGAAATAGTGTTTTCTGAACAGGAAGCTTTGGGTGATTTACGCTCTATTTATGTTCCTAAAAGCAAAACATTATTACTCTCTACAGAACTAGATAATCCGCAGAAAGCGTTTATTTTAGCCAAAGAAATTGCCTATAATTATTTGAAAATTTCAGATCGCTTACTTACTTTTAGCTGGATTAAGTTCGAAAATTTCGATCAGGTTCTGCACAACTTTTATGCTTCGTATTTTGCAGGAGCTTTGTTGTTGCCAAGACAATTGGTTGCCAGCAAAATCAATGATTTCTTAAACAACGAAAAACCTAATCCTGAAGAATTTGTAGCGCTCATCGAGAGTTTTGAAGTTTCGCCGGAATCTTTCTACCAGAGATTGACGAATTTATTACCAAAGGATTTTCATCTTAAAAACCTGTTCTTTTTAAGAATGTCCCATAAAATTGGTTCAGATAAATATCAAATTAAAAAAGAATTACATATTACCAATCAGCAAGAGCCACACGCGAACGAAACCGATGAACATTATTGCAGAAGATGGGTTTCGGTAAAAACGATCGACGAAGCCATTAAACAAAATAAACCTCATTTTTTTGATGCTCAAATTTCAAGCTATGCACATAGTGGAAATGAATATTTGGTTTTTTCGTCAGCAACAAAAGATCCTTTTATTGAACATAATATACGTAGTATTTCTGTCGGAATCCTGATTACTCCGGCAATGAAAAAGAAATTCAAATTTATCGAAGGCAAACCTTTGGTAAAAAGAATTGTGGGTGTTACCTGCGAAACCTGCGATGTAAAAGATTGTTTCGAAAGAGCTGCACCGCCAATCGCATTAGAGAAGAAAAGACGACATGAGAATACGGATGCGGTGGTTCAGCAGTTTATAAATCAATATAGCTAAAAGATTATGAAATACCTGACTTTAATAATAACGCTGTTTTTTATTACTCCAAACCAGCAAACAGACAAACTTACTGGCCGTTATAATTATTTAATAGAAGATGACAATGTCTACGTTCAAAAAGATAAAATTACTTTTAACGATAGTATTTTTGTGTTTGACAACAAATATCTGCCAAAAGGAAAAATCTCTTATGGTAATGTAATATTATTGGATAATTTTATCAATAGAGATTTAATCATAAGTATTCCAAAAGATCAAATCAAAAAAGACACTATTCTATTTTACATGCATGACAAGCAAAGTTCGGCTACAAACTATATTGATGAAGTAGTTGGAAAAGGAAAATTGATTAAAATTAAGTAATTTAGTTTCTTTTGATCCCGCGAAGTCACAAAACGTTTTATTTCCCTTTCAATATAATTATCTCAGCATAATCTTGTCATCTCGACGAAGGAGAGATCTCCGCGAGAAGCTCTACAAAGATTAGCGACTTACTGTGCGGAGTTACTTGCGGAGATCTCTCCTTCGTCGAGATGACAAAGCTACGTGGTTACTTTGTCGCTTTGCATCGATACATCTTCTGAAAACAAAACTTCTAATTTAGCCCCGATAGCACTGGAAATCCTTTTGTGTCCGCCGCGGCGGACATAAAAGATTGAAAAGAATAGCGGGACCAGACGTCTTTTGAAAACCAAAATTTCTGCTCCAGAAAAACCTTAGCCTCTTAGCTCCTCAGAATCTTAGCATCTTTTTCTTAATCTAGGTTAAGTGCCTTTCATTCACCTCGGTGGTATCTTTGTACTATAAAAATAACAAAACACAGATCATCATGGAAAATATAGTATTACACAAAGCAGAAACAAGAGGAAACGCAAATCACGGATGGCTTAACGCTTATCATAGCTTTAGTTTTGCAAGCTGGTACAACCCTGAAAGAATTCAGTTTGGAGCTCTTCGTGTTTTGAACGATGACACAATCGCTGGCGGAATGGGTTTTGGAACTCATCCTCACGATAATATGGAAATCATTACGATTCCGCTTGAAGGAGATTTAGCGCACAAAGACAGTATGGGAAATACTGAAATCATCAAAAATGGAGATATTCAGGTGATGAGCGCCGGAACTGGAGTTCAGCATAGTGAGTTTAACCCAAATGCAGATCAGCAAACTAAATTATTGCAAATCTGGTTGTTTCCTAACAAAAGAAATGTATATCCTCGTTACCAACAAATAACTTTGAACGTTGCGGACAGACACAATAAATTAGCACAAATTTTATCTCCAAATGCTGATGATGAAGGAGTTTGGATTCACCAGGATGCCTGGTTTAACATGGGAAATTTTGACTCAGGTGTATCTACTGAATACAAAATCAAAAAAGAAGGAAACGGAGTTTATGCTTTCATATTAAAAGGAAATGTTACCATCAACGGTCAGGAATTGAACACTCGTGATGCTATTGGAATTTCAGGAACTGATACTTTGAATATTCTAGCAAATACGGATGCTGAATTTTTATTGATGGATATTCCGATGAATTATTAATTCGAAGATTACAATTAATATTTTTCAATAAACGATATATATGTTGATATTCAGTTTATTATCGTTTCTTTTTTTACTAAACTTTTCCTAAAGGATAATTTTAATCTACATGAGAATTGTATTTTTAAGATAATCAATTTAAAAAAATAAAAATCACATTTTTCATTTCTTAATCTAGGTTAAGTGTGTTTCGAGTACTACGGACGTAACTTTGTCCTATCAAAATGAAATTAATTATTTAAAAAATAAAAATTATGGCAACTACAAAATGGTCAATTGACCCAACACATTCAGAAATTGGTTTTAAAGTTAAACACATGATGTTTACAAATGTTTCAGGAAAATTTGGAACATACGACGCTACAATTACTACAGACGGAGACAACTTTGAAAATGCAGCTATCGAATTTTCTGCTGATATCGCTTCTGTCGACACTGCAAACGCAGACAGAGACGGACATTTAAGAAGTGGTGACTTTTTTGACGTAGAAAATCATCCAAAATTAACTTTTAAAGCTTCATCATTCAAAAAAATTAATTCTGGAAGCTATGAAATCACTGGAGATTTAAACATTAAAGGGGTTTCTAAAAGCGTAACTTTTCCTGTAGAATATAGCGGAATCCTGACTGATCCTTGGGGAAATACAAAAGTAGGTTTAAGTATAGAAGGAAAAATAAATCGTAAAGACTGGGGTTTAAACTGGAACTCTGCTCTTGAAACTGGTGGTGTTTTAGTAGGCGAAGAAGTAAAATTAAACATTGAATTACAATTTGTAAAACAAGCTTAATCCGACAATAATAGAATTTAATTTGGTTGGTTTAAAATCCTGTACTTTTTAGGAAGTGCAGGATTTTTTTTGGAACGAGGGCTTCGACTTCGCTCAGCCTGACAATCATATACTTAAGAGTTTCGTGTGTCAGGCTGAGCGAAGTCGAAGCCCCTCATTTTACATTTCGAAATTCTGTGGGAGACAATCCGGTTTGTTTTTTGAAGAATCGCGAGAAATACGAGTAATCTTCGTAACCTACTTTGAATGCTACTTCGTTTACGGCTAATTGCTTGTCGATTAACATTCGTTTTATTTCTAAGACTACACGATCTGTAATCACTTCGGTTGCGGTTTTTTGCAGAATTTCATTGCAGATTCTGTTTAAGTGTTTTAATGTGATATTTAATTTTTCGGCGTAAAAAGAAGGCAGTTTTTCTTCTCTGAAATATTGTTCCAAAAGTATTTCGAACTTATCAATTTTAATATTATACGAATGTGTTTGATGCGAATAGGTTTCGTTGTATTTACGCGCAATTTCGATGTGAATGCAATCTAACAAATTCAGCATTTTATCAAGCTGATATTTGTTTTCGTGATTGTTTTCCTGAATTAATAAATCAAAATAAGGCTGAATCTTTGGAATTTCTCTGTCTTCAAAAACCATTTCCGGCCGGTTGTGAATGGAATGGTAAAAATTATATTCATTGATGTTTTTCTGCCCGAAATACAAATTATACAATTCCTGCGAAAAAATGATCACAAAGCCCTCTATATCTTCAGACAAACTCCAGTGATGCATTTGCCCGGGCTGCAACACAAATAAACTTCCTTTTTTGATTTCGAATTGATCAAAATCGACTTCATGTTGTCCTGAACCTTTGGTAAAAAACACCATTAAATACGAATCGTGACGATGCGGCTCTTCGACAAAACTGTGACTTTTTAAATGTTCCTTGAATGTATTTACGTAAAAATCTCGATGAATGTCATTACAGCTAAAATTCTGAACACTATAAACGGGATATCTTTTCATACGAGGTTAGATTTTAGATTGCAGCTTTTAGATTTTTTGGAATTTGGAATTTCAGTTTTCAAATTTGGAATTTTTTTATTGGAATTTCAACCCCGAAATGTCTTTATTGTGCTATAAGTAGCGAAGATATAAAAAAGACTTTTAATAGATTCCAAATTACCTTTGTATAAATAAAAAACAACAAGATCATGTCAAGTGCATTAACTCATATTTTAAGCAACGAATGTCCTATTTGTCATAAAGGAAAAGTATTTAAAGACAAAAGTATTTTTTTGACTTTCGGGCTTCCAAAGATGAATGAATACTGCAGTCATTGCAATTACAAGTTCCAGAAAGAACCTGGTTATTTTTTTGGCGCCATGTACGTAAACTACGGATTAACAGTCGCTCAGGGAATCGCCACGTATTGCATCGCACAGTTTTTCTTCGAGAAAAATTTCGATTTAAGAATCATTCCTATTATTGCGGTTGTCATTATCATACTCACTTCATTCAATCTCCGATTTTCAAGATTAGCATGGATTTACATGTTTAAGGATTATACGAAATAAAAAAGTGTTATTTTTGCCTTTCAATTGAAACTAATTTTCAATTTAAAAAAATTCAACTTTAAATTAGAGAAATGAAAGCATACGTATTTCCGGGTCAGGGCGCACAGTTTACAGGAATGGGCAAAGACTTATATGAAAATTCGGCTTTAGCCAAAGAATTATTCGAAAAAGCCAATGAAATTTTAGGTTTCAGAATCACAGATATCATGTTCGAAGGTACTGCCGAAGAACTAAAAGAAACTAAAGTAACTCAGCCGGCTGTTTTTTTACACTCGGTTATTTTAGCGAAAACTTTAGGCGAAGATTTTAAACCAGAAATGGTTGCAGGACATTCTTTAGGAGAATTTTCGGCCTTGGTTGCTAACGGAACTTTATCTTTTGAAGATGGTTTGAAATTAGTTTCTCAACGTGCTCTTGCGATGCAAAAAGCATGCGAAATTACTCCGTCTACAATGGCTGCCGTTTTAGGTTTAGCTGATAATATTGTAGAAGAAGTTTGTGCTTCTATCGACGGAATTGTAGTTGCAGCCAACTACAATTGCCCAGGACAATTAGTTATTTCAGGAGAAACTACAGCAGTAGAAAAAGCTTGTGAAGCAATGAAAGCAGCCGGAGCAAAACGTGCATTAATTTTACCTGTTGGAGGAGCTTTTCACTCACCAATGATGGAACCTGCAAGAGAAGAATTAGCGGCTGCAATTGAAGCAACGACTTTCTCTGCTCCTATTTGCCCAGTATATCAAAACGTTACTGCAAATGCAGTTTCTGATGCAAACGAAATCAAAAAGAACTTAATTATACAATTGACTGCTCCGGTAAAATGGACTCAATCTGTACAACAAATGATCGCTGATGGCGCTACTTTGTTTACTGAAGTTGGTCCTGGAAAAGTGTTAGCAGGTTTGATTAATAAAATTGACAAAGAAGCGGTTACGGCTAATGCTTAATTAGCATTCAGTTTTCGGTTGCAGTTTTCAGTTTAAAAACTATATCTATAAAAAATCCTCATAACGAAATGTTTATGAGGATTTTTTTTGTTTGTAGTTATGTTTTTTTTATAGACAATGTATATCGTAGAGACGCACTGCAGTGCGTCTACACAACGTTTATAATTATAGATTTAGAAGACGTAAGACGCACTGCTGCGCGCCTCTACAATGACAATAAACAAAATCCTCATAAATTATTTGTTCATGAGGATTTTGTTTATTATTTATTTTAAAATTATTTCCAAGGATACATTTTTATTCTTTTAGCCATTTCATCCTTAAATTCTTCAGGTGTTAAACCTTTTTTAAACTCCTTATCAAAATCAAACGTCTCGCGATCTATTCCTGGTTTTGCAATTTTATCTTTTCCCCACCCTTCTCTGATTCTTTTAATTGATTCCGGTTTTGCTTCTTCTACTGTCAACCCTTTGGCAAATTCTGCATCAAAATCAAAACTATCTTTTTTACTTTCTTCTTTCAAACTCAAAATTCCTACATTTTAATCTTACAAATTTAAAAAAATAACTTAAAACAAAAAGTCTCAAATAAATATTATTTGGGACTTTTTGTTTTATCGTCAGCAACTGTAAACCGTGACTGAGACTGAATACTAAATTAAGATCGAACTTTCTGTTCCCATTTCCAGGCGCTTGCCATGGCTTCGTCTAAGCTTAACTCAGCTTTCCAGCCTAAAACATTGTTTGCTTTATCTGTGTTTGCGTAAGCTTCGGTAATATCACCTTCACGACGCGGTTTAATTGTATATGGTAATTTTTTGTCGCTTACTTTTTCGAAACTATGAATTACTTCCAGAACTGAACTTCCTTTTCCGGTTCCTAAATTGAAGGTTTCTACTTTTTGTAAATTCTTTTTATTGAATAAACGCTGTAATGCAATAACGTGGGCTTTTGCTAAATCGACAACGTGAATATAATCACGAACGGCAGTTCCGTCAGGAGTTGGGTAATCATCTCCAAAAACAGATAATTCTTTACGCAAACCAACACCTGTTTGAGTTATAAAAGGCACTAAATTCTGAGGAACTCCCAATGGCAATTCTCCAATTTTGGTACTGGAATGTGCTCCAACCGGATTAAAATAACGCAATAAAATGGCGCTAATATTAGTGACTTTAGCAGTATCTGTAATAATCTCTTCTCCTATTTGCTTTGTGTTTCCGTAAGGTGACATTGCTGCCTGCACAGGAGCATCTTCTGTAATTGGCATTTTTTCGGCTTGACCGTAAACCGTACAAGAAGAACTAAAAATAAAACTTGCCTCTGGTTTTTGCTGCAATTCCTGCAGCAAATAAACTAGCGAAGCAATATTGTTTTCATAATATAATAACGGCTGCTCTACACTTTCACCAACCGCTTTTGAAGCTGCAAAATGAATTACTCCTGTAACATCATTGTGTTTTTTAAAAAAATCCTGAACCGATGCTTTTTCTCTTAAATCTAATTTTTCGAATAAGGGCGTTTTTCCTGTAATGGCTGTAATTCCTTTTAAAACATCTTCTGAAGAGTTCGAAAGATTATCAATTATCACTACTTCAAAGCCTTCATTTTGCAATTCGACTACGGTGTGAGAACCAATAAATCCTAATCCTCCTGTTACTAATACTTTCATTTTGTGGTTGTTTTTTATTATGTAGTTAATTTGTAAGCTTGTCTGGCAATCAAAATCCAGTTATGTTTTTGCTTTTGCCAAACAAGCATTATTCCTATTTTAATATCTCTGTCGATTCCGTCATCTTTTGTATGAGCAGACAAAACATGTCGCACTATCGCCACATCATTCTGAATCGATATGGTTTGGTTTTGAAACTCTATAGTAACAAAATCAGATTTTCCGCTAACGATTCCGTCTATAAATTCTGCCTGGTTTTGAAAATTACCATTCGAATGAACATAAGTCAGTTTATCAGAGGTTAGTGCTTTTAATTTTGCCCCATCTGCATCGATCATTGCTTTACGCAAAATTTCAACCTGATTAGTAATAGCAGTTTCATCTTTCGCATTCGATTTTTGAGCAAAAGCAGAAAACGAAATCAAAACCGTCAAAATTAAAACACGTAAACTTCTCATAATTACTTATTCAAAAATTCTAAAACAGAATCTGTAATAAATTTAATTTGCTCATCATCCAATTCTGTATGCATTGGCAAGGCAATAACTTCTTGCACCAATTGATTGGTAACGGGAAATTGCTCTTCTTTATAACGAGGATCAACATATGCTTTTTGAGAATGTAACGGAATTGGGTAATAAATAGCACATGGAATTTGCTTATCCTGCAAATGCTGCAATAAAGCATTTCTGTCTGCATCGATAATTCTCAATACATATTGATGAAAAACGTGATCATTTTCGTTTGCATCAAATTCCGGCGTAATGATATGTGCATTTCCGGCAAAAGCTGCATTGTATTTTGTAGCCGCCAAACGACGTGCTGCATTATATTCGTCTAATAAAGGCAATTTTGCATTTAAAACTCCAGCCTGAATACTATCTAAACGAGAATTTACTCCCACAACATCATGATGGTAACGCTCGTACATTCCGTGATTTACAATTCCGCGGATAATGTGTGCCAATTTATCATCATTTGTGAAGATTGCCCCTCCATCTCCATAACAACCTAAGTTTTTAGATGGAAAGAATGAAGTTGCAGCCACGTGACCAATTACTCCCACTTTGCTTTTTACACCTGATTTTGAAATATAATCAGCTCCAATGGCTTGCGCATTATCTTCGATTACATATAAGTTATGTTCAGCCGCAATTTCCATAATCGCATCCATATTGGCAGCGCGTCCAAATAAATGTACCGGAACAATTGCTTTAGTTTTTGGCGTAATTGCTTTTTTAATAGCTTCGATATCAATGTTCATATTGGTGATATCAACATCAACCAAAACTGGCGTTAGTTGCAACAAAGCAATAACCTCAACAGTGGCTGCAAAAGTAAAATCGGCTGTAATTACCTCATCGCCTGGTTTTAAATCTAATCCCATCATGGCAATTTGCAAAGCATCTGTCCCGTTTGCACACGGAATTACGTGTTTTGCTCCCAAATAATCTTCAAGATTTTTTTGAAATTGATGTACTAAAGGTCCGTTTATATAAGTATTTGTATCTAAAACTTCCTGAATAGAAGCATCAACGGTAGTTTTTATTTTTTCGTATTGACTTTTTAAGTCAACCATTTGAATTTTTTTCATTTTCAATATATTTTAAAATTAAAGACCTGTTTTGTAATCAGAATCTCTAAAAGGAGGAACAAAAATAGTTATTTAATACCTTCAAACCAATGAAAATAATCGAAAGAAGCGTAATTTAGCCACAAAAATAAACAGATGCTTTTTCTATATAATTTAGTCATTTCTATTGCGGGGTTTTTTCTGAAAATTGTGGCACTTTTTAGTCCGAAAATTAAACTTTTTGTAAACGGTAGGAAAAATGTTTTTTCTATTTTAGAGGAAAAAATAAAATCCTCAGATAAAACCATTTGGTTTCATTCGGCATCACTTGGCGAATACGAACAAGGTTTACCGGTAATCGAAAAAATCAAAGAAAAATATCCTGACCATAAAATCATTGTTACTTTTTTCTCTCCATCAGGTTATGAAGTGCGTAAAAATAACACAGTTGCCGATGTAACTGTTTACCTTCCGTTAGATACTAAAAGCAATGCGAAGCAATTTTTAAAATTAGCACATCCTGAATTGGTATTTTTTATTAAATATGAATTTTGGCTCAACTACCTAAAAGAACTGGAAACAAGCAAAACACCTACTTATTTAATTTCCGGAATCTTCAGAGACAATCAGATGTTTTTTAAATGGTATGGCGGTTTTTACAGAAAAGCATTAAAGGCTTTTACTTATTTCTTTGTTCAGAATGAAAGTTCTAAAGAAAAAATTGAAGCAATAGGTTTTCATAATGTGATCGTTTCCGGCGACACTCGTTTTGACCGTGTTAATGCAATTTTAGGAAGAGACAACACACTTGAATTTATCGAAAATTTCAAAAATGATTCCCCTACTATAGTAATAGGAAGTTCCTGGCCAAAAGACGAGGCTTTATTAGCAGAATACATTAATCAGGCGCCTGAGCATGTAAAATTTATTATTGCTCCTCATAACATTAAACCAGATCAAATAACAAGTTTAAAAAGTCAAATCACAAAATCGACTGTATTATTTTCAGAAAAGAGAGACCTTGACTTATCTGGATATAATGTCTTCATTATAGATACAATAGGATTATTGACTAAAATTTACAGCTATGGAACAATAGCGTATGTTGGAGGCGGTTTTGGAAATCCGGGAATTCATAATATTCTTGAACCTGCAACATTTGGAATTCCGATTGTAATTGGTCCAAATTACTCTAATTTCGCAGAAGCAGTCCAATTAGTTGCGCTTGAAGGATGTATTACAATTTCTAATAGTAAGGAGTTAAAAGAAACACTGGATCGTTTGCTTAATGATACTAATTTCTTTGAAGAAAAAAGCAGCATTTGCAGATCTTATATTCAGGACAATAAAGGAGCTACAAATACCATTATGAATATCGTTTCTTAAGCGATTTATTCATGTAAAATAAGATTTCCTGTCGTTATTATTTATAAAAGAGCTTAAACAAGCTCTTTTTCGCTTTTTTAGCTTATCAAATAATGAATCAAAAACAAAATAAACCGCAAGGAAGAGAATAGAAACAGCCAATTCTCT
>Ga0247815_10000330_pt1 | contig 38217 bp, 66 predicted proteins | sample UWRJL194509B1_FD_181014 | JGI IMG/M metagenome (GOLD analysis project Ga0247815, IMG submission 181014) | Plant litter microbial communities from Arlington Agricultural Research Station in Wisconsin, United States - UWRJ-L194-509B-1 | ecosystem: Environmental > Terrestrial > Plant litter >...
GCCCTGGCCCATCGAGACGGAGCAGGGCGTGCGTGGGGTGTCTCGACCGTCTCGGGCTTCGGTATGGCGCGAGGCGGGAGAGGCTTAGGACGGCGCACGATGGCCTCCTTTTTCTCGCCCATGATCTTGCGGGCTTTTGCGCCTTGTAGCTGCGTTTCGGTCGCGCGAAACTTTCGCTTCTCCATCACGCCGCGTCTGTGAAGGGCTCCGATAACTGCGTTTCGAGTGACCACCAGGCCGAAGCTGGCGCGCAGGGCCTTGGCGATCTCCGACGCGGTTGCGCCGTCACTGTAAGACTTGATCGCGTAGGCTACGACAGCATCATCACGCCAGGGTGAGGTGGTAGCGTGTTGGATTGTGAGGGTCATGCGTTGTCTTTCTCATGCTGCGCGGTGGACATCGTGGCGACGGTCTTCCATCGCTTGCCAACCTTGCGCTGCACCTCAACAGGTCCCTCAGAAAGATACTGGCGGGCGTAGTGCATCGCCTCGCTCTCCGCATGAGGCCCGGAAACGCCGAACATCCACAGGCCACGAATAAGGCCGCGATAATCGCATGTATCACTCACAGCATCGACTCCTGTATGGGCTTGGGCGTGGGTTCGGCGAATAGGCGGGGCTGCTTGTAGGCGGCCTCGATGCGGCGGCAGGCTGCATCAAAGTACCGCTCCTCGCGTTCGATGCCGGTAAAAGACAGACCAGCCGCGACACAAGCCACACCCGTTGTTCCTGAGCCCATGAAAGGGTCGAGTACGGTCCGCACGTCGCGGGGTAACTGCTGGAGGCACCACGACATGACACCGATGGGCTTTTGTGTCGGATGGTCTCCGCGATCCTCGCCATTGGCTCGGATCATGCCGTGCCAGAGGTAACGAATGCGGCGAACGGCCTTATTGAGGTTCGTCCACGCCAATTCGCAGTCGGCGAAGTCATTATCGCCGTTAAGCTTGTCCCACACTAGCCAGCAGGAAGTGGCGGGCATTGGGTAATAATTCCCACCAAATATGATTTTCCAATGCGCGGACTCCATGACCATATGCATCAAGTCATTGCTGACAGGGGCTTTGTCCCAAGCCTCGTCGCCATAATCCCTTGATAAGGCTAACTTGCTGCGAGTGGCGTTTCCCTTTCGGCTTTCGCCGATCCCATAAGGAGGGTCTGTGACGCAAGCGTCAAACTGATCGGGCCAGTGCAAAACCGATTCCGCGTCGCCAAGGATCAGGCGGCAGTCGCCAATGATTTCCTCACGCATTGGATAGCCTCTCAATCGCCGCCCGAACGGACGCCAGATTAGACGCCTTCGGATCGGCTCCATTAGCCCAGCGCGCCCACGTAGAGGCGGCAATACCGGCCTCCTTCATGACGGCGGACAGGCCTAGCCGGTTCGTGAATATCGCCGTCTGAAGCTCAATGACTTCCGGCGCGGGTGTTCGTTTGTTTGCCATGCCGACAACCTAGACGCGCTACTTATCTCGCGTCAAGGCCAAATATAGCGCTTGACACCCACCCCAACCTCCATCAGGTTGCCCGGTATCGAGATTGATTGGAGAGACGGGTATGATGATTGCGTTGGGAGTTATCGCTGGACTTGGCGTGTTCGGCGTCGGCGTGTTCCTTGGGTGCATGGTGATCTATGGGCTTCTCCGGTTCACGGACGGCCCAGGTGGATGGCGTGTCTGTATTTATTTTGCCGGAAGCTTTTCGGTTGGCATTCCGCTTATGGCGGCGGGTGCGGCAGCAGGCATCGCGACTGCCATGTGGATTTCATCGTTGTGACCCGCTCGTTAGACCCCACCGTCGTCATCCCCGCCGAGTGCCCCACCTGCCTAACGCGCTGGCAGGACAGCGAGGTTATCGAGGGCGATAGGTGTCCGAGGTGCGTAGAGGAGGAAGAGGAATGAGAGTCTGGGGCGGATGTTTTGACGGAACGACACGACAGATTGTGGCCGCAAAAACGAAGAAAGCGGCGGCTGAAGCGCTTGGCGTAAGCCTGTATCACTTCAACAATTACGGAGGCGAGACGGGAAACGATCTAGAGGTTTCGGTTGCGATGCAGTGTCCCGGGACGCCATACAGCGCACCGGTAAGCGGAATGCAAGAGGATCGTTTTGTCCCAGGACTTGTCCGCTACATCAGAGGGCATCCGTGGACGCGAGATGCATCATGACCTTCTGGCTCGACCGCCAACCCCACGCCAGCGAGACCGGCGCGCACCTGTCCAGCCCGGTCAATGCGACCGAGCTAGCCATCTCGCACCTGGCCTTCGCAGCGGATGCCCTCGCCGGGGTAGCCCTATCCCCCACCGACAGCGCCCGGTTGGAGGCGCTTATGACGAAGCTGAATGGCGCGATTTTGCGCTGAGATTGGAGAGATGAGATGTTGTGTTCCCCCGTTGATGAAGTCGATAATATCTGGTGGCCCAAACGCGTCACCGGACGCCCCGTTAAAGCCGAGTCGGTCGTTGTTATCGCTGATGGCGGTCGGGATGGTTTGATGGTCGTAAAGCTGGCTGGAGGTGGCTTTATCAGCAGCCGCGACATTTCCAAGTTCGCCTATCTGCCGGGCCAATATCCGTGGATGGCTTCAACCATTAAGGCGCTCGTTAAGTTGGGCGCGATCACCCAAAAAGCGGCTGACGACCACATGGCCGTTTGTGCTCGCAACACAAAGCGCGACGAGGATCGCTACAATGCGGAGACCTTCAAACGCCTTGCCGAAGAGACCGGCCTTGGCCTGTCTGCCTCGCAGCGCCGATTTGTCGAGCAACACTCGGGAGCCAGGGTATGACCGTAAGCCAAAACATCCTCAACGCGATCAGCCGCGCGCAATCAGCCCGGATCATGCTGACCGGAAGGCCCACATATCAACAGGCCCGCCGCGCACGCTCCATGTTAGCCGAGGCCCGCAAGGAGCTGACGACGGCCATGAGCGGGGCGTCTGTGGCGGTGATTGAGGCGAAGGAGAGGGATCGAGCGGAGGCTCAGGACCGAGCCATAAGCGCGCGGTCTGCTGAGCGGCGCAGCGAGTGGTTCGCGACGGCTGTGGAGATTTGTCATGGGCTATAGCCTCATCATTGGAGAGCTTGAGACCGAATACGACGCAGAAGACGAGTACATCCGTCTGTCCGCGCGCGGTGAAAGTCACCCGGACGCCCCTGCGTTTGGCGAACCTACGGACGGCACTAACTCGCGATGGCCGTCATACACTACCTGGGCCGACTTTACCCGTGAGGCGGGCCTAGAGGAGCTTTTCTACGGCTCGGGATGGGACCGAGGGGCGCGACAGTACACATCATGCTCCGACAGCTTCCATAGAGAGCGGCCATTGCTTAATGAGCACCCCGGCGCAGCGCCCATAACGCGGGCCGACGCAGATTTTGTTGAAGCTGCATTGGCCGCCTATCTGGCAAAGAATCCCGACGCAAAGCCGGGGTTCCCTATGGACATGATGGGCGACCCTATACCCGACGCGGAGAAACTGTCCCCCACGTTGGGCCGCCTTCAATGGCTTGCGTACTGGATGCGATGGGCTGTCGATAACTGCAAACACCCCGTACTGGCGAACAGCTAATGGGCTTCCAACACCTCACCCCAGAACAGCGCGCCGCCAACGCCAGGCGGGCCGGTGCTGCGCCTCACAGCAAGCGGGGTTTTAGCGACCCCGAAGTCGCCAAGCGGGCCGCGCTAAAAAGATGGCGGGGTATGCTTGACAATGCAGCCGATGCGGCGGATAAGAACGAATAAGGGGACGGCCCGCAAGAACCGCCCCCTCTCAACACAACGCAGATTGGAGTATGCGCTATGCCGGATAACCAGAATACCCACTCATACCGCTGGACGCAAGCAGACACGAACGTCTGCCTGATCCTCCCCCTCATCATCGCCGCTTATGTGGTGGCGGTTAATTTGTGGGGTTTTGGGGCATGACTCGTGAAGAGGCCAGAATCTTTGATCGTTTGGTTGTAGGATTGTCTGGACACGACCGTCATCTGGTGGAAGTCGAACTCGACAACACCATGCGGCTCACCATCGTTCGGGAGGACGATTACGACGCCGTGACCATCTGGTCCGAGGACGGCGAGAGCATCTTCACATCGGCTGACGTTCCACACTTTTCGAACGTCGGTCCATCAAATCCGGACTGTCAGCCGCCTTTCGCGGTTTCAACGGCTGACACGTCTTGCAGCGCGTCGGGGGTCCGCGTGGATGAAGGCCCCCAAACCTTCGATCAGATTGTTGCGCCCGTCGCTGAGTTGGTGAGCCGTCCTGTCTTCAGCGAGGACGACTTCCGGGAGAGAATCCAGACGGCTTATGAGGCCCTGAAGGCATACGGCTTCAGTCCCGCGAAGGCTGCGGAAATACAGCTTGATGCGCGCCGTGGCGATGCAATCGCCACTCACGTCGCCGCCAAAGCCACAGGTGCCGCGCAATGAGTGACTTTGTGACAATCAGCCTGACGCGTGGTCAGTTTACGAAAGTTGATAGCGAAGACGCTGAGGCGGTTCGTAAGTGGAAATGGTCTGCTCAACCGGCCCGCTCGACGGGAGGAGGAGTTTGCGGCTTCTACGCCGTTCGATCCTATAAAGGATCAACGGTCTACCTCCACCGAACGATAATGGAAGCCGGTCCAGGCCAGCAGATAGACCACGCCAACGGCGACAAGCTGGATAACCGAAAAGCCAATCTTCGTTTCTGCACTGCTTCCGAGAACATCGCCAATCGCGCGCACAAACCTTCCCCCACGGGTTATCGCGGAGTTGCCGCCACCCCAAGCGGGAAGTTCGAGGCCGCTTTAGTTTTCTCCAAGAAGAGGGTTTTGCAGAAGGTGTTTTTGACTGCTGAGGAGGCGGCAAAAGCATACGACCAAGCAGCCCGAAAATATTTTGGAGAATTTGCGGTCACTAATTTCCCAGAGGCTTCCACATGACCAACACCCCCCAGGATGCTGCTGTTGTAGGCCTGCGCGCAGCTAACATCGCGCGACAGATTGAGTGGGACAAGGACGACGGTATCGACGCCGCTTATCGGGGCAATGAGCTGGCAGGTGAAGTCGGCGAAGCCTGCAACGTCATCAAGAAACTAGAGCGCGAACGTCGAGGCATCAGAGGGTCGAGAGCTACAGTTGAAGACCTGGCTGATGAGTTGGCCGACGTTGTGATCTGCACAGACCTGATCGCGATGCAGTACGACATTGATCTAGACGCAGCCGTCGAGCGCAAGTTCAACGCTACGTCTGAAAAGGTCGGTCTTCAAACCCGGCTTAAGCTCGACGGCTTCGGGGCCGCTTCCGTTATCCGCGCCCAAGCTGCCGAGATCGAAGCCCTGACCCGGACACCCTCTCCGGTTCCTGCTGACGCGGAAACGCCGGCATGGGCGGACGAACGAGCCTGCGCCCAAGAAGAAGCCGACACTCTGGCAAGCCGAGCGACCGATTGGGAGATCATCGCCGGTTCGTGGAAGGCCAGAGCCGAACGCGCCGAGGCTGAGCGGGATACGCTGAGAGAGGCGCTGACAGCCTCAGAACCGATGCTGGAAACCCTGCACTCGATCGTCACCGCCCGCAACCCTTTTAGGTCAGACAAGGCCGCTGCCGATGAGTGGGCGCACGACTACGCAAAAGCAAAACGTGAGGCCAGCCAATGACCGATAAAGCCCATCCATCAGACAGCCTTCTGCCGTGCCCGATATGCGGCAAACCAGGCCAGCGAAATGGCCGAGGCAAGGCGGGAGGCGTCGTCTGCGCGCAACGGACCCACCGGCTTCAGGCCTATGGAAGCTCGCAGGTTGAGGCCGAAGAGGTCTGGAACACCCGCGCCGCCCTAGCCGCTCCTGGCGGGGAGGGGGAGCCCGAACTTGCGCTGGAAGATGCGCGGCTGCACGGGATCGGCTTCATCGTGGACGGGCAGCGCGTGTCTCCCGACCGGGTAACGGTGTGCCATGGTGGAGCCCCAGAGAAAGAGGCTGCGCCGGCCGATGGAACCGGCGCTGTCGGCTTGGTCGATATGATCCGGAGCCGCATCGGTCAGGAGTTCGAAGGTGAATGCCACCTGACCGAAGAAGAGGCCAACGAGATCATCGGCGAACTCACCGCCCCTCCTGAGCCGGTCGCGTGGCGTCCAGATAGGGAGAGCGTTGCGCGGATCATTGATCCAGATGCATGGGCCTTCGCAGACCGTCACGCCGGAAAGCCGGTGTTGCAGACAGCGGTGACGTTCGAGACCCGGCGCTCTCTGACTAAGGCCGACACGATCTTGGCCCTCGCCCTGACCGCCCCATCCTCCAAGGAAGGCGCGTGATGCGTGAGAGCATGAAAGCGATCCTCCTCGTCGTCGGGATGGTCTGTGCGTTTCAGGCCCTCAAGCTGATCTTTGGCGTAGGCGTGTCGCTAGCAGTGGCGCTGGCGGCCCTGTCGTTCTGCATCGGAGCGTTCTGGGGCGCGGGAAACGTCAAAGCCCACCCTTCCAAGTCGATGAGAGGGGGAGAGTGATGGTGCATTCGCCTTCGGCTCATACCCACCGTGCAGTGGACGCAGATGTTCTCACTGTCGAGAAGATCATGCAGTGCATTCGTGACCTGCCGCCGCCTCCAAAGACCACGTTCGCGTCGTGCCGCATGTTCCCCAAGGGGGCCGTCGGGTTCACCGGCGAGGACGGCGAGAGGTTCACCATCGCGCACCCTGACTATTGGGACCTCGTAGCGCGCCAGATGAAGGACGCTACGCCCACGATGGCAGTGTCCGACATGGCGCTGAAAGGGGCCGTCCTGCCGCTGTGGGGTATAACCGTCGCCAATCTGGACCTCGACCCCGCCGAACGCAGGCGCGTGGTTGACCAGATGATGAAAGCGATGAGCCGTGTCGCCGCATCACAGCCGGATATGAAGCCCGGCACGGGCGGAATGCACCCAAACCCCCGCGAAGGGGAGGCGTCATGAGCGCGGCTAGGGCTTATCCGTCCCCACACCCTCAAGATCAAACCCCGCAGCCTTGAGCAGCCCGATCTTTCTGTCATACGCTTCGACACTGGCAAAAAGAGCATCCAATGGCCCACGGATTGGAAGCGGCACGATCGTCCATGCGGGTTCGGGCAGGGCGTCACGGACCTGGCGAACGCGGTTTGCCGCGACGATGATGGGGTCCAGAAGGGCGTCGATGGCGGCTAGGGGGCTGGTCATTGTCCGGTCCTCATTTGCTTCACAAGTCGGTCAGCGCGCCCCTTGACCTGGCCCGCCCATTTGCTGTTCGCCATGCCAAGGGCGGCCTTTTCGTATTGACCCGTGCGAACGAACTCCAGGGTATTCTTGAAGCCCAAGAGGCGTTCGACGCCGAGATTGAAGGCCATGTTTTGCAGGACACGACGGCGAACCGGATCAAGCTTGCTGACCCACGGAAGCGCCTTCGCTAGCTCGGCATTGTGACGAATTACGTCTTCAACTAAAGCCGCCTCTGCCTGGGCCTGGGTCCACACTGTTCCGGGTGCGACGTGCGCTCTTCCGTATCCAACCGTCCAGACGCCCACGGTGTCCTTGTAGGCGGTTAGACGGCAACCTTCGTCGCGCTTAAGGTCCGCAATGAGTTGCGGGTCAGCCGACGCCCCATTGAACGGCGCGGCCTCGTCTTTCGGCATCCCGAACTCGTCGGCCAGCGTGTCGGTTAGCTCGACAGCCTTGGCCGTAAAGCGATGGTCAGGCGCAAACAGGCGCACGGCGTCGAATAGGTCGCGTCTAGACATCGGGGTTATCGACTCCGCTGATCTGATCCGCCTTGTCCGTCGCCGCCTGTGCGACCTGATCGGCAGCTTGCTTCACCTCTACGGGGACGGCAGCCGTAGCGGTCGCCTTGATGGCGTCAAAGGCCTTCCCGGTGTTCTCGGTCTTGGCCTCGTCGCTCTTGTTGGCCGAGAAGTGCAGGGCCACGATGGAGCCGAAGATGCCGCTGATAAAGGTGGCCTGCACTATAATCTCAAACAGCTTCACATCCCAGAGCTTGGGATTGTTCCAGGCCATGAGCAAAAGGATGCCCGCCAGCGCGAAGATGGCGATGGTGACGCCTTGGCGTTCATTCGGCTGGCGCACTGACTACCTCCATAGGAACCCACGGCGCTTCAACGGCCTCCACGCCATCAACGCACGTAAACACCTCGCGCACCTTCATCTGATAGCGCCCCGGCATCGTCCCTTGAGGGATGACGATGGAGTAATCAGAACGGTCGCGCGTTATCTCGCGGGCAGGGATTGGCAAGCGCAGAATGCTCCCCATCTCGTTACGAAGGTCGATCTGAACCCCATTCACGCAGCCGGGGACATTTCGCCGTGGCGTGACAGCACGCACCACAAGCAGCTCATCATCCGTCACGCGCGGGTTGAGGACCTCGATGCCCTCAAACGATATGGGCGCCGGCTGTAGGGCGCGGGTGATGTAGATGCCGCCGAGCGCCAGGATGCCGACAGCCGATGCGCCTAGCATCAGGCCGCCATATGTAACCCGAGGCCACTTCACGGCTTCACCAGAACGGTAGCGACTATGGCGACGAACACGGACGTAAGGATCAAGCCACAGGCCCCCCAGACAATCTTTTTCAGGTCCGCATACTTGTCCTCAAGCGCCTTGAAATCCGACTTGGTTACAAAGTCATTCTTCATGGCCGCAAACGCATTGTTCACGGCATCGGCGTGCTTGCCCAAGGCTTCGGCCATGCGCGCGAACTCGCGCTCCACGGTCTGAGTAAGGCCCTCAACCTTGGTCTCTTGACGCGCGAGCTGGATGCGGATGTCCACGTCGGGTTGTCCTGTTTCGTCCGGTGGCGTTGTCACGTCATCAGCTCTCTTCGGTGGATAGGTGTACGCGGCCACACTCCCGGCCATCAGGGCGTCTATTCCCGCCTTCACCGGATCGGATCGCTGGCCTATGGGTGCGCCCAGCTTGCCGAGCGCCCATGATAGACCTAACGCGGCGCTGAGGCAAAAGAGCCCCAGAAATAGAGCGGATAGATTCGACAATTCCCCCGCTCCCGTAAAGCGTTATGATGAGCCCCGTGAACAACCATAGCATAACATAATAATACTGAACCCCGACATAGACGCCCTCGCTCCACAACGTCCAATGAACACCGTGCGCGAACAAAATAGCGGTGTATAGGCTCCCGAACCACAGCGCCCATTTTGCGCTCCGAGAGATACGAACGCACCAGAACACAAGAGGCGCAAAAGCCAGGTCAAGAACGGCTGGCGCAGCGGGAAACGGCAGATACAGCGCGTAGATCAGCGAGAACTTGACGGCCAATAACCAGGCAAGCGGGCGCGTCTCCCCGTTCCATAGGGGGAGCAGCAGGAGAAGCGCCCACAAGCCCTCTTTCACTTGGGCGGCGGGGGAGGCGGCGGCGGGGGTACGGGAACCTGACCTCCACCATCGCCGTCGTCAGGCGGCGTGTTCAGGCGGTCGTCCTTGCGACCGCCGAGGGGTTTGCGTTTCTTTTCAGCAGCCACGTCATTCTCCTCAAACAGCCCTCAGAAGCGAGGGGGTTCTAAACTTTCTCGACGCGAGCGCGCAATGTGCCGGACGCCAGATCAATCGTGCCTGTCGTTTCGTTCTGGAAGCGGACGGACACCGTGTCAGCCGCCGACACCCAGGCCGTAAGCAAAATGCCTTGCAGGTCGTTAGAGAACGAAGCTCGGGCAATATCGCCAACTACAGCCCCCGTGACCGTCACTGTGGTAGTTACGCCAGCGCCATCAACAAGGCTGGCCGGGTCGTAAGTGGCGCTGCCTGAAATATAGCCCGCGATATAGCGCCATCCGGTGTTCCCGGTGCCGGTTTCCTTGATCGCAACGCTGGTGCTGTTCCCCCCGTCGCGCCGCTGCCACAGAGACCCAATGGGAGCCGTGACCGCCCCTTCCGGCGCACCCGCACCCGACTCGCTGTGCGGGTTGTTTTGGACGGACACATTGCCCATGCGAACCGTCGTCACGTCCGTCAAGGTCGCGTCAGAGAACCGCCCACCGCCGAAGTAGTCGTTATGGATCAAGCGATGGTAGCCTGTGGTGCTAGTGACCAGAATGCCGGTGCTGGCGATATTGAGAGACCGAACGGTGTTGAGCGCGATCACGCTCTCGACCCCGCCAGAAACCTGCAAGTTGGTCACGTTGCCGCCGAGATAGTTCCCGATAACGCTGGTTCGGTCAGACCCAACCCCAAGCTGGATTCCGGTGGACATATTATACGACCACGTACCGCCCTGGATGATATTCTCAGCCGTCAGGATGCGAATACCGTGCTGGCTGTTGGCGATGCCTTGGCAGTCAGCGAAGGTGTTGCGGATGGTGTTGGCATCCACGAGGAAGCCCGTAAGCCCGCCCATGACCGTACAGTGCGAGAACATGTTAGCGAACGACGGCGGTTCGTTGACCGACCCGTTGACCAGCGTGAGTGTTGCCGCAGATGTACCGCCCGTAACGACTTCCGTGGTGGTGAAGGTTCCGGTGACGGCGCGAATCTCAAGCTGACGCGCGACCGCGTTCCACGTCATGACGATGCCGGTTGCACCCGACGTGCCCCCGGTTACGGTTTCGCCAAACGTGAATGTGCCCGTGGAGGCGCTTCCGATCAGGCGTTGGGCTGCATACTCGCCACGCACAAGGAAGCCGTTTGTAGTGGCCGTCGAGCGCGATTGGCAACGAATGAACGAGCCGTACTTCGTATTGCGAATACGGAAGTCAGCCGCGCCCGTGCCGTTGTAGGCCACGCAGTCCACCATGGACGGGGCCAGCATGTAGGACTGGCTGTCCGCCTCGATGTTGAAGTTGAGCGGGTTGTCGTGCGCCACGCAGCCGATAAGCGCCAGGCCCTCGACCACCCCACGCAAGGGCGTTGGCACCAGACGGCTTTGCGGGCCGCTGATGAAGCCATAGTTGAAGTTGCCGAAGAACTGGCAGTTAACAAACACGCAATTCTTCGCGTACTGGCCGGGGTTCGGCTCCACGTCCACACCGGCTTGCGGGTCCTGACGCACGGTGTTCTTGAATACGCTGTCAACTGCCGTGAAGCCGTCAACGTGGATCACCGAAAGGCCGTTACGCCCGTTGGCGTCGCACACAACATTGATCAGGTGCATGTTCTGGGCGGCTACGTTGTTGCCATCCCCCTGCACGTTCAGGCCGTCGCCCCACCAGTTTGAGAACACCGTGTCTTTGACAAAGACGTTGTTCGACCCGTAGTTCATCAGGCCCGAGAGGCCTTGGCCGCCGACGCCCAAGTGGGTCGTCTTGTCGCCAATGACCTGGCCGCCCTCGATGATGATGTTATTGGACTGAAAAACCCATATGGCCGAGCCGTTAGGTTCCGCCGTGTCGATGCACTGAAGGATAGCGCCAGGCTCAAACGTAAGCTTGAGACCGTTGACGTTGTTAATCTGGATAGCGCCCGTGATGACGGTGTTGGTCGAGCCGGAGTGCGAGGCGTCCGCGCTCCCCGCCTGTACCATATAGACGCCCTTGGGGAACCGGACCTCGCAGTTGGCGCAGTCAGCCAAAGCAGCGTTGATCGCAGCGGTGTGGTTGACGGCGTTGTTCTTGCTGGCAATAGGGGTGCAGCCCGCGAAGTCAGTAATGTATTTGATGTCGCGGAGTTTGGACTGGATCGAGCGCAGGGCTGCGGCGGTGCCCGATTGCAGGAAATTGACGTTAGCCGCCAGATCGGCCCCGATAGCCGTCCGGAACGCGGCCTGATTTGCGCCGAGGATGTTGGAGCCGGTGACGTTGGCCTTCCCCGCGATGACGATGGGGTCTGTGTCGGGAGCGGAAGCGGCGAGCGCCAAGATGTCGTTGTAGGCGTCAAGGGCCAGGTCCGCTGCAACTACAGCTTGGTCACGAGCCGTGTCCGCCTCATCAGCAGCCGCTTCTGCAAGCGCCAGCGTTGCTGTCTCAAAGTCCACAGACGGGCGGTAGTTGTCAAACGTGAAGGGGTTGCCGGGCGCCTCTCCGGTGGCCGTGGTGACCGACAGGCTGTAGAGAACCGGGTCGGCCTCGGTCCCCGCTTCTGCCCAGATAGCAGGGAAGCTGCCTGACGCATTGGCGACAACCGGGTTAACCAGAGGAGTCGTCAGCCCTTCATCCGCATAGACCGGAGTCAGGACCGTCGTGAGGTTCTGATAGACATACAGAAGCGCGCCGCCAAGCAGCGTGTCGTTCCGGTTGCGAGCCGGGAAGTAGGGCGGAACAACGAAACGACCAGCGGCCATTATTGGCTAGCTCCAGCATTCTGCGACAGGATGCGACGGACCGAACGCTCAAGGTTGCGCGCCTCACGACGGCTTCCAGTGCGCTGAGACAGGCGGGTGATGAGTTCTGCGCTTCTTGCCGGGTCAACCGCAGCTTCAACCAGCGCACGGGCCTCATTATCACTGAACCCCAGCGAACGGAACCGGCGCGACACACGCGCGATGGCGGGAAGGCTCAAGCGAGCGGCGCTGATCATGTCGGCTCCCGCCTCCAGCCCATCCACGACAGCGGAGTCTTGCTGATTCAGGTTCGTGGGCGATCCGGCGCGCGGGTCGATCTGATATGCGTTGTCGATGCGAGCGCGCATCTGGCGAGCCGTGCCGGACATGGCCGCAGCCTCATCCGGACCGATCAGGCCTGCCGAACGAACATTCGCACCCGCGCCCACGTCAAAGTCATCAAGCACAGCCTGAGCGCCCGCAGGCGTAGAGGCGCGATCCTCAATGGCATCGCGGGCTGCAATACGCGCGGCGGAGGATTGCTCGGGAGTCAGGGCGGATGCACGGCGCGCGTAGTCGCCCGTACCGCGACGGGTCGTGAACTGCCTACCCACGTCCATGGCGTCGGTGATCTGAGCGCGCTCAGCATAGCCGGTCACGGCCTGGTCGTAGGCTTCCGATTGGTTGCGCGCCGCCTGCCGGACAGCGCGGCCCAGGCCTCCGAATATGCGTTGCGCGTTCTGATCCGTCCCGCCCGCGCGTTGAAGGTGGCGGGCCAGCAAGTCAGCCGCGCCGACAGACAGGGCTGCGCCCCCCTCCGGGGCGCTTGCCTGACGGGCCATCGTCGCCAACTCTTGCGACAGGGCGCGCTCAGCAGGATCAGCAGAGCTGGCGTAGAGGCGGGCCGCCGATTGCATGGCGCTGCGCCCCTCAGGACCCCAAAGCGCCTGCGTCGTGTCCGGGTCGATGGTGATGGGCGGCGCGGCACGAGCGGCGGCATACTCTTCCGCCGACAGCGCGCGGTTCGTTACGTCCATTTCCTCAAGCGCTTGACCAGCCGTGCGCGGATCGTCGCTGACGTAGCGGCGGGCCAGGTCGGAAGCGTTGGCCTGAGTCTCGATGCGGCGCTGGCGCACGAAGTCACGGGCGGCCTGACGGGCAGGCTGGCGAGTGGCGAGCCCGCGAACGAGGCCCCGTCCGCCTTCGTCCAGTGCATCAACCAGTGTCGGCGTCAGGTCTTCGTTCGCCATGGTGTTCGCGCGGTCAACCAGAGCGTTGGAACGTTCTGCGCCAAGGCGGTTACCGAGCTTGTCTAGGCCGGTGTCCAACGGGGTGCGGGTCGCGCGCTGCGTCAAAGCTGCGCTGTTCGGCACGTTAAGGGCCTCACCAGCGCGCCCTACTTGGCGGCCAAGGAACCGTGCGACAGACTGACCGCCACGGGCTGCGGGGCGCAGGAGAGCATTGCCGATCACGGGGGCCGCCACACCAGCGGCGGTGCCTACAAGAGCGCCCTGTCCTGTTTCTGGAAGGCGCTCCAGGGCGTTGCCTTCGGCTGCGCCAAAACCGTACACCGCACCGGAGCCTGCACCCGCCAGCGCGTTGCGTCCAACGCGAACGGCGAGGGACGCGCCCTGAGCCCCGCGCGCGGCGGCCCCAAGAGGAACGGCTGAAGACGCAACCGCGCCAGTGACTTGGCCCGCGCCGCGCGTCCATGGGTCTTGCTCGGCGTCCGCGTCATTGCGGCCACGGATCACGGCAAGGTTCTGATCGAATGCACCTAGGCCATCTTGCCAGACGGTCGAGCCACCACGGGCGTTCTCCGTCCCAAGGACCGTGCTGATTCCAGCGCCAATCTCGTCACCCAGGCCAAACGACAGGCCGTCCAGAACACCGCCTGCGAAAGTGTCAATCTTTCGCAAGACACCGCCCTCGCCTTCTCGGTCGTTGGCGGCGGCCTGGCGAATACGATCCGTGTCAGGCTCGCCGTTAATGCGGACGCCTTGACCGGCAGGGGCAGCGGTTAGCGCTGCGGCAGGGGTTGCCGCTGTCCAGCGCTGCCCATCCGAGTCCCACTTCAAGCCTTGGGCCTCAAGCTCCTCAACGGTGAAGTTCTTGCGCCAAGTTCCATCCTCGCCGCGCTCATAGCCGTCAGCGATTAGTTGCTCATCCGTGCGCTCCCCACGGTCTTCGCCGCGCGTTCCGGGGGTGATGGAGTCTTGAACCCCAGCCACGGTCTCCGTGATTTTAGGATAGGTCGGGAGGCCAGTTTCAGGGTCTCGTTCGCCGGTCTCAGCATTGGCCGCAACCGGGCTGATGTAGGCATCCCCCGCGATACGGACGGCTTGGTCGCGGAACCGCTGACGGATTTGCGAGCGGGTGGGGTCAACACCCTCGTCCTCGCCAGGCTGGCGGAAATAGGTCCGGTCTGCACGAATGACTTCCGGCTCGGGCGCATTCGCTCCCGTCGTGGTCCGCAGCGCGCCGTCCGTGAATTGAAGCTCAGCCGCACGTCCACGATCCGCCACACTGTCGCGAATCAGGTTGGAAATGGGGACGCCCAGAATCGGAACACCCTCAGTCCATCGTGCGATAGAGTTGCGCTGTGACGTGGGGTCATACCCCTCAAGCCTGGCGCGCTGATAGTCGGTCTCGCCCTGATCCATAAGGGTCGCGCGAGCAGCAGCGTTGGCCTGAAATTCTTTAACATCCACAGCCCCACCAGCTTCGGCCTCTTCGCCAAGAGGCTTGATCTCGGTGACGCCCCCATGAGGACCGACCCGAACCAACGTGCCGTTAGGAAAACGGACAGCGCCAGGGCCATACTCGGATGAAACATCGACGCGATCAACCTGCGTCCAGTTGCTACGGTCACGGTGATTCCCGCCGTCAAAGCGATAGCCGCCGACGACCGTTCCGACTGCGGGGGCTCCGCGACCGACGACTTGGGGTTCTCGCGCCATCAGTAGTCCCGATCCCAAGGATTTCCGCCGCCAGAAGACGCACCGCCACCGCTAGAGCGCGAGCCGCCTCCACCGCCACGACTGCCGCCGCCAGACGAGCGAGCGCGAGGAGGGGCGCGGCCCGCAGCGGCGCGAGGCGCAATGACCGAAGGATCAGCTCCGCCGCCAGGGATAAACGTCTGACGGGTCCGGGTGGCGTCAGTCCACATGTATCCCGGCTGAGCCCCTTCGCGCGGGTCAAAAGGTTTGGGCAGCACGTTGGTATACGAACCATCAGCACCGCGCCGCATGATGCTTCCATCAACCACGCGGTCTTCGTACTCCACCTCTCCGCCGACCGCAGCCAGCAGGCTACGCAGATTCGCGTCCGACTTTTCTGTGCCGTCGATCTGCGCCAGAAGGTCTTCGCCTATCCCCATACTCGCAAGCACCGGGCGGATATTGGACTGGTAGACTTCTTGGCGCTGATCGGCAGGAACTTGCAGCAAGGCTTGCGCGCCTTGCCCCAGCCACGTCGTGCGCTCTGTGCGTTCTTTCTCGGCAGCGGTTCGCTCTGTCGCAGCCCGACGAGCCTGCTGACTCTCCAGTTGCGCTGCGTCATCCAAAAGGCCCGCCTCGTTCAGTTCGGCCTGTGCAAGATCGCCATTGCCGCCCGCCAGGGCATTGCCCGCACGACGGCGCGCGTTGCGGTTATCAACGGCGGTCAGGTTCTCAACAGTGCTCCAAAGAGCGTTCTGGGCTGCGCGCGGATCAATCTGCGCCATCTACTTCTTCCCACCAAGATAGTTGTAGCCGATGCCGCCTAGCGTCCCGAGCGCGTTGCCCCAGATGTTGGCCGAGTTGGCGTAGCTGGACTGAAGGGCGTTCGATGCGGTCTGGTTGTTGGCGTTGACGTTGTTGCCGTAGTTCGAGGCCAGCGCGTTGCCCTGACTGGTCGCAGTCTGTCCGAGCCCAGCCACGCTAAAAAGCTGGTTCATTTGCGTGTTGAATTCGTTCGACGCGTAGTCTTGGCCGTAGCGCGTGAGGGCCTTGGCAGCGTCTCCGCTCGCGAGCGTACCTGTCGCGGCTCGTTGAGCGACAATGTTACGATTGCCCTCGTCAAGGCGGAACTGATAGCCAGGCGAAGCGTAGAAACCGCCGTAGCGATCCGCCTCCGCAACAGGCGTGGCCGTGCCCACCTGCGTCGTAGACAAGGCGTTCGGCGTAATATAGCCGCCGCTTCCGTCGCCTAGTCCATCGCTCGGCCCGCCGCCATACGGACGCCCAACGGTAAAGTTGCCGTCCATGTCCTGAATAGGGCGGCCACCTGAATAGATACTACCTGCGCCCTGTCCGGCATAGGTCTGAGCCGTGGGGGCTGTACCGCCGCCGAGGCCCAAGCGCTTGTTGATTTCCGCCAGCGCCGTCCCGCCAGAGACCCGCCACGGCTCAAGGTCCGCGCGCTGCTGGTTGTAGATCGCCAGGTCTTGCGCGTTAGCGGCGGAAGCAGCGGACGTAGCCGCGCTTGTGGCCTTGCTGTTCGCCTTGGATGACAGCGCAGCGCCGCCCAGCGTGGTTGCGCCAAGGATCAGCGCAGAGGTAAGGCCAGCCATTAGAGCGCCTTCACGAAGTGATGCTCGGTGGGGCGGTAACCCGCCATCCGATACATGCGCGCCACGGTGGGCATACGGTCGTTTTCAAGGCAAACCATCGAGAACGTCTCGCACCCCTGTTCACGCGCCCACTCTTCAAGCGCCTCTCTCATTTCCTTGCCACCACGACCCCAAAGGAAAACCTCTTGGGCCGCGTAGGCATCGGCAAACCACATCGGGCCTTTTATGGCCGCAGCCATGCCGTCTATAGGATGTCCGTGAACTACAACCACGCCGCTCTCTAAAGCGGATTCAAGCGTGAGTGCCACGCGCTCTGGATCATAGGTCATGACAGAATACGGGCTTTTTGCGTGAAACAAAAGCCCCAACTCTACTAGGCGAGGAATGTCGTCTTTTGCCGCCCGACGAACGATCATGCGCGCCTCACATAGAGATAAAGGCTCAGGTCGTTCACGTCGGCCCCCGTCGTCTTCCGGGCATCCACACGATAGTCAACCGCGCCCGTGGTGACACGAGCAGCCGTATATGCCGCGACAGCAGCGGCGCTAGAGTTGCTGACCGTGGCCGGTGTCATCGTGCCAGAAACGGTAGCGGTCCATGTCTGGAGGTACGTATCAACGCCGCCCACAACTTCCACCAGCCGGAACTCAATCTCGGCAATGGTGTCGCCTGGGTTAATGACGGTGATGGTCACATCCGCATCTTGAATCGGGCCTGTGCCAGATGCGGTCAGGTTGCCAGCGGAAACGCCCGTCAGGCTCACGGTAGGCCCTGCCGTCCATGTCGGAGGATCAAACAGGTTAACGCTGGGGTTCGTGGCGCTACCGGAGCGAGCCGTCCCGCCGCCAGCCGCATCCGCTGTCTCCTGAGCATCGTTCGCCGTCTGCTGTGCAACCTGAGCCAGACCGGTGATCACCTGAAGCTGCTCAACGATCAACTGTAGCTGCGCCACAATTGCGGCGATGTCGGCCACTGTCTGATTGATAGTATTGATCTGCCCCTCAATCGCCGTCGCGAACTCATCCCAGAACCGGGTGAAATAGATCAGCGCCTTGCCGACGTTGTTCACGATGGCGGTGTTGGCCTGGATGCGGGGAAGTTTGAAAAGGTTCGGCATTAGGCGAGCGGCTCGTTGATGGCCGCGCCGCCTATGGTCAGCACACAATCATCAGTGCAGACGAACTCAAACAGACGCCCTGGATAAGCGATCTGGCCCAAGCGGTTCAGAACGATGGGGCGGGCGTACTGGCCTTGGCGTCCAATCGAGACCTCTTTCCAATCGCTGTACGTCTGCAAATCGTCCGACCAGCGGATACGCACTTTCGGATAGGCGTTGGGGTCCGACGAGGTGCCTGCCGTGGCATAGAGGATGAGATTGTCACAAGGGACGCGCTGTCCGGTGGAAGACACGCCGCCCGTTACGATCCGCTCCATGGGCAAGCCATCATCGTTGCTGACTTCCGGGTCCAAGCGATACAGGATGCCGTCCTCGTCGCTCCCGGCCACCGTGAACGTGTCTGCGCTATCCCCAACGTGGCAGCGCCAGGTGTCCCGTCCATAGGTCTTGAAATCGGTCCATTGCTGGGTCGATGCGTCATAGACCAACGTGGCGTAGGTGGTGGTCAGGCACAGCACTGTGTGACCGTCGCTAGCGAAGCTCCACATGACAAGGTCTTCGACGAGAGACTTGCGGACCTGCTCCTCAATGGAGTTGTCGGAAATGCGCTGTGGCGAGGCGTCCCCACGATAGACAAGGCCGTCGTTGCCCACGAACCCGACCGAGTTGTCAAACCGACACACGGCGTCACGCGAGCGCGCGCCCTTGTCGTAGTTGCGGCCTGGCACACGCTGGAACGGCAAGTCTGCATTGCCGGTCGGGATGTGAACCTCAGTCCCTTCTTCTTTCAGGAACCACAGTTCATCACCCACGCGCTCCACTTTCACGATGGAGCCAGGGCTTGATTCGGTGCTGGCGAACGACAGGGCGTCCGGGTTCGTCTGGCCCGGTTCGATCCAGTAATACCGGTTCGAATCTCGCTCAGTCAGGATAAAGTAGCCATTAAGCTCGGCCACCGAATCAACCAGACGACCGTCTGGCATGACAACGGTGGTGATCGCACCGCCCGAGGTGCTGTAGACAATGCCGTTGCTGGTTATAAGCGCGCGTGTCGCCGTGGCCGCGAAGGTGTTGCGCTCGTTGCCCGGCAGGGACCCCAGAGACGTAGCCACACCCGCCTGCGTGACGCGAAACAGCGTCGTGGCCGACACCGCCAGGAAGTCGCCGTTGAACGTCCCGGCGCGCCTGAATAGCCCCCAGATACGGCCCGCGTTCAGATCGCAGAACAGAACCTCTCCGGGGCGCTGTACGTGGTCGATGCCGTCAATGGCGTTAGTCTCGTTCTTCTCGGCAAGATAGTTCACGACGCGGATGTGGGGCGTCCACGTCGTCTTGCGCTTCCTGGCGCTAACTCCGAGAGGAATGGGGGGCATCAGCCAATCTTGTAGACGGAAACGGGGATCGTGTACGTAGCCCCGATGCCAAGGGCCGGGACATAGTAGCCGATGCTGACGCTGTTTGTCCCGGCAGGATAGGCGTTCACGACCTCGCACCCAGCGCTAGGCGCGCCATTCGGCACAGCGATTAGCTTGTCTCCTGTGGCCACGCCGGTCAGGGCGAGCGCCATGCGCTTCATCCCCAAGCTCAGCGAGATAAGCAGCGTCTCCGTAACGGTGACGTTGCCCAGGAGCGTCAGAGACGGACCAGTAACGGCCCCCGGCGACGTGCCTACGGTCCGAACGCTCACGCACCGCCCCCATAGGAGATTTCAAGCGTCCCCGCGCCCGCTGCGATGCCCTGCTTTGTCACGGACATGGCCGACATGAACTCGGGGTATTGGGTCGAGAACACGCCGAAGAAGCCGGGCGGAAAGAGCCAGCCCGTGTCAGCGGCCACTGGAGAATAGGCCCCCACGGAACCCTTCAGGCGCACCCAGAACGGATTCGGGTTGACCACGCAGAACGACATATAGCCCGCAGCCTTAAGGTCAGCGGGAACGTCGAAACGTTGTGGCGTCGTGTTGACGGGCAGCATGAAGGGGTCGGTCGAGCGCCGGAAGGCGAAATTGTTATCGGCCACATTGCCCTCCGCTAGCTGAACGCCACATTGAGGTTCAGGACATCCGCCGCCGTCAGTGCACCGGTGTCGTTGTCCGCTCCGCCCGTGGTCATGGCGTAGGATAGGCCAGCAGAGAAGTACATGCCCGCGAACGCGATGCTGAACTTGCTCTGCGGAGCAAGGTACTCGCTCCAGACCGGAACGTCCGTGCCCACGGTTGGCGCAGTCGCCTTGTTGTAGAATTTCAGATAACGCGGCGCGGCGTTGGCGTTGTAACCGGTGACCAGCCCCAGGGTACCAGTGCTGGCCTTTGCCACGGTCGCATTGGTCGAGGCGGCGGCGCTGACGATACGAGAGCTGCCCGTCGAGCCGACGTTGCGCGTAGGGGCCGGGTTGCTGACGCTGGCGGCATTCGTGCCGTCCGCCCCCGTCGCGCCGGTCGGAAGAGGGTTAAGTCGGCTAACGGCCTGGTCGGGTTGCCCCGCAACAGCGTAACGAAGAACAGTACTCATCGGGGGCCTCCCACGGAGCCAAAGAAGAAGCTAGAAGGACGATCAAAGTCCCTAAGCATGCCGTAAAGCCTCCCGGCTTCTTCTCTGATCTCCCCGATACGGGTTGAGAGACCGAAGCTAGGATATAGCTTGAGCGCGAGGTTGTATATAACGCACTCGATCCACTCCTGCGGTGCGTCGATGTCCTGCTCAAGGTCGGTCACGTCTTCTACCACGCGATCTGCGGTGTAATAGACAGTGTAGACCTTGTTCGGGATCGGCCACAGGCTCAGGGCCAGAGTGTCGCGCTGACGGTTCGGATAATAGACGGTCGGGATGCCCTGCTGCGTCTTGATGGGCAGGTTCGCCCAATCGCCTACCTCCCAGCGGCCCAATGGACGCTGATAGTTGCTGTCCTGAAGGCGAACCTCCATCACGTCCAGCGGACGTGGCGAGAGGGTATATGTCTGCTGGCCAGCAACCGTCACGAACGAGCGGTCGGCTTCGCGCCACAGATTCACGCTGTCCGTCTGCCAGGTCTTGAGCATATTGTTGAGGCGACGAAGGGCTAGTGCGCCATCATCAGCGCTCATGGTCTGCCCTGCACCATACACGCCTAGCAGCTCATAGGCGTCCTGAGCGATCTCCCTCGCCGTCATCGTGCCGGTGGTTACGCCGCTGGTCGCCATCTACAGGTCTCCGGGAGTGGTCGTGTTGGGTCCGCTGTCCTCAACATCAGGCGACGGGTTTGGCAGCGGCAGGCCTTCTGGGTAGATGACGGGCGGGTCCATTTGCGGAGGTCGCGGGTCCCAGCAATCTGGGCACACAACTAGTCCCGTCCACTCGATACGCTTCTCGCTGTGCCGCCAGGACTCATCACAGCGCATGCACCGGAAGTAGGGGTTTCCGGGGACATAGCCGCGTCCTGTGCCTATGCGAAACTCAACCATCGTCCGTCCTTAAGAAAAAGGGGTCAGGACCGAAATCCCGACCCCGTTCTCTGGGCTTATTGGAGCGTCAGGCTTACGCCCCCGCGTTGCCGTAAGCTCCCCGCCAGTCACCCCAGCCAGCGGCGAAGCGCATGCTTGCCTTGGCCTTGGCATTGGCGGTGTCGAAGTCCGAGTCTTTCTCAAGACGGACCTTACGACGCCAGTAGGACATCAGTCCGTCCGGCACACCGGTTTGCAAGAACCAGGCATCTTGGTCGGTCAGGTAGTGGTTGACCACGATGCCGCCCGGAAGCAGGCCCATCTGCTTGATCGCGTTGTCATCATTGTTCGCCGTGCCCGAACGCAGGTTCGAGTTGACGATCCGCTCGGCGTTGAACATTTCGCCGGTCGGAATGATGAGCTTGCGAGCGGTGTTGGCGATGTTCAGGCCGCGCGAGTTGCGGGTCTGAGCAACGACCTTCAGGCCGTCCTCCAGCGAGGCTTCCGACAAGTCAGCAGCCGTAAGGAGGTTGGACTGTGCACCGCCTGCGGTCGGGTGATCCGCCGCAAACAGAGCCTTGCCGTCACCGCCCAGATAGGACGCCGAGAAGCCACGGTTGAGGATGTTCGCGTGAACGATTTCCGTGGTCTGGCGCATCGAGTACGCCAGCATACGGGAACGACGACGCGAGAGGACTTCGTACTGATTGTCCTCAAGCTCCTCTTCGGTGACGATGTACCCCAGGGCATACACGACGTGCGTAAAGCGCGACTTGTAACCCTCGGCGTCGGTGTCGTATTGGATCGACGCGGCTTCCGGCTTGACCGGAGCCAGGCCGAAGCCGGACGCCTCTACGACTTCCTCATACGCCTTGTCAGACGTGTCGGTGTCGAAGATTTTGTCCCACTCGGACGGCAGTTCGTCATAGGAAGTGCCGAACCACGACTTAACGCCAGGCCACAAAGCTGACGGGTGCGCGGAGCGCGTGATGGTAGGTGCGCTCATCGTTAGACCCCCGTCGAGCCAGCTGCGCCGGTTTCAGTCGGCTGGTTGATACGGACGAGCCACTTGCAGTAGTCGCCAATTTCGTTGTCGGCCCGCTGCATAGCGCCCACGATGCGGACTTGCAGAGTTGCACCCGTACCCGCCGTAGACGAGTCGAGCATCCAGCCAGAACGTCGGATGAAGGCATTGCCCGCAGCCGAGATGAGGTCGCAGTTCAGACCGACCGAAGCGACGGCAAGAGCGCCGCCAACACTGTCTTCCTGAATTTCGAACTCGGTCATCGGGTTGTCGTCCACAAGCACGTAGCCTGCGGTCGATGCGGCCCGGTAACCCAGGGCGACGATACCCGGAGTGGGGTCGAAGCCGACCACAACGCCGGTGATGCGGTTGGTAGCGCCTTGCGTGGCGACAACCACCCCCGGAACACCCTGAGCGTCTGCGCTGCCCGACAGAATCACCGGATCGCCAATGAAGACGGCGGTGGCGTAAGCGGGATCAACGTAGTAGCGGTTCAGAGAGCCGTTGGCGGTTTCGCCGTCACGCTGACGGCGCGGGATGAGGCCCTGAGGGGCATTCCCGTTAGGCATGAGGAAAATCCTTTAAGGCGTGAAGTCCGCCTTGATAGAGTTGCCAGACGGGACATAGGATTCCGCGTCGGATCGGTTGTCGTCAGCAGCCCGGGCGCCCCGTTCAATGGCCTTCTCTGTCTCTCGGGTCTGATCCACCATTTCCTGGCGATCTTTCTCAAGGAACTCGGTCGGCTTCTTGCACAAGTGGGCAAGAATGGGCTTTCCAAAGTTGTCAGTGCCGACCGGAATGGGATCGACGCCATCAACCTTGTCCCAATCGTCCTGCTGAGTCAGGTCGAACATACGAGTGCCCGAGTCGTTGACCCACCGGAATGATTGGCCGGGATTCGCTTTTGCGATCTTGTCAGGAACCGACAGCTTGAGTTGAGCCATTCGGGTCAGGCTGGAATCGCTACGGCGACGGCGCTCTTGCGCCACTTCCACTTTACGCGGGCGGCCTGGGCCGCGACCTTCGACACCTGTCATCAGGCATTCTCCTCATAATAGTTAGCAGCAAAGTTCTTGCGGAACAAGGCCACTTTCTCCGGGGTGGAGTTCTTAAGGTGCTTCTCGAAACTGGCGCACCCGGCCTTGGCCTCTGGCGGCAGGTTTTCGAAGTTCTTTGTGCGGGCCACAGGGGCGCGCGAGCCGGGGCCAGAGAGAGCCGGGATGTTGGTTGGCTTGCGCTCGCCGGTTGCCTCCGCGCCGTCCTTGAACAGCTCCGGGAACCGCTTTCTGACGGCGGCCTCGGCCAGCTCAAGCTGACGCTCAGGCGGGGTGTTCTTCTTGGACTCGCGCTCGCAGATGCCGAACGCCAGGGCAGTAGCCTCTTCGTCCTTTTCGTACCACGGGTTACGGGTCCGGAAGTCGTCAGCGTAGTCCGACCCTTTGTCCTCCAGATTGTCCATCTGGCGGGCGATCTTGCGGGCCTCTCCGGGACGGTTGTCCGCCACGGCCTGGGCGTGAGCGGCCTCTAGATCGGCGCGTTGCTCGGCCAGGGCTTGCTCAAGCAGCCGGTCTGTCGCCTTGCCGACTTTCTCCAGTCGCTTCTCCAGTCGCTTGACCTCGCTGGCCGAGTCATCGCCCTTGCGCGCCTTGTGCTTCAGGAAGTCGGCGGCGGTCTGGTGGCCTTCGCCTTTCCACTCGGCGGCGGGCTTCCATCCTGCGTCGAGTGCGATTTGCTCGACTTCGGTATACTGCGGCTGGGCGTCAGTGGCTTCGGCACTCGCGGCTTGGGTCGCCTCATCGGTTTGGTCGTTACCCTCGATAACGTCGGTCATTATGCAGCCTCCCGCATTTCGACAGGCAGAGGCTCAATGACCGCCGCGATGTCCTTGTCCTTCAAGACACGATAGTCGCGCCCGTCCCGCCCCTTGACGATGGTCCCGCCGTATTTGGCGTACAGCACCATGACGCCGACCTCGGGCTGGACAGCCCTAATCTCGTCATCGTAGTTGAAGGCTGCGGGGGAAACGGCGACAAGCATGCCGGTGTTCTTGGCGTGTTTGTCGGCCTCTGCGGTCTCATCAACGAGGATGATGCCGCCCTTCGTGCGCTTCTCTGCCTCATCGGGCAATACAAGCACGTTGAACTCCAGCATTTTCAAGCCGGGGTCCAGATCAGTCAATGACAGGCTCGACGCCTGCACGTTCGCACCATCCCTCATAGGATGTCTCCTCCATGGCCAGGTAAGCGTCCGCGCGGGTTCTCAACTCGCACAGCAGAAGAGGGGCGGCCTCACCCCCCTCCCATGATTCATTGACCCAATGGGCCTTATTGTCTTCAGAAGCCTGCCGCAGGATCGACAGGACCCATGCCGTTACCGGGTTGGACTTCCAAACCTTGAAGTCCTCCATAGTAGGCGTCGATTTCTGCTTGCGTGATGCCATTCTCTAACGCGGTCTGCCGCGCCTCCTGCATGGTTTTCTGTGCGGCGGCCACATCCTTGATGGCGGACGCCTTCTTCTTGCTGATTTCGGCTTCAGCGTTGGCCTTGCCGAGAGCCTGCGCCTCTTCCGCGCCGGGTTGCGGCTGGGGAGCGGGGGCAAGCTCTTCGGCGTCGTCAATGTCCGCAGCACGGAAGGCGCGGAGGTAGATTTCGCGGTCGTTCAGCCCCTTGCCGGTCATGCCAAGCAGGAACTGCGCCTTAGCCATCGACTGCATCTTGGTCGCCACGGTCGGATCGCTGACCGGAACGACATCGTTGCCCGCCTGGCTGAAGTCGCGCTCAAGGTTGGCCTCGGGGTCGTCAACCACGTCCATATACTCTTGCGGGTCCCCGAACACCGCCTGCATGTCATACAGAAGCTTGAACTCGGCCTTGAGCGAGCGGTAGACGCGCTTGTAGATGGCCGTGAAGACCTGCAAGCCCTGGTCAATGAGGGCGAGTGTCGTTCCAACCGGAGCGGAAGCCGGGGCCTGACCAGTGATGACATCGCTGGTCGAGGTGACTTCGCGAGCCGCGCCCAGCATCAACTCAAGCATCTGGAACGCCACGGCGGACGGGGCCGGGAACGTGCGCTCATAAATGCTGTCGCGGAGTTGACCTCCGGACGCCTGTACGCTCTTGTACTCGCCCGGACGCCACCTCAGGACGTTCGTATTGCCCGCACCTTGCAGACGTAGCCCAGACGCCACGAATCCGCCGCCCGCGATCTGGGCATGGCCCGCGTCCACAAGCTGGTTGATGACCGTGTTTACGACATCGCTGATAGCGTCCAGCAAGTGTCCGAAGCCAATGGGGTAGAAGCGCCCCTTGGGGTCAGGGATGAAGCCGTACAGCGTGTAGGGCATGAACCGCGTGTGACCGATCACGGTCTCGTCTTCGGCGGTCTGCTGTTCCGTCCACGACTGCTCGATACGCAGCACCTTGCCGGTCTCATAGTCCACCGTGACGACGTAAGGCTCGTCCAGGCCGTCGCCGTCTAGGTCTTCGTATCGGTGCTGCTCAAGAAGGCGGCGCGGCCCCTGCGAGTCGTCACCGTCCGGCACAAGCCGATGCTCGCAGTAGAAGCCCGTCAGCATTCGCGACTGTATCTGATACGGAAACACCTCGTTGAGGATTTCGGTCACGCGCGGCGTGGTCTGAAGCGACGTGGCCGACTGCGGCACGACGACGTTCAGGGCCGTCACATAGGACGCGCGAACCTTGTTCGTGTCCGGATCGCGATAGGTCTTACGGAACGCCGCCCCGATAATCGGCAACTGCAACAGAAGCGAATCCGTGTCGCCTTCCCAATCCGGCATCCCGTAGAACAGCGTGTAGTTCAGGTACTCCGCGACACGTTTGGACCGGCGCAGCTTGAACTTACGGGCCATGGCGGCCTGCATGTACTGCTGCACCATGGCCCGGGCCTGGCGAACCATAGCCTCTTGCTCAGGCGTCTCGGGCTTCTGTTCCGCCAGGGCTTGCGCCTGCGGGTCCATCTGGGCCGCCTGCCCGAACACCTTGACTGAAACGGCCTCGTCATTCTTGACGATGGCGGGATATGCGCGAGCGTGGAACTGAAGCGCCGCGACCGTCAGCAGCGGGAAGCTGACGTTGCTGGCATTCGGCCAAGGGTAGTTCTTGGCCTCAGCCTTCTCTTGAGAGGCCCGGTCAAGCGCCTTCTTGGCTTGCTCCAGCCAGTCACCGCGCGCAGATTCGTCGTCCTCGTAGTCGGCAAGCACCCTCGCGCCGATCTTGGACAACTCGTCGTCGGTCATCTTCCACGCAAGACCGCCGTATTGCCGTTCAACAGGCAGCTCGACGGCCTCTTCGTAAAGAGGGTCCACTTCGACCGAGAAAGAGCCGTCGAGAACGTCAGTCATGCAAGGTCAGATTAGACCAGGATTTGCGGAGCGTAGTAGGTGACGCGGATCAGGATGTTGCCGACCTGCTGAGCGGCGGTGCCGCCCGTGGGGGTGAAGGTGTAGTAGATCGGGCCAGTGGGGGTGCGGCCCGGATAGAGCGTGGTCGCAATGATGTAGCCCTGCGTCTTCACGTCCACATCCGCGACGATCTGCTGACCTGCGGCAGAGGTGCCGAGACGCGCATTGATCGTGGTCGGGGTGCCGGGGATCGTGACCGGCGTGTCAAAGTGGTAAGTCGCGCCAGCCGCGCCGGTAGGCAGGGAGAACGAACCCGAGGCCGCGCCGTTTACCAGGGCCACGGTGACGGTTTTGGTCTGCGAGACGCCGTTGCCGGTGCCTTTGACGGAGTAGCCGTCTGCGAGGACGGTGCCGGTTCCGGCGTCGTTCGAGAAGATGGAGGGCAAGGCTAGTATCCCGTGCTGGACTGCGGTTGGCGGACGACCATTTCGTCCTGATAGTTTTCCACCGGCTCAGTTACAGCGCGAGCCATTCCGCTCATGATAAGGTATCTCTTTGCGTCCATCAAGTGGTCTCGTTCCTTGACGACCTTGCCCTTTTCGTCGCGCCGATAGAGCCGAATTTCCGACATCGTGTTGGACAGGGTGCGGAAGATTTTCAGACGCCCGGACGCCAGGCGACGATAGACCGAGAATAGCCCCGCCTCCACCTCGTTGTTAGCTGGGATCACCTGAAGCCCCATCGACGTGTACTCATCAATGAGCGCCCGCCCGTCAAGCTGGCTTCGCCCCCGAGACGCAGGGTCGATGACCCCCGGTATCCAGTATCCGCGCGAGCGAATGGCGTCCGCATGCACCTGTGGCGGTGACTCAGCCCCGTAATATTCGCTGTAGCAGTACACGGTGTCCGTCTGGCGGTCCCATGCGCCCCAGATGCAGGCCGTGCGGTTCCAACCCACGTCCATCGCATACGCCTTGGGCCAATGGCGCGGGATTTCGAACGGATCGACCACGTAGGCGTCCTCGGCCACCGGGTAGATGACCCCAGACCCCAGCGCCGGGATGCCCTTGGCCCGCGCGTCCCTCTGATGCGGAGGGATGGAGGCCATCAACTCGGCCTTGTCTGACGCGCTCAGGTGAGGCACGTCGTCCCAATCAATCTGGATCGACCACTTGCTGGGTGCGCGCTCAGGTCCCGGCAAGAAAGACAGCGCCACGTTCGTCAGGCCGCGCAACGGGGTAAAGGTCGATATGACAATGCCCTTTGTCGTCATCGTCCGCATCACGGCTTCGGTGTGAATGGCCTCGGGCGGCTCTTCGTCCTCCCAGATCACGTCACGCTCAGTGCCCTGCCACGCCTCGCGCCCCTGGTCGTAGGAGCGGAACTGCACCGTTGACCAGCCGCCCGTGACGTGCTTGACCTTGGCATAGTCCACGGCCCCAGGCACGCCAGCGGCGGGCGCGACACGCCCCAGCAACTCGCGCGGGATCATGGCCGTACCGCGCGCCTCTTGGGGGCCGATCAGCTTCGCCACGATGATGTCGCGGGTCGTGGTGGACGTATCGCCACCGCATAGCGCGTTGACGGGGTGATCGAACCGACGACCGTTCCACCACGGCGGATAGAGCCCGGTCAGGTGCAGCGTGACCTCATAAGCCCCGATGCCCTCGGACTTGCCGACGCGGTTACCGGCCATCGCTGCACGTTCACGATAACGCGTCCCGGCCTCGAAGAACTCAAGGTGTTTGTCGTATAGCTCGCGACGGAGCGGCCCCTCATCGGGGTAATACGTCCACAGCTTGCGACCGGCCTGGTACTCCTCCTCGCCTTGCAGCAGCATGAGGAGGCGTTCTTCGTCCGCAGGGCTGAGCATCAGTTGATCTGTCGCGGCGGTCGGTGGCCCTTGTGACCGTCCTCGCCCGACTCACGCTTCTTGAGCAGACGGTCGATTTCGGCCTGGCGAGCATCCGGCGTAAGCGACACCTCGCCGGTGTGCTCCACCTGATACTTCTCGCCGTAGCGCGACGACCACTTGGACAGCAGTTGCATGCGCGTGTGCACGATGAGCTTGTCCCGGTTCACGTCACCGGACGAATAACCCTCCACGCCTTCGGCCACCAGCAATGTATCAGACGCAATCGCGTCATAGCCGACGATGCGCGCCTTGTTCATGGCAACGTGGAATTCGTGATGAACACGCTCCCAGTCGTAAACGGTAGTGAAGTGGGGCATGCCCTCCTCACGACAAATCTTCTTCAGCGGCTCGCCTTCAGAGATGCGCCACAGGATCGTCTTCGCCAGCTCTGGTGTGTAACTGGAGATGACCCGCCCATCCGGACCCTTTTCCTTAGCCATCCCAGCCGTCCATGATCTTGATGCCCAGGCCCACGACGGACACGATGGCGATGATCCACACACCCAGCGCGATCACGACACGGCCTCCAGTTGCTTGCGGATAAGGCTAGCGCGCTCAGCCTGTCCCTCTACCCCGTCGATGCGGGACAGGATGCGCTCAAGGTCTTCTTTGGTCTGAGTCGTGCGCGCGGGGTTTTCGTCGCCCAGCACATACGCGGCCAGCGACCGCGCCTCAGGGTCATCAGACGTTGCCAGAACATGTCCGGCCTTGGATCGGATTTTGGACATGCGCTGAATATCGCTTGCATGGCCCCAAAACGCAAGACGCCCCCAACCCGCAGGCTGAGAGCGTCCCGTTTCGCGTGGCTCCGCGAATGCTTACCGGTCTTCGGGCCGGACGTACTTCTTGGCTTCTTCGCGGCCCTCATCGGCGTCAGCAGGGCCAGCGCCGCCCGGAATGGGCTGATTGTCAGGCGTCAGAACCGGATTCAGGTTCTTGTCGTCGGTCTCGGTCTTCTTGGTTTTGTCGGTCATGTCGTCCTCCACTCACCCGGCAAAGACGCCGGATCGTTCAGCGATGACCAGAATGGCGATGACCACCGCAATAGCTTGCAGCACCCACTTGAAACGCGCGTCAAGCATCGGGGCGGACTGGATCAACCAGCACAGCAGCGCCAGGATGAGAATGACGACAAAGGCGAAAATCAGGATGCTCATGACGGCCTAACTCCTAAACGCGGCTAAGGTTGCCCGTCGCCGGGGAACTTGACCTTGGTCTTGAACTTCTTCGTTACCCGAATGGTAGTTCCGAGCGGCCAATAGCCCCGTCCGACCATGAACCGGATAATAGTTGCCTCAGCGGCCTCTCTGGTGTTCCCGCGATCCTCAATGGCAAAGGCCAGTTGCGCCTCTAGTGCATCATGTTCGGGCGTTCCGGGATATGGATGCGGGGTCAGTCCGGGCATGGCGGCGAGCTTGTCTCTCATGACTCACCTCCCCGTCTCCGGGTCGTGGTCGCGCACCGAGTTAAGGTCGGGGTGGGTGGGCATGGTTAGTCGGGCCGCCGATGGTTATCTACGTCGGCGATCGGTTCGCCGGGATCGTCCAAGGCAGCGTTCAAGACAGCAGCACGCTCTTCTGACGTAAGCTCATGCGCTCTCGGACCCCACGTCACGTGAAAGCCTACGGTCTCGCGCAAGGGGTCGCCAAAGAGGCGGTCAACAAGCCTGTCTGTTTCGGGCGTCTCGGACATGCCCCTATCCTACCGCGTCACGGGGCGGGTGGCAATGTGGGTTACCACATGCCCCAGAACGCACCAACCACGTCCACTCCCCACTTGATGAAGGCCCAGCCCAAGGGGATGAAGCAAAATGCCCAGACAGCAAAAATAACAACACCGGCCACCTTGTCCATCACTCGCCCCCTTCCGCCAGGATCGCATCAACAAACCGTGCGATCTGCAACCGTCCCTGACGGCGACTGCGTTCTCCCGCAACGTGGGGCGCTACAATCGCCTCGCCGGTCGGGTTCGGGTACATCGCGCGCATGAAGTCCTCACTCGGCTCCCGCATCGCCATCAGCGCGGCGCGGGCAACAGCGAGCATGTCAACGGTTCCGTCGATGCGGACGGACTTCAAGCCGTGAAGATCGTCAACGATCCAACCGCCCGTATCCTGGTCAGCCGCGACAGTCATAGCCCTCGCCATCTTCTCCAGTATCCCATCCCCCTTACGGTCGGTCATGGCGGTCAGCCTTCTTTCCGTGACAGCAGCGGTCAAAGCGAGATTGGATGCGTCGGCGAACCGGGCCTCCCGACCACATGTCCTCCATTTGCATGACCATCATGCGGTTGAGCGCGCGTTGATGGGTCTGCATAAGTGCGGCGATAGACTCACTCATCGCTTCGTCTCCTTGCGGCGGAACGTGCAGAGCTGGCCGTTGTCGGCTAAGCGCACAGTTAGCTGTCCTTGGCCTAGAACGCGCGCTCTGTGGATCAAATAGTCAACCGACATTGGCCCCTTGAGGAGGAAAGGTGGTCCACGCCATCCCGACCACCACGCCACATGAGACGCCCTCACGACGCGTCGTCCTGTGGTGGGGTGGTTTCAGCCGCAATCCACTTCTTCATGGCCCTCTGCGCCAATCGCCACTTTGATTCCGCCTCACGGTCGATCAAAACCTTTAGGGCCACAAGCGCGTCGTCTGAGAGTTGAAGCTTGGTCTCGCTCCCCTCGGCATTGCTGAGATAGATGAGCCAGTCGCCCGGCCCCTCCCAATCTCCAGGAGCCTTGGCTAGTGCGACGGTCGAACCATTGCCGCACTTAACCTGCTGCATGGTTATCTCGCTCATGACTCCCTCACCGCGAGCAGCGGGGCGATGTCGTCGTGCAGGACGTATTGGCCTTGGACATCCTTGAAATGGTCTATCCAGCCACCGTTAGGCCCCGCACGGTCGCATTCGTATCTCTGAAGTCCCTTCAGCGCGGCCAGCACCGAAACGGCAAGACTTACCGGCCCCGGCACCTCGTTGACACCACTTTCCCATTTGTAACTCGAAGCCCTGTTCACCCCCAGCCACGCGGCCAGGTCATCGTGGCTAAGGCCGAGCGTGGCGCGGGCGGAGGCGTATTCGGCGGCGTTCATGAGCGGTACACGTGCCACACGAAGGAACCGCAAAGAGCGGAACCAACGTGTTCTGCGCGCTCGTAGGGGTCAATTGGAGACCCTGTGCCAACGATAAAGTAATCACACTCGGGCGTTACGCCGGGGTCATGCTCGACCCATATAGTCGGGAATTCTGTTCCGTTCGGCTGATATGCGACAAGCGCGACATAGCCGCGAGGCGCGCGAATAACGCCGCCCTTCCTGAAATTGTACTTGTAAACAACTCGCTTAGCCATCTCTCTACTCTCCAATCTCCCCGGCCCGTTTGCCGGTGTTTGTTGCGTATTCTTGCTCGTCACAGCCGCACAGAGAACCGCCAGATGGCGCGTTACGATCTATGACCCAGCCCCGTCCACCGCATGAGCGACAGGATTTTTCGGCCTCTCGCTCGCGCTTCCAGTCTTCTTCGGTGTTCATGACAGCACCAGCTCGGCTTGGTTGTCCTGGGCCGAGCGAACTGCGGCGCGCTTGGCCTCGTCTCGGTACATGAAGTCATAACGGGCAACGACTGCGCCGCGTTCGGTGATCTCGCGCATTGCGTAACCGCCCCACTTTCCAGGCTTGCGGACGACTTGGACTTTCGTGATCTTCGCAGTCATCTCAATCTCTCCAATCTCGACCGCGCTCCCCGCCGCCGATGAGTCGTTGTCGCATGTCGCTTAGGGCGACGCAAGGGGGTTTTGTTGCTGGGGGCGATTTATTCTCCTCGCCCCGTCAAGCCAGGTCGCAGGGGCGGCGGGTGGTCATGGGGTAGATTGGCGCAACACCGCTACCAACTCTTGCTCCGTCATTGGCTCAAGCTCGGCGTCAGTTTGAACCCCGTACTTCAGCGCATACCCGATTAGCTTGGCCGCTGTCGCGCTCGGCCCCTTGGTCGCATACCGCTGCGCCGTGGCCTTCGACACGCCAAGCCAGCGACCGGCTGCAATCTGCGACAGGCCAAGAATGGTTAGGGCGGTGCGGTAGTCGGCGGGGGTCACTGCGCGATTTCCGCAAGAATATCCTTCATGGCCTCAGTCGCCGCCTGAAGCTCTTCGGCCTCCTCGCTCATGTCGTCGCTGTCGAGGTATCGGACGCCATAGCAATCAGCCGCAAGAATCAGGCGCTGGACATCAGCCCTCAAGGACTCAACCGCCGCTCGTGCATGGTCCTTGTAGTCAACCCAAGTGACGTAATCCGGGTTGTGCCCATCAGCCTTGCTGATGGCGTCAGCGACTCGCTTTAGCGCGCTCATGCCGAGTACCGGAACAGCTTGCCTTCGTCCGAGGCAGCGCAGTTGATGACGACGCTTTCGCACAACGAGACGATACGAAGGCCATCGTGGCCAACCTCAATCGTCGCGCCCCTGGCGAACTTGCGGTCGTACAGGCGGGTCAGCTCAGCAACGCGGCTGGTGGACGACTGGCCGGTAACGTGGCGGGCCAGGGCGTTTGCAAGGACTCGGGCGGTTTGCATCTCAATCTCTCCAATCTCTCATCGGCCCTTGCCGATGACTGAACCTATCACACACTCATTCTGATGCAAGCGTCTTTTTGCGGTATCTGCATCTTTTTGCGACATAATCCGTCACAGTCTCGGTTCCTGTATTATGCGAAGAGTTGGGTGGGGAGATTTTTGGCGGTTCGAACCGGGAAGTTGCCACGGTCTTCGAATCGATCCCACTGACCTGCCTCGGTGGCCTCGGTGTCGGGGGTTATGCCCAGAGGCATACCCCCACCGTGGCACCGTGGCAAGTGGTGATCCGAAAAAAAGTTCTGCCACGGTCTGCCACGGTGTTGCCTCGGTAAATAATATGGACCGAGGCAGATCAGAACGGCAGGTCATTTGGGTCCACCTCGGTGGGGATCGTGACGGACGCGGCGTAGGGATCAGCGTCATCGGGAAGGCAGATGAATTCCCGCTTGTTGCGCTTGGCGTCCTCACCCATGCGCTTAGCCAAGATGCCGTTCTCAAGCCATTTGTCGATTAGCGTCTTGAGAAGGTTCTGGCCGCCCTTCTCCGCGATGTTGACGCCAAGAGCGGGGCCGACGTAGTTCCCGAACCACTCAGGGCTCTTGGGGCTGTAGCGGGTCATGTCGTTAACCCGCGCAACATCCTGGGCGATGTCAGCGGCGTTCGGCGGGATCATGTCCATGGCGTCGGGCAGATGGAACGGGGTGACGACACCGACGTGATCAGAACTGTCCAGGGCCATGCCGCCGTTGTTGAGGTCGATGGACTTGATTTGACGCCATAGGCCGACATCGGAGCGCGGACCCATGTTGGATTTCCCGTTGGTGACGGAGAAGTAAGAGAACCGTTCGCGGGGGTCGATCTTGGCGACCTCCGCAATGTCCTTGCTCATGGGGTTGAGGACACGGGCGCTACGAACGCCGCCGATAATGGCGGTGGCCCCCCGCGCATCGCTAACGTCCGTGACGGCATCGGCATTGGCGGGCTTACGGACGTGGTGGACCAACTCAATGGCGCAGTTGGCGCGCTCGGCCACGATCCCCAGGCGCTTGATCACTGCGTCCATGGCCCCGTTGTCGTTCTCGGGAAGAATGTGGGCGCTAATGAAAGGGTCGAGCGTCCACACGTCGATATTGCGGACCTTAAGCCCGGTCTCGATTTCCTCGAAAAGGTCTTCGTCAAGGACGACTTCACCGCGCGCCATGCTGGCGAGCTTGAGGCGCATCTGACGGCCTGAGTCCACGAACAGGCGATCCGCTATGTCGTCAGCGGTCAGCCCGTGTTCGATGGCCGCCGCCTGGATGCGTCTAGCGGCTTCGTCATTGGGGTCCTCTCCGTTCCAGTACCAGACACGGAGCGGCTCCGCGCTGTGCAGGCGCTCCTCCAGAATCGGCTTGTGGCTGACCATGGCAAGGGCCTCGACGATGACCAGGCTCGACTTGCCCAGCCCGCCAGGGGCCACGGTTGCGGACACATAGCGCCGGATAAGGTGGCGGCCATACAGCCACTCGCGACGCGGAATAGTTGTCGGGTCGGTCCAGACGTAAGGTGTGGGGGTGCGCCCGCTCGTTACAATGGTGAGAGGAACGGGCTTATCGTCTTCCCACTCAGGCCAATCTTCATGCGCCATAAAGGGCCGCCTCTCTTTGTTGGCCGGTCAGGACGGAAACGGAACCGTCTCGGCGGGGCGAATAGGCGAAGTCGAGGCCATGATCCCACCGCGCGGACATAGCGATGTCGCTGAACGAAAGGTGCGGGTCGTGAAGGTTCCACCAGCGCCAGGCCAGCCCGGAGCCTGGGCGCATGATGTGGATGGGCCGCCAGCCGAACGCTTCGGCCTCAATGGCGTGATGCTCCACGAACCACCCGGCCATATCGATGGCGGACGTGATCTTGTACTGCGCCATGGTCGGATAGCTGCGATGGGTCAGCGAAGCCCACCGTTCCCACCAGGGGAGAGTCATGCGTCACCTTTGGCGCGCGTCTCCATGTCGATCAGATCGCGCATCCCGACCTCGGGATAGGCGATCAGAATGTCAGGCCAGACAGCACGAGGTATGAGGTTGCGCGTCTGCCACATACGGATAGTGCCCTCACGCTGTTTCAACACATCATGTAGTGCGCTGACGCCTTTGCCGTTAATCCATTCCCGAAACGTTTGCATTTTTACCCCTTGCTCTTTCGCCAGGTATCACATAGCGTGATATTGGAAGCAAGAGGAGATTGAGATGGGGGTCAAGTACCACCACGATTTAATGCAAGGGGACGATGAATGGCTAGCCGCTCGTCTGGGCCTGATTACGGCCAGCGAAATGAAGCTGCTGCTGACGCCGACCCACAAGATCGCAGACAACGACAAGGTTAGGGCCCACGTTTGGGAATTGCTGGCCCAGCGAATCACGCAGCACGTCGAGCCTCACTACGTCAGCGATGACATGATGCGCGGCGTCGAGAGCGAACCTATTGCCCGCGAGATTTACGCAGAGACGGTCGCTATTGACTATGAAGTGACCGAGGTGGGGTTCATCACGAATGATCAATGGGGCTTCACCATCGGCTACAGCCCTGACGCCCTGGTGGGCGATGTGGGCCTGTGGGAGTGCAAGGCCCCTCGCCAGAAGACCCAGATTGAAACCATCGTGTCGGGCGAGATTCCTGCCGAGCATATCCTTCAGATACAGACCGGCTTGCTTGTGTCGGGTCGGGAGTGGATTGACTTCAGCAGCTACCACGGCGGCATGTATATGCCGACCTATCGCGCCTATCCCGACCACCGGCTGCACGAATCGATCATCGAGGCGTCCAGGCTGTTTGAAGAGAAGATTGCCGAGAAACTGGCGATCTACGAGCGCGCTGTCGAAAGTGGCCGGATGCCTATGACGGAGCGGAAGATTGAGCAGGAGATGTTCGTATGAGCTGCATCCGCGTGATCGATTTTGAGACAACGGGCTTTGAGCCTCCAGCCCAGGTGATCGAGGTTGGCTATGCCGACTATTATACGACCGAACGCAGCGTTGCGGACCCTGTGTCCTGGCTTTGTAAGGCCGACGCGATCCCGCCGGAAAATCGGGCGGTTCACCACATCACCCTCAAGGACATTGAAGGCCGGCCTGCCTATGATCGAGATGAACTCGTCCGACTGACGGCAGAGACATGCCAAGGATGGGCGGCTCACAATCTTTCGTTTGAGGCCCAATGGCTTGGCGACGTGGGCATTCCCGCTATCTGCACCTACAAGGCCGCGCTTCGGGTGTGGCCTGATGCGCCGTCACACTCGAATGGCGCGCTATGGTATTGGCTTGAGGATCAGGGGCTAATCTCACTTGACCGAGACCTGGCTATGCCGCCGCACCGCGCTGGGCCTGACGCCTATGTCACGGCGCATATCCTGAAGGCGCTGTTTGAGGCGGGCGCAACCGGCAAGGAAATGGTTGCGTGGACGAAAGAGCCGCGCCTTTTGCCGCGCTGCACTATCGGGAAGTTCAAGGGCGTTCCGTGGCCCGAGGTTGAGGCCGGGTTCCTCGGCTGGATGCTCAAGCAAGAGACCATGGAAGACGATCTGAAATGGAATGCGCGGCGCGAAATTCAGCGCCGCTCTGGCGTCAAAGACGACGCGGTTTAAGGAGATGACAATGACTGACATGAATGCCGTGATCGTGGCTAAAAGCGATCAACTAAACAGTGACGACCTGATGGGCGGACCTAAGACTATCCGCGTCAGCCAGGTCGCCATCAGCCCCGGAAGCGAGCAGCCGGTAACGGTTCGCTTTGAGGGCGACGAGGGCAAGCCCTGGAGGCCCTGTAAGTCGATGTCCCGCGTCATGGTGGCGGGCTGGGGGCCGGACGCTAAGGAGTACGTGGGTCGCAGCCTGACCCTCTACCGCGATCCCAAGGTCAAATGGGGCGGTATGGAAGTGGGCGGCATCCGTATCAGCCACATGAGCCACATCGAACGCGATATGGTCATGGCCCTCACTGCTACGCGCGGCAAGAAAGACGCCTATAAGGTGAAGCCACTGGCGGCCCAGGTCGCCCCCCTTAAGGTCGTCGAGGACGCGCCTGAGTTTGATTGGGTCGTGTTTGACGCCGAGGTGGAGAAGGCCCTGAAGGTCGCTATTGATCCCGACGCCCTGACCGTCTGGTGGAACGAGCAGAAGGACAAGCGCATGGAAGCCAGGGCCGCCGACAAGAACAAGGCCGCTGCCATCGCCACGCGCGTCAGCACTAAAATCCAAGACCTCACTGAAGCCCTTAAGGACGCATAGAAATGGCCGGATCAGTTAACAAAGTCATCATCGTTGGTAACCTCGGGAAAGACCCTGAAATCAGGACGATGAACAGCGGCGAACGTGTCGCCAATCTCTCCGTTGCTACCTCGGAAAGCTGGAAAGACAAGACCAGCGGAGAGCGCAAGGAAAAGACCGAATGGCACCGCGTGGTCATCTTCAACGAGAACATCGTCAAAGTGGCCGAGAACTATCTGAAGAAGGGCTCGACGGTTTACATCGAGGGCTCCCTGACCACGCGGAAATACGAGCAGAATGGGGTCGAGAAATACACGACCGAGGTTGTGCTTCAGAAGTTCCGGGGCGAGCTGACCATGCTTGGCGGAAAGCCACGCGACGGAGAGACCCAGGCCGAGGAAAAGCCGGTTGAATCGTCAGGCTTCAAGGAAAGCTATGATCTAGAGGACGACTTGCCCTTCTAGCCTTCGCATATCCTAACAGCATCTTCGGGGGACCGTGCCACACCAGCGCGGCCCCCCATTTTCGTTATGGCGGCAAGGAACTCGGGCTGACCAGGGCGCAGCGTATCTTTACCCGCCTTCACCTCTACGGCGGTCAGAACCATGACTGTGCGGCCAACGTCTTCCGCTGTGATCGTGAGGGGTGAGCCGCCAAGGGTGTCTGACAGGCCGGTGAATCCCACCGAGACCATGTGGCCCCCACGGATCAGAACGTCTCCCGGCTTAACCGCGACGGTCTGCGGCTTGTCGAATCTGACGCCTCGGTGAAACGGACCCCAGAACTTGCCGACAGTCATAGGGAAAAGCCGCGCCCCTTT
>Ga0247815_10000331_pt1 | contig 38170 bp, 29 predicted proteins | sample UWRJL194509B1_FD_181014 | JGI IMG/M metagenome (GOLD analysis project Ga0247815, IMG submission 181014) | Plant litter microbial communities from Arlington Agricultural Research Station in Wisconsin, United States - UWRJ-L194-509B-1 | ecosystem: Environmental > Terrestrial > Plant litter >...
ATACTGGATCGGAACGGAATCTGGTGTCTATGTTTACAACAATTTGAACGGTAAAGTTATTCACCTGGAAAAACAAAGCAGTAATTCCTACTCCCTTTCTGACAACGCTATTTACACTATTTCCCGAGATAAAGAAGGCGGCATGTGGGCTGGAACATTTTTCGGCGGCATTAACTATTACTCCAGTCACTATGCCATCTTCAGCAAATACCTGCCACAAAAAGAAAGCAATTCTATTAGCGGCAGCGATGTAAGAGAGATTTGTAAAGATGGAAATGGAAATATCTGGATTGGTACTGAGGATGCAGGCCTCAACAAGTTTAACCCAAAAACTGGCAGATTTACAGTATTTAAACCTGATGGCACCGACAAAAGCATAGCCTATTCCAATATCCACGGACTGCTGGTAGATGGTAATAAGCTCTGGATAGCCATGTTTGAGCACGGCCTTGATATCATGGACATTAACAGCGGCCAGGTGATTAAACATTACACTGGCGGCAAAGGGAACAGCTTGCGGACCAACTTTATCATCTGCTTCTGTAAAACCAGGGAAGGTGAGATTCTTGTGGCCACCGTAAGAGGTATATACTTGTATAACCGGGCAAAAGACGACTTTGAGCCTGTCCCGGGTTTACCTTTTGTATTTTACAATACGGTAATGCAGGACAGCGGTGGGCTGATTTGGGCTGGCAGCATTAATGAAGGGGTTTACGCCTTCCGCCTGCGCAAGCCTGGCATTAAAAACTACAGGAGTAAGGAGGGGAATATCCGCAACCTAAGCCACAATACCATCAACTCTATTTTTGAGGACAGTGGAAAAAACCTGTGGCTGACCACCGATGGCGGAGGTTTGTGCAAATACGACCGTCGGTACGGCAGCTTTAAACATTATACTACAGAAGACGGGCTGCCGAGCAATATCCTCTTTAAGGTTGAGGAAGATGCCGACCAGAAATTATGGATCAGCAGTACCAGGGGCCTCATTCGCTTCGACCCGGTGATGGAAAAAATGAAGATTTACTCACGCTCCAATGGACTGCTGACCGACCAGTTTAACTATCACTCTTCTTTTAAAGACACCGATGGCCGGATGTATTTCGGCAGTGTAAAGGGTCTTATCAGTTTTGAGCCAAAACAACTTTACACAGCAGCCAATGCCGCGGCCGTTTATATGACAGGCTTTCAAATTGATAATAACAAAAATCAGAAAAAGGAAAACCTTTCGCTTTTAACACGTTCAACACTCTTCACCGACACCATCGTGCTAAACAATAGCCAGTCGTCCTTTAGTATCGACTTTGCTGCTATAAGTTTCTTCTCTCCGGAAATGACCGAATATGCCTACCGCATGAAAGGCCTGTACAAAGACTGGGAATACTTGAAAACCAACAGAAAGGTTTATTTCACCAAACTTGCACCAGGCAATTATATCTTCCAGGCCAAAGCCCTGATCAATGGCAGTGATGAATGGAGCACAAAAAATGTGAGGATCCTGATCCGGGTGCTTCCCCCCTTCTGGAAAAGTCCGCTGGCATATGTATTTTATGCAAGCTTGCTTATTGCGGCCGGATATTATTTGTTGTTGCGCTACCACAAAAAGATTGAACACAAAAACCTGCGGCGGATGGAGATTTTCGAAAATGAAAAAGAGAAGGAGATCTATCACGCAAAGATCGAGTTTTTCACCAATGTAGCCCACGAAATCCGGACACCTCTAACGCTGATTAAAGGACCAATGGAAAAGCTGGTGAAACAAGCCATACAAATCCCTGAAATTGAAAAGAACCTCAAGATCATGGCGCGAAGTACGGACCGGCTCTTTAGCCTCACCAACCAGCTTCTGGATTTTAGAAAAACCGAGACCAGCGGCTTTTCGCTGAATTTTGTGCGTGTTAACATCGCAGAGATGTTGGCAGACATTGTCATGGACTTCCAGGAATCTGCGGAACGCCGGATGATCAGCATCAGGCTTTCGATGCCCGAAGAACCATACTATGCCTATATTGATATGGAGGCATTTCACAAAATCATCAGTAATCTGATAGACAATGGGCTAAAATACGGCAGGAAGGTTTTGAAAATCAGCTTATCTGATAACGAAGAACAAGCGATGTTCCGAATCCATGTAATCAGCGATGGTAAACACATTCCCGCGGAAATGGCAGATAAGATTTTTGAACCTTTTTACCGGATGAAAGAAACGGATATGAAACCTGGGACTGGCATTGGCCTCTCCATCTCGCGGTCGCTGGCAGAGTTACACAATGGCTACCTGCGGTTGGATAATGCTGGTACTGAGGCCAACGTGTTTATCCTGACACTTCCCGTACATCAATTGGTAGAATTTAACCTCAATGGAAAATGGAAAAAATTGTAAGCTTGGTAACGGCAGAAACCACTGCCTTAGAGCAGCGGGCTGTAGTGCTGCTGGTGGATGATAATGAGGAAATCCTTGATTTTATTGGAGATGACCTTGGAAATAAGTACCTGATTCTTACGGCCAGAAATGGCATTGAGGCATTGGCTATTTTACAGCAGCAGATTGTACAGCTGGTGGTAAGTGACGTGATGATGCCTGGAATGGACGGCTTTGAATTGTGTGAACATATTAAATCTGGTATAGAATTCAGCCATATACCTGTGGTCCTGCTTACGGCAAAGGATACGCTTCAGTCTAAGATTAAAGGCCTGGAGCTGGGTGCAGATGTGTATATAGAAAAACCATTTTCACCTGAATTCCTGCAGGTTCAGATTGCCTCGCTGATTAAAAACCGAAATAAGATTAAGACATATTTTGCAAGCTCCCCACTGATACATATTAAAAGTATTGCCTATTCAAAGGCAGATGAACAATTTCTTGGAAAGCTGCAGGATACAATTCATGACAACCTTGAAGATATGGACCTCGATGTAGATAAACTCGCGGATCAGCTGAATATGAGCAGGCCTACCTTATACCGCAAAATCAAGTCGATTTCTGATATGAGCCCAAATGAACTGATTAACCTGGCGCGTTTGAAACGAGGTGCAGAACTACTAAATGAGGGGACGTTAAAAATTTATGAAATTGCTGAAACTGTGGGTTACAGGTCGCAGACGCACTTTGGGCGCAATTTTGTTAAACAATTTGGCATGTCGCCCACAGATTATTTGAAAGCCCAACATGACAAATTGCACTAAATTCACAGCAGTTTTCGCTTATTTTGCACTAAATCAGGTGCAAAAAACAAATATTTTGCACCTGATTTAGTGCAATTTTAACTATTTTTGCACTAAACCAGGTGCAATATGGAGAATTTACAAATCAAATCTAATGTTGTAGTGCAACAGCAATCATTAGCAATAGAACGTGAAAAGAGTTTAAAAATCGATTGGAATGACCGATTAATAGGCATATTGGGTGCAAGGGGAACGGGAAAAACAACGCTTTTGTTACAGCGGTTGAAGACGGTCTATGGGTTAAACAATTCAGCTATCTACATCACCATGGACGATATCTATTTCACTTCCAATAGCCTCTCAGATTTTGCAGTTCAGTTTCGGCAGCAGGGCGGTAAAATATTATTTATCGATGAGGTCCACAAATACCCCAACTGGGCACAGGAACTTAAGAATTTATATGATTTTTATAAGGATCTGAGCATCGTGTTTACAGGTTCCTCTATCATTGACATTTCCAGGCAGAACGCAGATTTAAGTCGCCGCGCCGTTCAATATGAGCTAACTGGTCTCTCCTACCGCGAATTTCTTAAATTCTCGGGAAAAGCTATCCTTGATGCCCTCTCACTACAAGATGTGCTGGACCGCCATGTAGAAATAGCAAACGACTTAACTCTGCAGTTCAGGCCTTTAGAAAACTTCAGTGATTATCTTAAATATGGTTATTATCCATTTTTTCTGGAGAATATTGACACTTACCATTTACGGGTTGAGAAAGTAGTACGGTTGATAATTGAAGAGGACCTGCAGTTCATAGCTGGATTTAATCCGCACCATTCCCGGAAAATCTATCAGCTCATGTATATTCTGGCAACTAATGTGCCTTTTAAACCAAATATTACTAAGTTGAGTGAAAAAACAGGCATACATAGGAATATGATTGTCGAGTACCTATATTATTTAGAAAATGCACGGTTAATCAATTCGCTGTCAGCAGCTGGCAGAAGTACTAGTATTTTGCAAAAACCCGATAAAATATTCCTTGAAAATACCAATTTACTATTTGCTTTAAGTCCAGACAATGTAGATAAAGGTGCTTTGAGGGAAGCCTTTTTTATGAATCAGTTAAGCAACACTAAACATCAATTGGGGCTGCCGCTAAAGGGTGACTTCGTAATTGATGAGAAATACACCTTTGAAATTGGAGGTAAGGGTAAATCATTGAAACAACTGGCAAATGTTCGCGACTCGTTTGTGGCTATGGATGATATTGAAGCGGGCATAGGAAATAAAATCCCTTTGTGGCTTTTCGGTATGTTGTAAAGCAGCAAATTGCATGACCAACGAAAGACCTTTTTACTATATTTGACCGAACCGCTAAAATATTATATATGATAAAAAAGTTCAGGACTGCAAAGCTCCTCTTCATTGCCCTCACTATTAACATGAGCACAAACGCCCAGGAGGTATTCCCTGATAAAACACCCATACCTAATTGGTTCAGAGAGAATAAAGAAACAGACATCAGTAAGTTAGGTAAACAGTACAGGATCACCGACTATAACCTGATCAACGACAGCACTGTTATCCAGACAGAAAAAATCCAGGCAGTTATAGAACAGGCCCATAAAAATGGTGGCGGAGTAGTTGTAATACCCAAGGGCACATTCTTGAGTGGCTCCCTCTTTTTCAGGCAGGGAACACATCTTTATCTGGAAGAAGGTGCAAAGTTAAAAGGTAGCGATGATATCAGTAATTTTCCGATCGTTAATACTCGTATGGAGGGACAAACCCTGAAATATTTTGCGGCACTTGTAAATGCAGACGGACTGGATGGATTTACAATGTCAGGGAAGGGAACCATTGATGGTAACGGATTAAGGTATTGGAAGGCATTTTGGCTGCGACGTGAAATCAACCCGAAATGTACCAATATGGACGAAATGAGACCGAGAAATGTTTATATCTCCAATAGTAAAAATGTACAGATTTCCGGATTGAAAATCGTAAACTCGCCCTTCTGGACGACACATTTTTATAAGTGCGAAAACGTAAAACTGCTGGACCTTCATATCTCCTCTCCAGAAAGTCCGGTAAGGGCACCAAGCACTGATGCAGTTGATATTGATGGCTGCAAAAATTTCCTGATTAAGAACTGTTACATGTCTGTAAACGATGATGCAGTAGCGTTAAAAGGCGGAAAAGGTCCAACTGCAGATAAAGATGAGAACAACGGAGAGAACATTAACATTATCATAGAAGATTGTACTTATGGTTTCTGCCATGGTGCATTAACCTTCGGTAGCGAATCGGTCCACAACCGTAATATTATCCTTCGCCGCATCAAGATCAGCCATGCCAAGCGTTTGTTATGGCTAAAAATGCGACCGGACACCCCACAGAACTATGAGTACGTAACGGTAGAAGATATTGAAGGCAGCGACATTGAAAACTTCCTGTTCATTCAACCATGGACTCAGTTTTATGATTTGAAAGGTCAGAAAGCTACAAGGCAATCTACTGCCAGCAATATCACCATGCGGAATATCTCTATCACCTGTAAAAACTTTTTCAACGTTGGCGTTTCAGAGGATCAAAATCCTGATGCCTACAAATACAAGCTTTCCAATTTCACGTTTGAAAACCTTAATATAAAAGCGGAAGACCACTTGAAAGTAAATACTTCTTTGATCCAGAATTTTAAACTCAGCAAGGTTGTCCTAAACGGGAAAAAGCTCTTTTAATTTAATTTAAAACATACTTATAAATATCAAAAGCTCCCGTCAATTGCTCGGCCGGGAGCTTTTTTATATGCCGATATGATGCAGCATCAATTGTCTGATTTAGTACCCCGGTGTCTGTATCAAATTGGGATTCACAGAAATATCATATGTAGATATCGGATAGTATTGCTTAAAAGAACTCCACGTAGCCCCCACTCCCTTAGCAGGCGCAATTACAGACATTACCGCGTCCAGCGTTCCGCTTCTGCGCAGGTCAAAAAGCCTGTTACCTTGCTCGGTAAATAGTTCAATTCTCTTTTCCTGTAATACCGCTGTAACCAGTTCTGCAACGCTAACAGCAGTTGTATTCGGGAGGCCTGCCCTGGACCGGATCACATTTAGGTCAGCCTTTGCTGCTGCGATATTGTTAAGTCTTGCCCTGGCTTCAGATCTGATCAGATATTGTTCTGCCAGCCGCAACAGCACAATATTTTCGTCACCAGGCGTACCAGATTTGTATTTAAAAGGAAAATAAATGGTTTCTCCACGAGCGGTTGCGCTGGCAACCCTGGTAGTAGACCTTGTCCAATATGTTTTTCTCCTGTCAGGCTGAAGTGTGATTGGATTCATCTCAAAAGCCGAAACCATGTTATTGCTCAGCGCGGCGAAAACGCCGTCACTAGTCCAGTCTGAGTTAGCGGGTAAAATTGCGGGCATGGTTCCTGTATAGGCATAAAAATCAAGCACGATTACTTCGGGTTCCAACGCAAAAATGGTTTCTGTACTCCCAGTCAGAAAAACCTTATCAATGTCTGCAGCAGGAAGTAAAGTGAATTTACTTTCTGCACCTCCAATAATTTTCGTCGCCTCCAGTTCAGCATTTGCCCAGTTTTCGGTATACAAGTAGGCTTTCGCCAACAAAGCCGTAGCTGCATATTGATTTGGCCTTGCACGACTGATCGTGGCAGTACCAGAAGCATCTTTAAAATCCGTACCAAGCTCCGCCTGTGCGAGTATAAGGTCGCTAATAATCTGCTTATAAACATCTGCTATCGGGCTTCTCCCTAAATATCTGTTTACCATATAATCACTGGTTTTAGATATCATCACGTCGCCATAGAGATTTACGAGGTAGAAGTGTAACAACGCCCGTAGAAAATGTGCTTCGCCTAGCCACTGGTCTTTGTGGCTAAGGCCCGTTGCCTCGCTAACTCCTTCTATAGTTAGATTAATCTTGTAGAGTGCCGCATACCAATTTGTCCAGTTGGAACCAGTATACAATTGGAGAACCTTGTTGCTGTAAAATGCCACATTGCCAGGATCACCGGGGTTGATGTTTTGTAGTTCGTCTGTATACAGACCTGAGGAATATCCAACGCTGGTATAAAAGTTACCGTCAAAAGTGTAACTACCTGCCAGAATACCCAATACGTTAGATACTGTAGCCGCACTTGACCGGTCTGTGGAATATGCTGCCCCTCCCGCAATTTCATTTAAAGGGAGCCCCGCATCCATGTACTTTTTACAGCCAAAAATACTAAAGACGAACAAAATCCCAGTTAGCGTAAATCTTTTTATTATCATTCGACAGAGGATCAAAGTGTAAAATTCAGACCACCCATAAATATACGCAAAGGCGCCATACCTACCCCCAGGTTTTCCGGGTCCAGATCTTTGTATTTAGAAAAAGTCATGAGATTTGACCCCTGCACAAACACATTCATCCCTTTAACGTGAATCGGTTTAACCAGCTTTTGAGGAAATGAATAGGAGAAATTCATGCTGTTCAAACGCAAATAGCTCGCACGCTCAAAAGCACCTGTACTACTGGTAAAATTTATTTGTGAGAATGCAGCGTCAATTGTTTGACTAGCCTTTTGTACAGCAGTCACATCGCCGGGTTTCTGCCAGCGGTCTAAAGCTGCAATACTAGAGTTCTGATTAGCATAACCTACAGGAAAAGCCTGTGAACCAAGAAAATTTCTTCCCATTCTGCTGGTGAAGGTGAAAAACAGATCAACACTGAAACCTTTGTATGTTATGTTATTACTAAACCCACCATAAAATTGAGGGGTGAGGTCTACAAATTCTGTCCTGTCCAGGTTGTAATCCAACATTACGTCGTCGATAGGCAAGCGATAAGTCCCTTTAACCCCGTACCTGTTGATAAAATTATATAAGCCAGTCTGCGGATCGACACCATCAAATTTATACAACCTGATCCCCTGTACCGATTGGCCAACTTTATAATTGCCCCCTTGCCCTGTCTCTTCCAGGTTTGGATAGGATAATAGCCTATTTTTAGGCAGCGTGAGGTTAAACCTGCTGGTCCAGGTAAAATTAGTTTTGATGATGTTCCTTGTCCTGATTTCAAATTCGTATCCCCAATTTCTTATTAACGCCGGTGAATTGGACAGCAGTGACGTGAAACCAGTCGTCGACGGAATTAATTGTGTAACCAGCTGGTCTGAGGTTTTAGAACTATAATACGTACCGTCAATCGTCAGGCAACTGTTGAGAAATTCAAATGTTGCCCCAATTTCGGACTTTTCATTTTTCTCCCAATGCAGGTCTTTATTCGCAAGCCGGGCAGCATTTAAAGCCTCACTGTTTTGATAACTCGTTCCTTTTAAATAGGTGGTGAGATATCCATAATTATCTATGCCGTCTCCGCCGGATGTGCCAATGCTCCCCCTGATTTTTGCAAATGATAGTATAGGTAACAGGCTTTTGAACCAGCCCTCTTTGGTTAAAACCCAGGCGACACCAATTGAGCCAAAATTACCAAAACGGTGGTTTTCCCCAAATTTGGTTGATCCGTCACGCCGACCGTTTAGATTTAGAATGTATTTACTGTCCCAGTTATAGTTCAGTATAGTAAAAACACCTACATATTTATTAGGAACACGGTCATAAAGAGTAGTTACATTGCCAGTCTGATTTAGTGAGGGATTATATAGCAGGTCATCCGAAGGAAAATCATTACCGGTGATATTCGTATAGTACGTTAACTCATCCTGAAGGGTAGCGCCAATCTTAGCCGTAAAGGTGCCTTTTCTACCCACTTTGTGAAGATAGGCAATATTAGGTTCCAGTGTGAGGTTTCTGAGGCTATACTTCGTGGAAGTGCTGGTGGTAGCAAAATTACTGGATGGATTGTAAAAGGTAGAAGGCTGTGCCCTTAGTTGCCTGGAGTGCATATAATTATAAGCAAGGGTAAAATTAAAGTTCAGGCCGGCAACAGGCTCATAATTGACATTCAGTGCCGAACGGACCGTATTTGTGGTATTGTTGTAGATAATGTTCATTGCAGACAAAGGATTACTGTATTCATCCCAGTTTATACTCCCGTCTGCATTGGTAAGTGAAGGTGCGTTCGGTGCCCTTGTTACCAAATAACTTTTGCTAAAATCATACGGAACTGCATCATCATTGGAAGAAAGAAAACTGCCGTTAAGACTCAATGAGAATTTATTGTCTTTTGTTTTACTATTGGCGTTAAAGTTAACACCACCGTCTTGTATACCACCTCCCCCTACCTGTATAGATCCCTGCTTCCTGAAATTGCCAGAAACCAGGAAGTTAAGTTGTTCAGAACCGGCAGAGTAAGAAGCATTGGTCCTGTTTACATTGGCAATGTTTCCATATAACAGTTTTTGCCAGTTGGTGTACCGGTCGGCTGGCCCTTCGGCTTTCAAATCTTCCGCCTGCTGTTCGGCAGTAACAGCTACGCCTTCATTGAGATAAGCCTCTTTTCTGATCATCAGGTACTGCTCCGTATTGAGCATTTGAGGTGTAGTACCCCGCAACACAAGCCCTGAGCTGGCGTTGAAAGTCACCTTTGGCGGCCCCGGCCTTGCTCTTTTTGTGCTGATCAGGATAACCCCATAAGCGCCCCTCGATCCATAAATGGAAGTTGCATCTGCATCTTTCAAAATAGTAACAGATTCTATAATAGAAGGATCAAGGTAATCCAGCGGATTACCGCCCTTTAACAGGTCATTCATTGGAGCATCAGTTTCAGGCACTTCGTTATAGTAAATCGGAAGTTTTCCACGTGGCAGTGCCACCCCATCTATTATGATCAACGGCTGACTAGACCTTGTTCCCCCGGATAGGCTTTGCTGCCCTCTGATCATCATGTTAAATGGAGATCCTGGAAGGCCGCTTTGTTGCTGCACAAAAAATCCTGACACCTGCCCCTGCAGCACCTCAAATACATTTCTCGATGGATTCTTACTGATTTCCGCAGCGCTGATCGTACTGAAATTACCAGTAGACTCCCTATTGGTAGTTGTACCATATGCAATTATCTGTACCTGGTCCAGCGAACTGACTGATTCTGACAATACGATTTCAAGCGGCGTAGAATTTTCCGCAGAAACCTCCTTGCTTAGAAGACCTATATAGCTAAAGATAAATACTTCATGTTCAGTTGAGGAAGAAGCCTTAAAGATCCCGTCTTTATCTGAAAACCACACTTTTCCACCACCTGCACCTTTGGAGGAAATGGTAACTCCGGCAATTGGCATTCCTTTTTGATCGGTTATCCTCCCTGTAATTGGTCTGGTCGCGACTAACATTGCAGATTCAGCATGCAGCTTTTTGCTGATTACCACAGTATGCTGTATAATAGAGAAATTAAGATCCCCAGTAGAGAATACTGTTGACAATACATCCTTAAGGCTAACCTTATTTACTGAAATATCTAATGGTTTAAAATCTTTGAAAAAACGGTTGTTATAAAAAAAGGTATACCCTGTTTGCTTTTCTATTTCTTCTAAAAGTTGTTGAATAGGGATCTTGCTTTTGTTTAGGGTTACATTTTGCGCATGTGACATCCCGCCAACACACAGCAGGCACACAAAAATAAGCAGCTGGATCACCTTCATTATCAAACATTTCTATTGTGCAAACAGGCTTAATACAGCTTTAAAGAGCAAAAACCAACCTGAGCACCAATCTAAATATTTTATTTTTAAAAAAATGTTTAATAATAAACAACTTCTACAGATTTTACCTGGCACTAACAACTAAGTTTTTGCCTTCCATTCTCACCCTAATACCATATGCATTCAGAACTTTTAATACAGTTTTTACGTCTGCATTTCTTGGTATTTTACCAGTAAATTCATCTGCCTGTGATATATTTCCTTCATAGACAACATCCAGGTCGTACCACCTGGAGAACTCCCGCATCACACTTTTCAGATCAGCTCCCACAAACTGAAAAAGCTGGTTTTTCCAGGCAATAGCCGCCAGTGGATCAACACTGGAAAGCACAATATTTTTACCATCATTGGAAGACTGCTGGCCTGGTACCAAAAGTTTGTATATTTTATCTTCTCTATTGTAAACTTTTACACTGCCCACAATCAGCGTAGTCTTAATCACTGGCTCATCTGTATAACTGTTAACCACAAATTTAGTTCCTAAAACCCTGACAGTTTGTTTACCACTGTTCACCTGGAACGGCCTTGATGCATCATGAGATACTTCAAAGTAGGCTTCACCGTCTAACTCTACGTTTCTTGCGTCTTTACTAAAGGCCGCGGGAAAACTGATGGACGACAATGCATTGAGCCACACTTTTGTACCATCAGAAAGTTGCAGGGCATATTGATGTTTTTTGCCGGTAGACAGCTTATTTTTAATAGTCTCATCATTAACCTTGTTTCCGTCTTTAAAATTATTCCCACCGATATAATTTAAACCTTCCTTTCCGTTGACGATCTTCACCTGTCCCTGACTGGCGATCTGGCCGCGCCGACTGCTGTCCATCACAACCTTTCTGCCATCTGAAAGCGTAAGAATAGCGGTATTGACATCTTCGTTGGTTGCAATGGCTGGCTTGGGGTCAATGGTATTGGGTTCCCTCTGAAGCAAAAAATATGTACCCAAAGAAAGAACCAAAAATAATGAAGCAGCAATGCTGACGATTGGCCATAGCTTCGAAGGCTTTGCCCTTGCCATCTTTGTCCTCAGGCTAAGATAAATATCCTCCTGTTTACGGTCAAGGTCTATCCCCGGATCTCCAGGGTAGGCAAGATCTTCACCTTCATTTACCGCCGCAAGTTTTTCCAGTATAATTTGTTTTAGTACCGATCCTTCATTTTCAAGCGCAAATAACGAAGTCAGTGACTTCAGCTCATCTACTGTACATTCATTTTTAAGGTATCGTTCAAACAATTTCCGTTGGGCGTCCATTTAAATTTTGCTTTATTATAGGTGATATGCCCCGTACAAATCACAACCGTTAATTACCAGATGTAACTTATTCAGCGTCATAAGATACAAGTTATACGGAGCACAACGAATTTCCAATGAACCAATTACAAAAAAAAATGACCATTATATACCTTATGCTAAATGGAGTGGAAAAATCTATGACTGATCGCGGCCATGCGGATGACGGTATTTCGTCGTTGGGTAAATTATATTTAAATTGGCCGGATAATCATTTATTCAATATGATCCCTGCTGATGCTGCCCAATTAACAACTACACTTGATAAATTCCGGCAGGGAAAAGAAAGTGCTTTTAACACACTTTACAGCATATATTTTAAACCCATTTACCGGAAGGTTTTTGCTATGGTGAAGGAAGAAGCTGTCGCGGATGAACTGGTACAGGACCTCTTTTTAAAGATCTGGCAAAAGCGGGAAACTATTAGTTTGGCAGGATCATTTGAAGGTTACCTTTATAAGATTGCACAAAACCTTGTGTACGACTATTTTAGAAAAATTGCTAAAGACCAGCGGCTAACAAACTATCTTTTGCTGAATGCAACTGATTACTACCTTCATTCAGACCAGCTATTGGAAGATAAAGAAAGCAGGAAAATTCTGATGCAGGCAATCGATCAGCTAAGTCCACAGCGAAAACAGGTTTTTATCAGCTGTAAGCTGGAAGGGAAAAGTTACGAAGAAACCGGTCAGGAGATGGGGATCTCGGTTGCAACAGTCAACTCCCACATGACACAGTCTTTTAAACAGGTAAAAGCGTACATTACCAGCCAATACGATCTTCCAGGGATCGCTGTAATCATGGCATCACTGTTGGCCTCTTCTATTGCACAGGAGCCAAAATTACTTAGCTATTTGCTTGACTCTGCAACAAGGCTGAAATTATAAACCCTTTCGGATATGGTTGTGCCTAAAATTACTCGTCGTATTTCGTGGATTGCTGCGCCAACTAACTATATAACGCGCAATAACATCGCTACGTATCAAATATAACATCCTGATTTACAATTCAATACACAAAAGGCATACAAATTGCAAAATAGCACATGATGTGATGCAGCAGAATATAAAGCTGTTATCTGCCCATCGCAACGAAGATGACGGGTGTCAGTTCGTTGAGGAGGCTGTAAGAGGTCATGCACTTTCCACCCGTTCGTGCATGGGACAAACCTACGTCGGCGCGGAGTCCCCGTGAAATACCGATCAGCAACACGGCGAGGCGATGGGCACGGCAAAATGTAAAATTAAACGATAGATTATGAAAATTGTAGTTATTGGAGGCTCAGGCCTCATTGGAAGTAAACTGGTAAGCAGCCTTGAAAAACTTGGGCATCAGGTGATCGCAGCATCACCGCAATCTGGCGTGAACACAATTACTGGCGAAGGACTTGAAGATGCGTTAAAAGGTGCTGATGTGGTAGTCGATGTAGCCAATTCCCCATCCTTTGAAGACAACGCAGTAATGGAGTTTTTCCAGAAAAGTGGCAAAAATCTATTGGCGGCAGAGGCAGCAGCTGGTGTAAAACATCATGTTGCATTATCTGTAGTTGGCACAGAGCGCCTTCAGGGCAGTGGTTATTTCAGGGCAAAACTTGCGCAGGAAAAACTAATTAAAGAATCCGGTATACCTTTCTCGCTGCTTCATTCTACGCAATTCTTTGAATTTGTGGGCGGCATAGTACAGTCCGGCACCATTGGAGATACCATACACATGTCTCCGGCAAACATTCAACCCATCGCATCGGATGATGTAGTTGCAGCGATGACGTCTATTACCATCGGCTTACCTGTTAACGGTACAATTGAAGTTGCCGGGCCGGAAAAAATCCGTTTAAATGATCTGGTACAAAAATATTTGGGGCTAAAAGGCGATAAACGTGAAGTTATTGCAGATACACACGCACCTTATTTTGGTATGGAGATTAACGATCAATCGCTTACTCCGGCAGACAACGCACGTTTGGGTTCTATCCGTTACGACGATTGGATTGCACAGCCAGGAAATTTGAGATAGCTATTTTGATAAATTAATGCTACGGATTATCAACATCCGTAGCATTAAACATATTGATCTGTTATGATAAGTATTTATTGACCCATTTTATCTTAAGTTCGGCCGTTACCTGATTATATTCATGGTCAACTCCTTCCGCAATAGGATCCACAGGTGTTCTCAACGGGCGGGTACCTTTTTCCATTTGAACAAGCTTTAGTGCCGCATTGGCAATATCTGCCGACTGAGGTTGGTACTTCTGGAGGGCAGCACCAAGTTTAGCGCCAAATCCTGTCATCAGTATTGCCGTATCTTCACCATATTCGCCAAGTATCTCGTCACGGTCAGCATGTGTGCCCTCCTTGGTGTACATCTCCGTCAGAAAAGGGCCTGGTTCTATTAATATGGTCTCAATTCCCTGGCCTATTAACTCGTCATAACTGCCCTCAGTTAAACCTTCCAGCGCAAATTTAGATGTATTGTACGGAACCTGAAATGGAGGCGAAAAACGACCCGCGTTACTAGTGATATTTATAATGAGACCATCCTGTTCTTTTCGCATAGATGGCAGCAGTTCCCTGTAAATCCTAAGCACACCATATAAATTGATATTTATAATTTTGTGGAATTGCTCAAGAGTATATGCCTCTAGAAGCCCTGTTCCCTGTATTGCTGCATTATTGATCAGCACATCTATTTTGTTATACTTTTCAAGGATAGCGCTAATCGCAGATTTTACCGATGCATCATCTGCTACATCAAGTTCCATTACTTCTACATTTTTTAACTCCGAAAGACGCCGGGCAACTGTGGCATTCTTGCCTTCCGTACCTCTCATGGTGGCAATTACGGTATATCCCTCGTCAGAGAATTTCTTTACCATCAGGGTACCAAAACCACTGCTGGTCCCTGTTATTACAATTAATTTGGTCATATAATACTGTTATTTAAATGGTTAAACGATATGTTCACGTTTGATTCCTAATCTTTTGATTTTTGAATTTAATGTTGTTGGCGGAACGCCCAGTACATGGGCTGCACCGCCTTTCCCGGCTATCCGTCCGCTGCAGTGCTTCAGAACTTTAAGTATATAATCCTTTTCATGTTCATCTATCGTCTTTGGCGAAAATTCTTCAATTTCTGCTTTAAAGGCAAGTTGTTCTTCTGGCGCTGGCAGCAATAATTGCTTCAACATGCTGCCGGTTGTTAGTAATACGCTGCGTTCGATAAGATGCTCCAGTTCCCTGATATTACCAGGCCAGCCGTATTCCATCAATTGTTGCATTGCCTTGCTGCCGATCGAGTCTATGTTTTTACCGCAGTTTTTATTAAATTGTTTAATAAAGTGCATCGACAGCTGTTCAATATCCTGTTTACGTTCGCGCAGTGGCGGCAGCGAAATCGGGAAAATATTCAGCCTGTAATACAGATCGGCCCTGAACCTTCCTTCAGAAATTTCCTTTTCCAGATCGCGGTTTGTTGCTGCAATAATCCGCACATTCACTTTAATGGTTTCCTTGCCGCCTACCCGCTCAATCTCCCTTTCCTGCAAAGCCCGCAATAATTTCACCTGTAGATCTATTGGCATCTCACCAATTTCATCAAGAAAAAGTGTACCGTTGTTGGCCAGTTCAAACTTTCCTAGTCTCCGTTCGGTAGCGCCGGTAAAACTTCCCCTTTCATGCCCAAATAGCTCACTTTCAATAAGATTAGCAGGAAGAGCGGCACAGTTTACTTTTACCATCATCTTGTTTTTTCGCGGCGAGCTATTATGGATAGCCCTTGCAATAAGTTCTTTGCCAGTACCTGTTTCACCTAAAATCAGCACGGTACTGTCGGAGGGAGAAACCTGGGATACCAATCTGAATACACCTTTAAGCGCTGTGCTGCCACCTATTATTTCTGTATAATTGTGGATCGTCTCAATCTCTTCAGTAAGATAAATTTTCTCCTCTTCCAGCTGCTGTTTATAGCTTTCGATCTCCTGTAGCTGAGTTTTAATCTGCTCGTGGGACGCAACTAATTCTTGATTCGCCTGTATATTTGCAACCGCAATAGAAATCTGATTGGCCAATCCACCGATCAGACTGGATTTCCCCTGTGTAAGCAACAGCTCTTTCTCAAAGAAAAACAGCAGTGAACCAAATGGCATCAGGTCTCGGGAAAACCGTATGCCTATCACCTGCTTTATCCCGCTTTCCAAACTAATTCTCAAATATGTAGTAAGATCTTCTCTGGAGGAAATCTGTTCCAGGTTAAAACTAATTGGAACCGGAGACATCAGTATCTTATTAATGACCCCGTCATTTACAGGAAAAACCATAGACCTCATATCTTTATATTCCGGATGTTTTTTACAAACAGACTCGGGATCAAATTGTAGCACGTCGAAATATTCCCCTGTATCATTGATTGTACCAAGGGCAAGATAACTGAAACCCAAAAATCCCTTTAATTTTTCTGTAATTACCCTGATCAGTTGATTGCCATTTCTGACCGCTGCAATTTCGGTACTGAGTAAAAAGAGAAGTTCACGCTCTTTTTCCCTCTTGATCACTTCCTCATTCAACAACACATTTGATATGGCCGTTGACAGATGATAGGATATGTTGTTATAAAGTTGTAATTCATCTTGCTCAGGACAGGTCCTGGAGCTAAAGTTGAAAAATACAGCACCAATGTCTGCTTTATAATTAACTAATTTTACGCCAATTTTTGTCGTCATGCCAGACCTGTATTCACTTTTTATATAAGGAGGAACATCCTCTTCCTCTAAAACTTTGTCCAGATCATAAACAAGCGCAGCCTCCGCTTTCATTAATCTGGTGAAAAACGCGTTATTAATAGGATACTGCTCGCCTGAAAAGTCTACATCATGACCAGGATCTAAGCCATACATTTCTGGCGTGTAAAGAAATTTATAATAGTTCCCCCGGCCGTTCCTAATCATTACAACAGCTTCCTGAAATCCAAGTTCTTCCTTAAGCGTGCGATTGAAAAGTTTATCCAGATCTTTTCTCTCCCTGATTGCAGTGATCTCCGAACTGACCCTGGACAGAAATTCTCGCTCTTTATTCTTTTTGGCAACAATATCCGCTGCTTTAAGATTTTCTGTCGCAATAGAAAGCTGCCGCGAAATACCTTTGAGTAATTCCATCTGATACGCATTTATCTCCTGGCCTTGCAACAGGCATATTACCCAGATTCCAATAATTTTTGACCCTACCCTCAGACTAAACATGGCCATTTTTCGGATTCCACATTCATAATTTATGCTCATGTATAATGGCAACTGATGGCCCAGGGCAATCTGCTCATCAAGATCAAAAATGATAGGGTCATTGGAAAGCAGAACTTTAAAAACCTGGTCACTAATAAGAAATTTTGCCGAAACCATATGGCCATACTCTGGATGAAACCTGGCTGGAGAATCAAGATCACCTAGAAGCCCGGTAACTGTAAGTTGGTCGTCATTGATAGTTTTTACAAAATGGTGCGAATAATCAAGCAGCAATTTTAATTTGGGATTGATACTTTTCAGCAATGTCAGCTTGTCTTTATTGAAGGCAATTTCAGTATTGATGGATTGAAGGATATCACGTTCCTGGTTCTTTTTTTCTATTTCCCTTATAGATTGTATATTAATTACCGCGTTAGATAGCTGATTGACGATCAGCGGCATCAGGCACTTAAGATCCTCATCCATGTGATAGTTTTCCTCGAAAATAAAAATGCAATTTCCTACTACCTCACGCCCGTTGTATAGATTGAACACCTGTCCCGATTTGCCTTGGGGCGATACCCCTGTTGTAAAAAATGGGCTAATATGCTTGTTTTCAACAAGTTTTTTAAAGTTTAACGCCTTTTTGCTTTCGCCTACCGTGTCATTACCGTCCAGCAATCCGTGAAAGGGTACTGCAGTTACTTTCAAAAAATCGCGGAACGGGAAACCTGGCATGGTCAGTGTTGAATCAATGCATAGATTATTCATCAAGTCATTTTCTTTATCCAGCTCAAATATGGTACATGTTATATATTTGATAAAAGGTTTGAGGCTGGATTCCATCAAATAGAATAACTGCTTACAATCCTTTACGTTGCCAAGAGAATTACCAAATGCCAGCAGGAACGCATTGCGTTCATTCTGATTTTCCAATGTCTGCTGGAAGAGCAATTTTACATGGCTATAAATCAACTCGTTTGCGAGTGGCTTATATCCTGAAGGAATAACCTCTACCGGCTCGGTATAACCGAGTGTAACAACACATCTTGGGTTATCTGTTAACTCTACAGGAATGAAGGCATGGCTTAAGTAACAATCAGTTCTACCTGTAATCAGGTCTTTTTGCAAGAGAACCGGCTCTGGCCCGTTCACTTTATTCCTGGCAAAGTCGCGCAAGGCCTCTAAGTTCCAATTGCCGGAAGGTCTTTTACCAAAGAATATTAATTCTTCAAAAGCATTTGCGCTACTCTGTTCTGGAAAAACCAATAGAATAAAATCTGCGCCAAACCTTTTGGAAAAATCCTCCAGTGTTTTCAACAGTTTAGGTTTTACGTCAGACTGGAGCATGAGGAGTTTATTTAAAAGATTTTTCATTTTACTAAGTATTTACATTTGAAGTTTCTGCCTTATCGTCAGAAACCACCGGTGAAACACGATTTGAACAGCGACTGCCACTCTGTGTTTCTTTGATATTCATTGTTAATACGGAGCAAATCAGTTTTCCAATGAATAGCAAAGAATACTTATTTCAATTGTTATAATTCGGTGGCGAGCGACCTTGTAAAAGAGTGTATGGCAGACAACCTCCGGCATGATTATACCGGACAACCGTAAATTAAAGGATGATATTATGTTTTGGCTGAGTGAGTTCAGCGACATCAGTTTCGTCAAGTAATTCCCGAAGGTCAATTTCGATAATTTCGCAGAACTGTGAAATGGGTACATCATTAGCATTTCCTTCAAATGGATTTTCTGTACTCTCCCCTACCTGGCCAAGCGAAGTATATAGCCATGAGATTAACACGCTGAACGGTATCACGAACCAAACCATCTTTCCATGCATCACCCCATTTACTGCCTCATTTAGCTTATCAAGCTCCCTCAACATGCCAAAGGGCAGCATAAAGCAAAATAATTTAAGTAAAAATGTGTTGATAATGGCGTACTGTCTGGGGTAGGGTGAGTCTTTGATTTCTTCGCACTTTCCCTGTTGTGAAAGTAAGTCCCGCAACGTTTTCTGTATTTCAGTAAACTGCAGTAGTACGATTTGCTCAGTTGTATAAAGGTTTTTAACTGCTTTACTTTGCAAACTTAAAATTTGAAATGCCCTGTTTTTTTTAGAAAGTACATATTCCGTTTCAGTGGCTGTAAGATATTTTTTAAGCACAGACTCCATTTCAGATTCATGTTCCGGGATAGTATAATATTTTTGGTATTCGGCATTGTGTGCCTTATCCACAGATTCCCAAACCCGGCTTTCCCTCAACTGGAAACGCAGAACGGTAAGCCAGGCAAGGTGGCGGTAAATCAATTCTTTGGTTTCAAGTGGGTCCGTAATAAAATCCCTTGACAGCAGTCCCCAAGCCCTGCTGCTGTTAATAATACTGGTCCAAACATGCTGTGCCTCGCCTGTTCTATTGTAAGTCTGGGTGTTTTTAAAACCCACAATAAATGCAGTTGCCGTACCAAGCAATGCGACCACAGTCCACGGGATGGCAACCCACTTTAAACCCAGGATCTGGTATAAGATGACAGGCACTAAGCCCATCAGTATGAGAATGTATATACTTTTCCGGGTCCAAAAAAGAAACTCGGACAATTTATATGATTTGCCTACGTACATGATAATTTAATTTAGGTTACACCAAAAAGTTTTTTAAATAGAAATGCCTTTGCATGTGTTTTACAAAGGCATTTTTCAATATGAAGGTTGATTATACACCCATTCTGATTTCTACATTACCACCTAGTTCTAAAACAGGGCAACTTTCTGCGATCTCAACAGCCTGGTCATAATCGTTGGCTTTAATAATAACCAATCCACCGATTGATTCTTTTAATTCTACGTACGGGCCGTTGCTTACGTTATCTCCTCTTACAATTCTGCCTTCCGCATCAAGACGCTGTACTGGCCTGGCAAGCAAACCATTAGTGGCCAGGTTACCGAACCATTCTGCCCAGTGCTTAAGATGCTCCTGCATCTGCTCAGGTGTCGGCTGTACTTCTTTTGTTTTGTAGTCCCTGCGGAAAATTAATACGAATTCGCTCATGTTTTGAAATTTTATGTTTGTGATTAATTGTAATTCAATTTTAATTGGAAGTGATTACATTCCCTTCCTATAAATGCTCTTGCATGGTTTCTTATACGGGCAGCGTTGCGCAACCAGCCCGCTCCCAATTTATATCGGAAGTCGATTGTATTTAAGTTACCTTTAGTTACAGCTTTTACAAATGATACCTGGTTCTTCTGGTGGAAGTGTTTCTTGCTTTAAAAACCTGTTCACTCATTCTGATCCCATCACTTACAAATTCTCCGCCCTCGCTGAGATCATGTTCATGTAACCCTCGCTGTAATGGATTTTCATTTTCTTCGTTAATGTTCTCGGCCCCGTTGGGCAATCCTAATGAATCATTCATCTTGTCAAATAGTTAGCTTTTTAATAATTGGTTGATTATTTCCTGAAGACCTTGTCCTAAGGAAGTCGATTTTCTCTCGCCCATTATAAATCAATCAACATGCCACAGACATAAACTACTGAATAACAATTACTTGATTAGACACCATAGATAAATCACGACACTATATATCGCCACCACACCTTTTGCTCGTGAAATATAACGCGTACCTAAGCCGCACATAATACCGGCGTTTATGAATCTGAATTATTCAAAAAGGAAATTGTTTAACATGATCTATTCATGATTACGGGTACACTTGGTTATAGCATTCCCAAAAGGCATGAAATATCATCTAAACTCAAACTAGATGACGGCATTTCGTTGCTTAGAAAACAAACATACCTACATAAAACGTTGATTTACAACACATTAATTTCCGGCATGATATTGTTAAACAGGCAAATAGGTTATGAGGTGATCAAAAACTTATATGATTTAATACACAAAAACAAACCGATGAAAACACAACAGCCTAACGAGTTTGATTTGCAGCTCACTCCAGTTTTTGATATACAACCCGAGTCCGAAGGCCCTGCCTTTTTACAGGACGTACTCAAAGGGCTCACTGCATCTTCAAAATACCTTAATTCAAAATACTTTTATGACGCAACAGGTGACAAGCTTTTCCAGCGAATTATGGGCATGGATGAATATTATCCATTTCAATGTGAAATGGAAATTTTCACAACTCTTACCGCAGAGATTGCAGATATTATTACCACGCAAGGAAAAAATTTTGACCTGATTGAGCTCGGTGCGGGAGATGGTACCAAATCAATCCATCTATTAAAGCTTTTGTCAGCAATGAATGCAGACTATACTTATATGCCAATTGACATCTCAGCAAATGTGATAGAACATTTGGTTCAAAACCTGCCAGTGATAATTCCGGGGGTAAAAGTTACAGGGCTAAACGGAGGTTATTTCGAAATGCTCAAAATGGCAAAGGATATCTCAAAGCGAAGAAAAGTAATCATGTTCCTTGGATCAAACCTTGGGAATATGCCGTTAAGAGAGGCGATGGAATTTTGCAGGAGGATGCGGACACTGTTACGTCCGGGAGATCTTATAATCGCAGGCATCGATCTAAAAAAAAATCCAGCAACCATCCTGGCAGCATATAATGATCGCAGTGGGATTACAAAGGCTTTCAATTTAAACCTGCTCAGTAGAATAAACAGGGAACTTGATGCCAATTTTAATCTGACTGAGTTTGAGCATTACCCTACATACGATCCAAAGACCGGATCTTGTATTAGTTATCTGATGAGCAAAAAAGATCAAAATATAACTGTAAATGGCAAAAACATTTATTTCACAAAAGATGAATACATAGAAATGGAAATCTCGCAAAAATATTCTATAGAGGATATCGAAAGTCTTGCTGCCAGCGCATCTTTCAGGACAAATGAAATGTTTTTTGATAGCCGGAAATGGTTCGTTGACGTGATCTGGACAGTGGTGTAACATTGAAACATTGATAGGCCCGGTTATAAGTCGTTGTATTTCGCGGGCGGAAGATCAGAGCGTGTGATATCGTCAGTACCACGCAATAGCAATGTATTAATCATCAACACATTAATCAAACGGCACGATATTATTATTCATCATATTATTTATAAAAAAGGAGATCACGATGCTGCCATTTCAAAATCTTATTTTACCAGACAAAGACAGTGCTTTTCCAGTTTTCAGACAAATTACAGATCAGTTGATCGGGCTTGTACAGGAAGGATTGCTCCAACCCGGAATTTTTCTTCCTGGAACCAGGCAAATGGCCGAAATGTTATCCGTAAACAGGAAAACAATCATCAAAGTTTATGAGGAAATGATGGCGCAGGATTGGCTGGAGTCTGTAACCAGGAAAGGCTACAGGGTGATCCCCGAACTCCCACTAATTAAGCCAAGGACTTTCCAGCCGAAAAATTCCGCGTTTCTATCACACAGCGGTTTCGACTATCGCCAGCTGAATACAACTGTTAGTTTCAGTGGCGAGCGAAAGCTGAAGTTCTCTGATATATTGGTAGATGATGGTTATCCCGACCCCCGGCTGTCCCCATACCGCGAAATGAACCGGGTTTATAGTGACCAAACGTCAACATCGGGCACAAAACATCTATTACCTTCCCGACCGCAGGGAGGGTTAAAAGAACTTAAAGATTCTACCAGTGCAATGCTAAATGACTCCAGAGGACTAAATATCTCCGCGAATGAGATCGTGATTTCAAGGGGTGGTCAGATGCCATTGTTTCTTGCAGCAACCGTTTTGATCGAAAGAGGTGACCTTGCGGCCGTGGCGGAAATCAATGATCCATTAGCCAATGAAATCATGGAACATGCAGGTGCGAAGCTTCTCAAAATAAAAATGGAAGCAGATGGTATTGACCTATTTCACCTCGAAGAAACCTTGAAAACCAACCGTATCAAACTACTCTATCTTGTTCCACACCATCACTACCCTACCACTAACGTCATGAGTGGCGATAAACGCCTGGAGCTGCTGAGGCTAATGAAATTGTATGATTTTTGGGTAATAGAACATGATCTTGGATATGATTTCGATTTTTCGAATAGCCCCATACTTCCAATAGCAAGTGCAGACCATGGAGGCAAATTGATTTACATCAGTTCTTTTGACCGCATCATATCAAGATCCATTAGACTAGGCTACCTTGTCGCCTGCCCGGAAATTATCAGCAGTGCAATACACCTCCAGGGCCTCATCGACCAGCACGGTGATGTACAGATGGAAAATATGTTATCCAGAATGATCAAAACCGGGGACTTTCAACGCCACATCAGCAAATCAAAAAAAATATATGCACAGCGTTGTGAATTCCTGAGCGAGCTGTTGGAAACGCGTATGGAACATTTAGTTCATTTTGAAAGGCCTAAAGGCGGCATGGCACTTTGGCTTGACTTCGGGAAAGAATTCCCTATGGAAAACTTTATCAGGAAAACAGCTGAAAACGGCCTTTATCTGGAAGCCACCCAATTTTGCAGTAAATACAAATCAGGTTTTAACACCCTCCGTTTTGGTTATGCTTCGCTGACAGAAAAAGAACTAGACAGGGCTGTCGATATTATGTTTAAAGTAAGCTTGCAACTCACATCGAGAATGCAAATGACCGCCACCCCCCCTGAGTTTTTTATTGTAAATTAGTAATGAGCAAATAGACTTGGGGATTTATACACTCAGCTACAACATATGATTGATAACAAAAATATTGTGGATTATAGCGCAGTTATAGCAGCAATGGAGCGGGAACGTGAGCTCCTATTGGCTCTGGGCAACGACATTACACGTGTTCGTGACAAAGACGACCTGATTCATTTTTTTTCCTCCAGAATCAAAAGCATTTTTTATTTCACTCACACCATCGTCACACTCATCGATCAGAAACGTGAATATTACTCTCCGTTTCTTTTAGACCATGCAGCGTCAGTTATCCGAAACCATCCCGCATATGATGACCTGACCAAAACACGTTTCAAGCTAAATGAACCGTATATCAGAAAGGTCCTTGAATCTGACGGCCCCGTTACTTATTTGCTCGATGATATAATCGATGATCCTGATCTTCCTTATTTTCTACTTATAAACTATCAGGGAGGAATTAGAGAGGTAATGTTTACTCCGCTGAAGAACAAAAACCAAACAATCGGTTTTATCAATATTTACTCTACACGCACAGGTGGATTCACAAACGAATTTAAAAGATTGATGATGGGTATTTCCCCGCTTTTGTCTAACGCAGTAGCTAATATTATTATTAACGGCGAAATCGAATCACGAGAGTTGAAAAATCAGGCCCTGCTATTTTTGAGTAACGAGCTGGCAACTGCAAGAAACCGAAACGAAGTGATTAAAGTGCTTAACACCGGCTTAAGGAAGTTAATAAATTTTACCCACAGCCTGATCACTATCACCAATGATGATGGACAAACCTACAGCGCCTTTGTTTTAGACACAGAATCACGGTCCAAAGAACAATCTAAATACATAGACGCCATCAAGGTTCCAAATCCAGTAGAGGATGGCATATACAATGTAGCTTTCTTTTCTTATCATTCCATGGTTTTTGATATGAAGGCTCAGGACCTTCGCAACACGCCGCTGTGGTTCAGGTTAAATTATGCAGTTGGATCGAGGGAAATGCTGATAAAAATGCTCCCCAATGCAGACCAAAAGAAATTCTCGCTGATCCTTTTCGCTGACAATAAAGGTAATTTTGACGATAATGCCGTAGAAATCGTCGAACGGATTTCAAGCCCGCTCTCGGGCGTTGTTAGGAATATTTCGGCTAATGAAAGTATCCTGAAAAAAGAAAAGGAGAAATCATTTCTGCTGGATTTTAGTCAGGACATTGTTAAAGTTAGATTGAAAGCTGATCTGGAAATAGCAATAACCAGTGTCTTGAAAAATATTCTGGGAATCCGTCTTTCAATGATCAGGATTATAAACGAAGATGGAGAGACACTCAGCGCATACATGTATGATAAAACAATGTACGAAGATGAGAGCATCCCATTTAAAGAATTAGCTTCTAAAGACATACCAGTAACGGAATACCTTACTTCAAAAGTACTGAATAGTAGGGAGCCTGTAATATTTAATATTGCGGAGGAAGAAAAAAAGGGAAACAGTGCAGCTTACATCGCCTTCTGGAAAAAAGTTGGCCTTGACCATGCTTACGGAGCGGCACTTTTTGTGGGAAGCAAAAATATTGGCACTTTATGGCTGTTGACCAATGAGGTAAACCTTACGTTGCTGAAAGGCATCTGTGCGCAAATATCCATTGCTATTTCCAATATTTTATCCAACGACAAGATTTGGGCCTACAAGCAAAGACTGGAAATTGAAAATACGCATTTACACGAACAGATAAAGGGCTTATACAATTTCTCTGACATAATTGGCGAAGGTAAGGCGATGCAGAACGTTTACCACATGATGTCTGCAGTAACTGAGTCCAGTACTACCGTACTCATCCTTGGCGAAACCGGCACCGGGAAAGAGCTTATCGCAAGAGCGGTGCACAATGCATCACCAAGAAACAAAAAGATAATGGTGAAGGTAAATTGTGCTGCACTGCCGCCCCATCTGATCGAAAGTGAACTTTTTGGTCATGAAAAAGGAGCTTTTACCGGTGCGTATGATCGAAGGATTGGAAAGTTTGAGCTGGCCCATGAGGGAACTATTTTTCTGGATGAAATAGGCGAACTTCCTCTTGAGCTCCAGGTTAAGCTTTTGAGGGTTCTCCAGGAAAGGGAATTTGAGCGGGTCGGTGGTAAAGATATCATTAAGGTTGATGTACGTATCATAACAGCCACCAACCGTAACCTGGCAACAGAAGTGAATGCCGGAAGGTTTAGATCAGACCTGTTCTACCGCTTAAATGTATTTCCAATTTCGCTGCCACCCCTTCGTGAAAGGCCAGAGGATGTAGAACCATTGACTAAATTCTTTATTTCACGATATAGCAAGCGGACCGGCATAAATGTAAACTCCATTTCCGACAGGGCGCTGCAAGACCTCAAACGGTACTCCTGGCCGGGTAACATACGTGAACTTGAGCATTTGATAGAAAGGAGCATCTTGTTATCAACCGGAAACATACTGCAGGAAGTACATCTTCCTAAAAATCAGGACGACCAAAACAATCAATACCTACATTTCGCCAACCAGACACTGGAAGAAATAGAGCGTTTTCACATAATAGAAATGCTGAAGTCATGTAATGGCAAAATCTCTGGTCACGCCGGCGCCGCTGAAACTTTAGGCGTACCACCTTCAACCCTCCATTCCAAAATGAGAAAGCTCGGAATTACCCGGGAGCATTATTATCCTGCCCAATATTAAACAACTATAGTTTATGAATAAAAACTGGCCAACGCTTTCCTATGAAATGGGCAAAAATACATATGATACGCTACAATTCCATCAGGCCTTGTTAAGGATTCACGAAGTTTTTGCAGCGTTCCGAAGCCGTTTCAAAGGAAAATCCAGTCCAATACACTTTTTCTGGGGTGGCTTTGACCTGTCATTATCTTTTTTCTCAGGTGGGAAAGCCCCACGTCATCCCGGGAAGATCGTTGGAATGCCAGACTGGGTATTACAGGATGCATATTCACACGAAGTAAATGATGCGGGATTCTGGACCGGAAGTGCCGGCTTACCAGAAGCGGCCTTTTATTGTTATCTCTACCCTGAACCCGATGGATATCAGACAGCGCAAATAGAACCAGGAGAGGCCTATTATCACAAAGAGATGGGAGAGTTTATTTGCACCTATGCAGATGTACAAAGATCAGAAGACCCAGCGCAAAAACTACTGGCATTTTTAAATAGCACTTATTTGGTTGGTGCCACACTTGCAAAATGGGGTGAGGAATTTGTAGAAGCTATTCCAAAAGGCCGAAAATAAATTTCCTTCCTCCAACTGGACCATTAAAAACACAGGGCTTGGACCATTTTCAGCCATGTCAGCTACCCTAATTTTGTATTCAGACATTGATACAAATGTCTTCTAAATATATAATGATGAAAAAAACAGTCTTAAGCATGATGCTCCTTTCTGGCGGGTTACTGACAACCGCAAAAGCACAACACAAAACAGATCATTCTCAAAATATTACACAGGCACCGCCTCTTGTTGTGTTTTCACATATGATCAACAACGAAAAAGTAGATAATCAGGAAGTTCAACTGGTACTGGTAAAATTTACACCAGGGGAGATATCGGGAGCTCACAGACATCCTAAGGCTGCCATCGCCTATGTACTTGAAGGGGAAATAGAATCTACATTTGATGGAAAGATTAAACGTTTTAAAAAAGGAGAATCGTTCTATGAGGATCCAAATTTACTTCATGCGGAAACTAAAAACCTGAGCAAAACCAAGCCTGCTGCTCTTTTGGTTTATTTTATAGGTGATAAGAATTTGCCATTTATTGAAGCAGATAAATAGTCGTTTATGGAAAGCATTAATCACAATCCTCAGCGTACCGCTGGGGGTAAACCAAATACAACCCATTACGGCGAATTTGATTATATCGTTGTGGGTGCAGGTTCATCCGGATGCGTGGTGACCAGAAGAATAATTGATGGCACAAACGCCACCGTTCTGTTACTTGAAGCAGGTGGTAGCAACGCCGGAATTGAAAATACTATCAATACCCTGATGTGGCCTTTCAATAAAAACTCAGAAATAGATTATGCCTATAAATATGAGCCAACGCCATTTGCAAATAACAAAATTGTCCCCCTGCCTGCAGGAAAAGTTGTTGGCGGCAGCGGCAGTATTAACGTAATGATCTGGGCGAGGGGCAATCGTTTCGATTATGACAAATGGGCTGCCGCCGGAAATAAGGGCTGGGACTATGAATCTGTGCTGCCACTCTTTAAAAAGATCGAAGACTGGGAAGACGGCGAAACCGATTTTCATGGCAAAGGAGGTCCCATACATGTGGAACGGGCTCCTGAGCACCCACTTTCAAAGACTATGATTGAAGCAGCAAACAGTTATGGCATTCCCTTTGTCAACGATGCAAACGGTGTGAATCCAGAAGGTATTGCAGTTACCGTAATGAACACGACTGGAAACCACAGGCATGGTCCCGCCACCGGATATCTGGAACCCATATTGGGCAGTAAAAACCTAACGCTACTTACTCATGCCAAAGCACTAAAACTGCATCTTGAAGCTGGAACATGTACCAGCCTGGACTTTGAAATGGATGGTAAAATATATACCGCAACTGCGAAGGCCGAAATTATCCTTTGTGCCGGTGCCATTGCTACACCTAAGTTATTAATGCTATCTGGTATTGGAGATGCAAAAGAACTGGAGGAAGTAGGAATTGTACCCGTGCATGACCTTCCGGGAGTAGGAAAAAACCTGCAGGATCACATCATTTTAGAATCACTGATCTTTGAAGCGCACGATAGCTAAATGCCATTCAGTGGAAATTATACAGGCACAACTACTTACTGGAAAACCAATCCTGAACTGATGGCATCAGACTTAATGATCTTCAGTGGACAAGTTCCAGTTGGCATGCCTCAGATAACGGAAAAATACAGCCCCTTTCCAGATAATTCTTTTTGCTTTTTGCCAGCATTGGTTAATATTAAAAGCAGAGGTTATTTGAAATTGAGGGATAAAAATCCGGACACTCCTCTTTATATACAAGGTAACTTATTGAGCGAACAGCAAGATATTGACGCTTTGGTTAACGCTGTACAAATCTGTATGGACATTGCAAAACAGCCCGCTTTTAAACAATATATTAAAAGCTGGGTTGCACCTACCAAACCTTTGAAAAGCAGAGATGAAATTTTAGATTTCATCCGTGATGCAATGGACAGTTATATTCACCCCGTTGGTACTTGCAAGATGGGAAATACGCCAGATAGTGTTGTATCTGACCAATTGCTGGTTCATGGAATTAATGGACTGAGAATAGCCGACGCCTCAATAATGCCAGAGGTTACCAGTTCAAATACTCAAGCCCCAGTGTTGATGATCGCCGAATTTGCAGCACGTGAAATTTTAAGTTTACTAAATAAATAATATGGACACCTTGGGGCAGCTGATATTTTCAACCGACAACACATTCTATCCAATGTTGGCCAGAATAGTAAGTGGCATTGTGATCCTTCCCTATGGTTTGCAAAAACTTGGCTATTTTGGCGGAGCCGGGATTTTCCTTACGCTGGAAGATTTCAAAAAGCGAAAGCTGCCCCAATTTATTGCCTGGCTGGTTATACTCAGTCAGAGTTTAGGTAGCGTAGCACTCATCATAGGTTTTTGCACCAGACTGGCGGCTGCCGGTTCAATTATAATTTTTACCGCTGCCATTTTTGTGCACCTGCCTGATGGATGGCAGCTGAACTGGTATAATAAAAAAAAGGGAGAAGGGGTTGAGTACTTTTTCCTTCTCCTTGCCTTATTGTGGATTGCATTGATTTATGGAGGCGGAACCTGCTCGATAGATATCTTGTTTTAGATCAAATTAACTCCATCCAACACCCAATCCATTTGGTGCAGGATCCTATCAAGTCCGGGTTTAAAGGCTGGATTGACGGGGCATTGACAGAGGGTTGACCGGACATTGACCGCTATGAACAGGGCATGCACAGGGGTTGAACAGGGCCTGAACAGGGCCTTAGTTCGGTTATTAGCTCTGTTCATGCCCCGTTCATGCTGCGTTTGCGCTCTGGTCACTCTGGTCAACCTTCGGTCAGTCTCCGGTCAATGTCCGGTTAATTCCGGAACAAAATCACTGGTTAACTACTGTTATAGGCCCCGTATCAAACCAACAAAAATAAAACGCTTATTACCATAGATCAATTTTTTCGCCCTTTGGACATGGGATATTTGACATAAGAATTCAAACAAAATCTAACAAACAAATATCACCATCATGGAAAAAGAATTGATTGTAAAATGGACCATAAAGTCGTCAGAAACATCCAGAATACTCAGGCTGCTGCCGCAACTGGCTGAGAAAACCAGAAATGAAAAAGGTAACCTCTCCTATCACATTTACCAGTCGGCCGACGACCAAAACGTAATTATTTTACATGAACGTTATGCCGATCAAGACGCAGTGGAGGCACATAAAAACTCTGAGCATTACCTTGAAACTGTAGCCAAACAGATCATCCCCCATCTCGAAAACCGCGAAGTACAATTGGTTAATAAGTTGTTTTAACGGCAAACCAAAGCTTGTTAAAGTATATCATATTTAAATATTAAAATCATGTCAAAAAAAATCTTAATCATAGTTTCGAATACTAAAGTAATTGGACCAAAAAACAGAAAAACAGGCGTATTCCTACCTGAAGCAGCACACCCTTATGGAGAATTTGATGCTATAGGATACGAAATAGATTTCGCAAGCATCACAGGCGAGGTTCCCGCTTTGGATGGTATGGATGGCAAGGATGAGCCTGAAAATGCAAAATTTTTACAAGGCGCAGGATGGGAAAAAATGCAGAATAACCATAAGCTTGCTGATCTTGATGTAAGCGTTTACGATGCCATTTTTGTCGCCGGCGGACTGGCCCCGATGGTAGATCTGGCCGAAAATCCATTGCTAAAAAAAGTTATTGCAGAAACATATGAACGCGGTGCGGTTGTAGGCGCGGTATGTCATGGTCCGGTGGCTTTGCTGAATGTAAAACTTAGTGACGGAACATTCCTTGTGAAAGACAAAGATATTACCTCTTTCACCAATGAAGAGGAAGAAAATTATGCAAAAGACGATGTGCCATTTCCATTAGAAACTGCACTTACCGATCAGGGTGCCAGGTTCCATGCAGGTACAGCCTGGGCATCTCATAGTATAATTGATGGCAATCTGGTAACAGGCCAAAATCCGGCTTCAGCTGGTGCAACTGCCAGAGATGTTATTTCACTGCTGGAAGCATAGTTAATCTAAAGGTTAGCAATTTTAAAGAAGGGCAAGCATTACTGTTTGCCCTTTTTATGATTTTAAAGTATCCATATTAATATGCGGCCGAATAGTCCTACTTTTGAAAGTAATAAACTCCAATTGCAAACTGCAACTGTTAACACTTTCAAAAGAGTCCAATGGAAAAATCTGTCGTGCAGGAAATATTTAAAGATGTAAATCTTACTGAAACACAGGCCGGCATTGTAGAAAAGAAGCTGAAATTACTAAACATACCTAAAGGCAGGATTATATTGAGCGCTGGCGAGCTTGTTCCCTATCAATACTACGTTCATAGTGGTTGCTTAAGAACATATTACCTTGACAATACGGGTAAGGAACACACCATACAATTTGCTGTGAAGGACTGGTGGATAAGCGACTATACAGTTTTTTTTACTGGCGGCCCGTCCATTCTTTACATTGAATGTATTCAGGATGCGGAGATCTATCAGCTATCCAAAGATAACATGGAAAAGTTATATAAAGAAGTCCCAGTCATCGAAAGCTTTTTCAGGATTAAAATGGAGCGCTTCTTCGCCAGCTTTCAAAAAAGGATTTTGTCTGACCTGGCAATGTCTGCAAAAGACAAATACATCAGATTTATTCAAACCTACCCGAAAATTGAACAATCTATTAAAAACTATCACCTGGCCTCCTATCTGGGGATTACCACAGAAAGTTTAAGCCGGATCAGAAAAGAATTGTACCATCTCTAACTGGCTAATCAGCTTCCACTGATTTTCTGTTGGCATGATTTCATGAGGGATCGAAATCCAAATCTCAGCTGTTATCAGCTAATTACGCACATTCTTCAATTCCGGATAAAGGGCCGTGGTCAAATCAGACTGCCAGAAAGCCCCAGTGTCTATGTCCATTATGGTCAAACGACCGTTATGACCAGCGCCAGTGTCCAGATTGTGAATATTAAATGCATGCATCGGTTGGTCGGTATTGTAATTAAGTGTAGGCGTATGCCCAATGTAAATCTGTTTAAAGTCGGCCTGAATCATAAACTCTTCACCATTTCGCTGGCGGAGGAGCGCAGTTTCCCACAAACTTCTATCCCAATAATATTCCTCTTCATCCTGTTCCAAAAACGGTAGTTTGGCATTAAAGCCCGCATGTACAAAACATCGTTTTTCCTCGTCAATATAATACGTCTGTTGCCCGCTGAAAAACGCCTGGTGACTTGTAGGAATATCTTTTGGCTCAAGCGCACTTTTATATCCATTTCGGGATTGAAACAATTGGCCGCTTTTTCCTGCATGATCCAGATAAGAAGATAAGGTTCCCTTACCGCCATGATTCCAGAAATAAGGATGGAAATCTGTCTTAATGAATTCCGCAAACCAGTCATCATGATTGCCTTTTATAGCAACCAAATGTTTGATTTTTATTAATTCTTCAACGCAGTCAAAAGAATCCGGATAGCCATCAACTACATCGCCCAGCTGGATCAGGAGGTCATTTTCATAGTCGAACTCCGACTTATTCAAACATTGTTTCAATGCCTTATATGCGCCATGAATATCTCCCATTACCAGTCTTCTCATCTTATGTTTTTACTTATCTTCCCAATCAAAAATAAGATTTTAATACTGGGAAGACAAGTTACTGTTTAAAAAGCAGGGCTCAGTCTAGCTATAGTTTTTTGATCATTTTAGCTATCGTTTGATAAAAGGAAGAAAGGATACCGAAAAACTTACAAAAGGCGCAGAACCATTGCTGGTCTTGTAAAAATAGTCTTTCGGTTTATCGTTCCGGTCAAACATTCTGGATGAAAACGTAGTAAACATTCCGGCGTTAACACCCATGATCAGCTTTTTAGTAACCAGGTATTCAAAAGTACCCCCAGTGCGCAAATCAGCATAACTGAAAATATTGTCGCGTGGCAAAGCTGGCTCATTTAAATCAAAAAACTGAAGACTTCCGCCCAACTCGGTGCCTACAGATGCCCAACTCCTTTTAGATAACTGTTTTCTTACAGCAAGCCTTGAAGGAACATCAATGAATAATTCAAGCTCAGACTCCTTGTATTTATGCCAATAACTAACAATCATAAAAAATGGCGTTACAGCAGAAGGATCCAGAATAACAACTGCACCAACGCTCAATGATGTATTTTGCGTACGTTTAACCGGCACAGTCAGCAAACCGATGAAGTTGACCCTTTTAATTGATGAAGCTTCGTCTGTTATCCCAGATATGCCTCCAGAATAAAAAATCTGGTGATTAAAAATTGAATCAGAGCGGCTGAAGTTTGCAGTCAAACTCACTGTACGCTTGGTAATATCGATATCGGTGTTTGAAAAGCCAGCGTCAAAACTTTTGATCTCTGTAATCTGTGAGCGTTGTTGCTGGTAACCAAGAGTAGCGCTAACGGAGTTCCTCCCCCAATGGTAGACCGGAACACTAAAGTTAGACCTGATCCGGGTAATGTTCATTTTTCCTTCGTACAGGTCTTTTCCGTTCAGTTCGCCTTTCACATTCCTGTTACCAATCAGGTCAAGGGCAAACGCCCCCTGCCTCAGTTGCGGATACCGGATCGCATACGCCGATAATCCTTCCATCGTAAGCGAATCACGCATCCTTTTAATGGCAATTTCTCTTTTTGTTTGTGCGACAACCGTGCTGCATCCCAGCCCTAAAAACATTGCAGCCGTTAGTATCTTGTATTTCATATTGTTAAGATTAATCAGACATGAAGCATAACTTCTGCTATGCCTCGTCGATGGGTATCAAGTGTGCGCTTCTAAAAGCAACTGTTCATTTACATCTTTCTTCTGGAATTTCGCAATCAACCTGTCTATGATGAGGTACATGGAAGGGACAACGAACAGGGTAAGCAACATAGAGCTTGTTAGTCCGCCTATAATAACCCAGGCCATTCCATTTTTGATCTCAGCACCGGCGCCACTTGCCAGGGCAATAGGCAACATCCCCAGGATCATGGCCAGGGTAGTCATCAAGATCGGTCTTAATCTTTCTTTCCCAGCTTCCAGTAAAGCATCTTCCACACCATGACCTTCACTTTTAAGCTGATTGGTAAAATCTACGATCAGGATTGCATTTTTTGATACTAAACCTAATAACATAATCATCCCAATAATCGAAAAGACATTCAGAGTATCCATAGTGAGGGCTAGTGCCAATAAGGCACCAATCAGCGCAACTGGAATGGAAAACAACACTACAAAAGGATAAACTGCATTTTCATATAAGGCTACCATGATCAGGTAGACGAGGACAATTGCAACAATCAGGGCAAAGCCCAGGCTACCAAATGCATCTCCCTGGTTTTTCACGTCACCCAGGTATTCAACGCTTACACCTGCGGGCAGTTTAATCTGGCCTTCCTTAGCTTTGATGTCCTTTGAAATAGAGCCTGAAGGTCTTCCCGCTACGTTGGCATTTACGGTGATCGAGTTTAAGCGGTCGCTACGCTCTAATACACTTTCTCCCAGTCCCTCAGTTACTTCGGCAAACTGACTTAAAACAAAGGTTTGTCCGTCGTTATTGCTAAATGACAGATTCCGCACATTACTGATATTTGACTTATCATAACTGTCCAGGCCAATCAGGATATCATATTCATTACCCGCCTGTTTAAATTTGCTTTGGTCGTTTCCGGTAAATGCGTTTTGAAGTGCCGACCCCACCTGACTTGCATTGATGCCAAGCAAGGTCATTTTTTCCCTGTTCAGGTTTACTTCAACCTGCTGTTTCTGACTTTTAACTGAAAGCTCGACGAAGCGCGTACCGGGTACCGAGGCTACTAGTTTTTTGTATTCTTCTGCCACCTTGCGGATGGCTTTCAGATCTATACCTTTGATGGCAATCTGTATGGGTGCAGTAGTAGCCCCACCCACCAATGAGGTAGGCGCAGCCGTAATTTTAACCCCAGGGATCACCCTGCTCAGTTTTTTCTGAAGGTCGTTACCAAATTCCTCTGCTGAGAGGCTTCGCTCTTTTTTGTCGGTCAGCGTTACGGTAATCTCTGCCAGGTTAGCATTGTTACCAGCACCCGCGACACCACCACTTACAAATCCAATACTCGAGAAAGTCCTTACTACTGAGGGCTGGTCTTTAATCATTTTTTCTGCCTCCTGGGTGACCATATTGGTTTGGTAAATGGTAGCAGAAGGGGCCAGTTCCAATTTGATCAGCAATTCACCCTGGTCTGCTGATGGCATAAATGCCGCCCCAATAAAGCCGAAGGGAATCAATGCAATGGCACCGATAATCAGTAAGATAACGCCACTTAACAGCCATCTTTTTTTATGTAACACAACCGCCAGTGCATTGCCATAGGCGGCTTTCACTTTATCTATAAAGTTTTCAAATCCAATATTAATCTTTCCCCAAAGCGTATGTGGATTCATTTCTTCAATTTTGCCAAACCTGCTCGCAAGCAAGGGCGTTACCGTGAAGGAAACGAACAGACTCATCAAAGTTGAAAACACAACTACCAATGAAAACTCCTGCAGCAGGGAACCAATAATGCCTCCTGAAAATGCAATAGGCAGGAATACGACCACATCCACAAGAGTGATGGCAAGTGCGGTAAATCCTATTTCATTCCTCCCGTCAAGTGCGGCTTTTTTCCGTTCAGAGCCCATCTCCAAATGCCTGTATATATTTTCCAGCACCACAATGGAGTCATCCACCAGGATACCTACCACAAGGGACATAGCCATTAAGGTCATCAGGTTTAGCGAAAAACCCAAAAAGTACATAATGATAAACGTGGGTATGATAGAAGAAGGCAATGCTACCAATACAAACATCGAACTACGGAAACTATGTAAAAAAGCAAGCATCACGATACCTACAATCACAACTGCAAGACCAAGATCTTCCATTACCGCATCGGCAGATTTCAGCGTATACTCGCTTTGGTCAGATGATATGCTAAATTTAATCCCGTTTGTTTTATACTGTCCCTGTATTTCATCAAACTTGGCTTTAACCTGTTCACTTACGTTAACGGCGTTTGCATCACTTTGTTTAATGATCTGGACGCCGATGGAGGGAATGCCATTGATATGATTAATAGCAGTAGTTTTTGCTGTGGCATCCACTACCTCTGCAATGTCCCTCAGGTAAACACTTCCCGCCTTCGGACGTTTCATTACAATCAATCCACGTACTTCATCAATAGAGGTTACGTTGGCATCAAAGCGGATAGATAATTTCTGATCCCGTGTTTCAATACTTCCCGCAGGAAATGATTGGTTTGCATTCCGGAGTGCATCAGTAACCTCTCCTATTGCCAGCCCGTAAGCTTTAAGTTTTTGCTGGTCAATATTCACCTGGATCTGCCGCTCATCGCCGCCAATAATATTTACCTGTCCAACTCCAGATACATTCTGTAAAATCGGTAATAGCTGTTTATCTACAAAATCATACAGGTCCCTGGGAGCCATCGTTGAAGTTACCCCAGCTTTAATTACAGGCGATTCCTCCAGGTTCACTTTATTTACCAATGGTTTATCCATATCGTCTGGCAAATCGTTCTGTGCCTGATCGGCCTTACGCTGTATGTCACGTTCCGCCTGATCTACATCGGTACCACTTTTCAGCGCCACAACTATGCTTGACACCCCCTCCTGAGAGGTGGATGAAATTTTATCCAAACCTTCTACCGCAGCAAAGGCATCTTCCAGTTTCCGGGTTACCGATGTTTCTACCTCAGCTGCCGCTGCTCCCGGGTAGGTTGTGGTTACAGAAACAGTTGGTACTTCCAGCTTTGGAAGCAGGTTGTAATTTAAACTGAAGTAGGATCTTGCGCCAAAAATAAACAGCACAGTGAAGATCACCACAATTAATAAAGGCCGTTTAACGGCAATTTCGGTTATAGACATTACTGTTACTTTTTATTTGGAAACACTTACTTGTGAGCCATCCTTCAGGTTAATCTGCCCTGAGGTGACCACTATCTCGTCTTTTTCTAAGCCACTGATCACCTGTATCATATCTCCCATTTCAATACCGGTTTTGATTGGTTTCTGGCGGACTACATTATTTTTCACTACATATACGGACGCATCCTTTATACTTTCGGTGAGCGCCTCCCTTGGTATGGATAATACTGTTTGGGTAGTTTTTCTGGAAAAATCAGCATACACAAAAGTGCCCGAACGCAGGAGTGAACTTTCCTTATTTTCTGCCAGGATCTCAATCTTGTAGTTGTGGGTTTCATCTGCCTGTGGACTGATGAAAGTGATTTTGCCATTAAACAGCTGCCCGGGATATACGTCTGTAGTGATTTTTACCAACTGGCCTTGTTTTGCCTGGTATACCTCTGTTTCTGTCAGATTAAGCTGGACCTTAGCCTGTGAAAGGTTAACTATAGTTGCTATCTCCGCACCGGCATTGGCAAATACCCCTTGTTCCAACGGTTTGTCTGAGATGGTGCCACTTGTAGGCGCCTTAACCGCGGCATCGGCAATTTGTTTTTTAACCTGGCTCACCTGGTTGGTGGCATCAAGATAATTCTGTCTGATCTCATCCACCTTTTCCTGTGTGGCTGCCTGCCCTTGCAACAGTTCTGTATAGTTATCTAAATCGCGGCGCAATTTTGCTGCATTAGTCTGTGCTTTTTGCAAATCAAGTTGCAACAGGCGTGTATCCATCACTGCCAAAACCTGTCCTTCACTTACATGGTCGCCCAAATTGAAACGTAACTGCAGGATTGTCCCACCAACGGTGGCGAGCACCTTTGCTTCCTTGAAGGGCGTAAGGCTTCCTGTCTTTTTCAGGTTGATTTCCTGTAGTTCTTCTTTTACAGCCGACACTTTTACAGGTATCCGCACAACGCTGTCTTGTGTAGGTTGTTCTTTTTGGTTCAATTTACTTTTGTTGGCTGCAAGCTTAAAGATGATAAGTCCTACTAAGAGTAT
>Ga0247815_10000332_pt1 | contig 38122 bp, 35 predicted proteins | sample UWRJL194509B1_FD_181014 | JGI IMG/M metagenome (GOLD analysis project Ga0247815, IMG submission 181014) | Plant litter microbial communities from Arlington Agricultural Research Station in Wisconsin, United States - UWRJ-L194-509B-1 | ecosystem: Environmental > Terrestrial > Plant litter >...
AAAAGGTATAATTCAATTTATAGGAACAGATATATCAAAAGGCTATAAATATATACAAGAGTATAAACAAATTGCTGAAAGTATAAAATTAAAATAACAAGTAATTAGAGCTGCAAGTCAGCTTACATTTGTTTTATCTAACTCACAATTACATCATGCTTAAACAGCAGTCCTTTTACTTCTTTCAAAGCAAAAACAGCTTTTTTCAATTTCGTTTTTGATGGATCGATGGTATAATTGTAACTCGTTTTAAAATCGGCTTTGTTGGCGATCGCTTTGTCAAATTCTGAGCGGTATAAGTCGCAATTATCAAAAATCACGGCGGTAAGATCTGCGGCCATAAAATCGGCTGCAACTAAACTGCAGTTGGTAAAAGTGGTGCCTTTTATTTTTAAAGTATAAAACTTCGAAAAATCTAAAATGCAGTCGTTAAAATGAACTTCAAAAATAAGTTTGTCACACATGGCAAAATTTACTTCCTTAATCTCACAACGGTTAAAACTTGCTGTTCTAAAGGCGACATAATTAATCTTGGCTTCGCTGAAAATGCAGTCATTAAAAACACAATCGATAAAGGTAACGGCTAAAAAAGTGCAGGCAGAAAAGTTGCAATTGGTAAAAGTACAGCATTCAAAATCCTTAAAATTGACTTCGTCACGGCCATAAATTATGGTATCGTATTCTTTATCAAGAAAATATTCGCTCTCTTTTTTCAACTTTATTTTTGTAATTTTTAAGGGTGAAAAGATACTACTTTAGACCAAAATATTCTTTGAATTTGTAAATAAAATTTATAATTTAATGTAGCTTTACGCTGATTTTTTTAAGTAAAACCACACTAATTGTACAATATGGGATCAACAAGAAAAGAACATGATTTTTTGGGAGAACTAGAAATCCCCGATCATTTATATTACGGTATTCAAACCTTCAGGGCTGTAGAAAATTTTAATATTACAGGAATTCCAATTTCAAAAGAACCGTTGTTTATAAAAGCTTTGGGATATGTAAAAAAAGCCGCAGCACTGGCCAATAAAGATTGCGGCGCGCTTGATGCCAAAATAACCGAAGCCATTTGCTACGGAAGCGATCAGGTTATTGCCGGTAAATTCGACAAGGAATTTGTGAGCGATTTGATTCAGGGCGGTGCCGGAACTTCAGTAAATATGAATGCCAATGAAGTAATTGCGAATATTGGTTTAGAATATCTGGGGCATAAAAAAGGCGAATATAATTTCCTGCATCCTAATAATCATGTCAACTGTTCTCAATCTACAAATGATGCTTATCCATCAGCATTTAGAATTGCACTTTATTTGAAAATGGAAAGTTTCATTACAACTTTAGAAGGCTTAGAAGTTGCTTTTGCTAAAAAAGGCGAGGAGTTTAAGGAAGTTTTAAAGATGGGAAGAACACAATTGCAAGATGCTGTCCCGATGACTTTAGGTCAGGAATTTAAATCGTATGCCACCACTATTGGCGAAGATGTTCGAAGGTTAAGAGAAGCACAGAGTTTGGTTTTAGAAGTCAATATGGGCGCAACAGCAATAGGAACGCGGGTAAATGCACCAGAAGGATACCCGGAAATTTGTGTAAAATATCTGGCAGCAGAAGTAGGTATTCCGTTAACACTTTCTCCGGATTTAATTGAAGCTACTGTAGATACCGGAGCTTACGTGCAAATAATGGGAACATTAAAAAGAACTGCTGTAAAAATATCAAAAATCTGCAACGATTTAAGATTGTTGAGTTCCGGACCACGAACAGGTTTAAATGAGATTAATCTTCCAGCCCGTCAGCCTGGCTCATCTATTATGCCTGGAAAAGTAAATCCGGTAATTCCTGAAGTCGTAAATCAGACTTGTTTTTATGTAATCGGACAGGATTTGACCGTTACGATGGCAGCCGAAGCAGGTCAATTGCAATTGAATGTGATGGAACCAGTAATTGCTTTTGCAATGTTTACATCACTGGATTATCTTTCAAATGCCATTCAGACTTTGATCGATAAATGTGTTACGGGCATCACGGCAAATGTGGAGCACTGTTATAATATGGTAATGAACAGTATTGGAATCGTAACACAGCTGAATCCGATTTTAGGATATGAAGAAAGTGCGAGCATTGCCGGTGAAGCATTAAAAATGAATAAAAGCGTGCATCAGATTGCTGTAATCGAAAGAAAATTAATCACGCAGGAAAAATGGGATGAAATTTATTCTTTGGAGAATTTAATTCACCCCAGGTTTATTACAAAATAACAAACTTGCATCAGTAAGTTTTAGAGAGCCGTTAATTTATTTTAACGGCTTTTTTTATTATATATTGATATTTAAAGTGTTGAAAATTAGCTATATATTTACATAAGTATAGATTGTTATTCCGAAAAAATTAAAACTGGCAAATGGTAAAATTTTTAAAAAATAATTATTTTCACTACAAATTCATTCTCGGATTGCTATTGTTTGTTCGATTTACCATAACAGCACAAACGGAAACCAATAATCCGGAAATCTGTCCGCCCAAAACATTGTTGGAACTTTTTAAAAAGAAAGATTCTATTTATGTCGTAAAACCTGTAAAAAACAGTTTTTTTCTTGTTATTCCCGTTATTGGTTCTCAGCCCGCAACCGGATTAGTTTTTGGAGCAGTTGCCCAATATACCTTTAAAGGAAAAAGTAAGACAGACAAATATTCAATCGCAAATTTAGGTATAACATATACTGCTAAAAAACAGTGGCTTGTCAATATAAAAAACAATATACTGCTCCAAAACAATAAAATATTCCTCAGCGGCGATTATAGAATATATATATTTTCGCAGCCCAATTACGGACTAGGAACTGATATTATACCACCTCGGCGGGACCAAGGACCGGATTTTAGTATTGATTCTCTCGCACAGCCAATGGATTATAACTATTTTAAATTTCACCAAACGGCTTCTTTTGAGATAAAACCTAATTTTTATGTTGGCGGCGGGATCAATATCGATTGGTATACTTCTATAAAAGATAAGGAACTGGATATCGCAAACGGTAAATTTACCTATCATTATGATTATAATAAAAAGTACGGATTTAATAATTTAGAATATTATTTGACAGGAATAAGTCTTAATTTGGTCTATGATTCTCGTGACAATCAGGTCAATACAACGAGCGGCTGGTTTGCCAATATCAACTACAGGTTTAATCCTATATTGTTTAAAAATCAGGAATACAGCAATGTTTTGTACACAGAGTACCGCAATTTTATACCGCTTTCCAGCAAAAACAAAGGTTATATTTTAGGAATTTGGACCTACGGGCAATTTGTGACCAACGGAAAAGTTCCGTATTTAAATCTGCCGGCAATAGGCTGGGATCAGCGCAGCAGGAGCGGAGAAGGATATATCCAGGGATTGTTCAGAGGAACGAATCTGCTGTATCTTTCAACAGAACTTAGGTTTCCCATTACCTGCAGTCAAATGTTCAGCGGCACGGTATTTACCAATTTTATTACAGCCAGTAATCCAGATACCAATACGCGTCTTTTTAATTCTGTACAGCCGTCAGTCGGAATAGGGCTGCGCATTTTAATCGATAAGGCCACCCGAACCAATCTAATTGTCGATTATGCGTGGGGAAATAACTCTAAAGGCTTTTATTTGAATGCCGGCGAAACCTTTTAAATACACATTACGTAAATTATAAGAAGGTTAATAAACATTAAGTTTATTTTTTGTACCTTAATATTGCTTTCTTCACAATAAATTCATAATTCTAAATTATTGTGATCTGAATTTTAAACTCAATTCCTATTTTTGTTATAAGACAATAAAAACATGAGATTACTAATAGTCGAAGACGAACCAAATCTTTTATCCATTTTACGAAAAGGATTTGCCGAAAACAATAACGAAGTAAGCGTGGCACTTGATGGCAGAACAGCCCTTGAAATGATCCAAAATTACAATTTCGACGTAGTTATTTTAGATGTTATGCTGCCCGATATTAACGGAATCGAAATTTGCAGAAGACTGCGTGCCGGCAAAAATTTTGTGCCTATCTTACTTTTAACGGCTTTAGGAACTTCAGAAAATATTGTAACCGGACTCAACGCCGGCGCTGATGATTACCTTGTTAAACCTTTTAAGTTTGGAGAACTTGATGCAAGAGTAAGTGCATTAAATCGCCGCGCACATCAGGAAACAGAAAAAATTGATGCCATAACAATTGGTGATTTAGAAATAAACGGACCCGCCAAAACGGTAAAAAGAGAAGGAGAATCTATAATATTAACTGCCAAAGAGTTTAAATTACTCTATTATCTGGCTAGGAATGCCGGCCGAATTGTATCTCGAGACCAAATTTTAGACAATGTCTGGGATATAAATTTTGATATGAACACCAATGTTGTCGATGTTTATATTACCTATCTGCGAAAAAAAATAGATAAACCTTATTCAACCAAACTCATTCATACTATGAAGGGACTTGGTTATGTTTTAAAGCCATAAAATGGATATTAGAAAAAAAATTACCTATACGTACGTAGCACTTTCTACCTTTAGTACCTTGCTATTGTGTATCATTGTTTTTGTATTATTCAGAGAAAATAATCGTTATTATTTCTTAAAACGATTAGAAGACCGGGCTAAAATTGTGGCCTCCATTCATTTTCAAAATGATCCAGAAAAAATAAAGTATTATTCTAATCTGAAAAAAAATGGTCTGGAAGAACTTATTGAAGAAGAAGAATATGTTCTGAAAATAAACAGCGCCAATAGTTTTGATTACAATACCAATCTTAATCTGCCCAATACTTTTTATACTAATATTCTAAAAACAGGTAAAGACTTTTTTGAAATTGATAATAAATATTATTTAGGACAGATTTTTACCGAAAATAATCAAAGATATATTGTAGTTGTCGGTGCCAGAGACAGAAAAGGCACCACAACGACAATCTATATTGTCAAAATAATGCTTTTTGGCGGTATTGGTTTTGTCTTTCTGGCTTTCTTCTTAGGGCGTTTTCTGGCAAAACGTGTTATTAATCCTGTTGCCAGAATTACGAAAGAAGTAAACAGAATCAGCGCTTCAAATTTGCACAACAGATTGCCGGAAGTTAAAAACTCAGACGAAATTTCAGATCTTACTTTGACTTTTAATGATATGCTGGACCGATTGGAAACCTCTTTTGAGATACAGGCCAATTTCATTAATAATGCATCTCATGAATTAAAAACCCCCATTACGACTATTATTGCCGAATCGGAAATTATGCTGCTAAAAGAGCGTGCGGTTCCGGAATACATAGAATCACTGCAGAATATTTACAGCCAGGCATCAAGATTAGGAAATTTAACCGAAAGCCTGCTTAAACTCACGCAGACAGGTTACGACGGAAAAAAACAGGTTCTCGATATTGCCAGAATCGATGAATTATTAATGGATGTAAAATCTGATCTGGATAAAATTTATCCGGACAACCGCGTGAGCATGAAGTTTAACTTTGCTCCAAAAGATTCTAATCTGCTTTTAATTCCGTGTAACAAACCGCTTTTAGAACTTGCGATAAATAATATCATTACAAACGGCGTAAAATATTCTGATAATAATGAAGTATTTGTAACGCTTTCGGCAAATCTGGAATCGATTAAAATCGCCATCAATGATATCGGAATTGGAATACCGCCTGAGGATATTCCGCATTTATACGAACCTTTTTTCAGAGGGAAAATCGCTGCTAAATATATAGGATACGGTTTGGGGCTTCCTTTAGCATCTAAAATTATCCGAATGCACGACGGCGAAATTCAGGTTCAGTCTGAGCAAAACAAAGGAACTATTGTTACTATTGTTTTCAGAAAAGACAACACCAAAAGAGGCAGCATTAAAAATTCTAATGTTGAATCTTAGAAAATTCTAATTTTAGATTAAGACACCTTTAATTTGCGGGGAGTTATTTTGTATGTATAAACTAAACAAGTATACTTATGAAAAATTTCCTTATACCAACTACTTTAGAAGAAGATACTATTGCTGCTGTAAAATCTGCAGTTAATCAGGCAAAAAACAATAATTGTGAGATTATTTTAATGCTCTCTGCAGATGCTCCCGATGCTTTTTCGTCGGCACAATTTCTACGCGAAATGCGAACTGAACTTACTGCAAGTCAGGAATTGGTGCTTGAAACCAGCCGTTATATTATAGAAAACACGCCAAATTGCAAAATTAAAGTACACAACCAGTACGGACTTTCAGCGCCTATTTTTAAAGGAATCATCGATTCTTTTGATGTAAAATTGGTAATATTGACCAATTCATACAAACAAGAAACAAAGCGAGTTCATCAATACTTAGTAAAATTAACCGGTAATCTAAAGTGCCCAATTTTACATTTAAGTTCAGAATATACCAAAGATGATTTCAATAAAGCACTTTACATTGAAAATGGCAAAGCCAACATGCACGTTAAGGATGTGCAGCAGTTTTTAAGCCAGAACTTCTCATACGAAATTGTGAGCCAGACTACCAACTTTGATGATAATTACGAGCAATTTGCGCCTTATTTATCTGAAGCCATTTCAAAATACGACATCGATTTGCTGGTAGAAACCCGTAAAGGTGAAAAAATCAATTTCAAAAAATCTAAAAAAGAAAATACTACAGACAAATTAGGACTTCCTGTATTATCACTTTACGAAATGGTATAAACCATTTTTTTAAAATTAAACTTAATTTAAAACCGAAAATATGTTATTAAAGAAAAGAATTCCAATGAGGTACATTCTCGGGAAAATTAAAGTAGAGATTGCACTTGTAATGGCTTATACCATACTTTTTGAAATATTTCATTATTATTTTATAAACCTTCCTGTAGATATTCCAATTGCTATTCCAACCATGATTGGAACAATTATATCCTTACTGCTGGCTTTTAAGTCTAATCAGGCTTATGACAGATGGTGGGAAGCCCGTATTGTCTGGGGTGCTGTTGTAAACGATTCCAGAACCTTAATTCGTCAAATGCTGACATTTTATAAAGATCCTGATTTTTCAGTTGAAGCAAGTGAGTTCAAAGAAAATTTTGCTAAAAGACAAATTGCGTGGTGTTACAGTTTGGGGCAGGCTTTACGAAATAAAGATGCCATACAACCTCTTCATGGGCTGGTAAGCGAAGAAGAAATACGATTTATAAAAAATCATCAAAACGTTCCAAACGCAATTTTAATGCTCCATGCCAGAGATCTTAGAAATGCTAAAAACGAAAAGCGAATCAATATGTACCAACAGGTAGAAATGGACAATACATTATCCAGATTATGCGATGAAATGGGTAAATGTGAGCGAATTAAAAACACCATTTTTCCAACAACATACAGCATGTACATTCGCTTGACATTGTGTTTGTTTATTCTATTGCTTCCTTTTGGATTAACAAGTGTTTTGAGCTGGTTTGCCATTCCGTTGATTACCGCAATTGCCGCAGCTTTCTTTTTAATAGAAAGAATGGCAATTCATCTGCAGGACCCTTTTGAAAACAGACCAACAGATACGCCGGTTACGACTATTGCCAATACAATCGAAAAAAATATAAAACAAATGCTGAACGAATATCAAAGTGAATTTGATATTTTGAAAGAATTTGACTTACAAGACGAACCTAAGAAAGCAGATAAAAACGCTTATTATGTTTTATAATTTTTAATTTTGGTCTTTTTAATTGTTGGCCGGACAGTGTGTAGTTGCACTGTCCGGCCTTTTTTTATTTACTTCAGCACATCATTTTGTTATTTCTTCTTTGTCGAAATGACAATATTGCGGGTAAATTAGAATTTTAATAGATCTTGTAAAGTTTTTGGGCGTGTCCCGCCGAAAAAGGCGGGCCGGGCTTTCGGCTATATTCCCAATTTAGAAAAAACTACGGCTAAAAAGCCTTGTTTTTCTAAATCGGGCGATACCGCCTCAATCCCTCACGCATTCCACGATGTGCGATTAATTTTCGGTTGAGATTAAAATCAGTTTCTCAATTGTGATATTTTAGTATATTGTGCAGACTTTAAGCTGCCAAAAGAGCAGTATTAATTAAAAGTAAAGAATAAAAACGGATAAGCATTCTAAATCCCTTAATCGCATTAAATCAAACCATTTATAAAATCAGCTATGAAATTCATTTCAATTCTCTTACTCGCAGTGTCAATATTTTCTTGTTCTTCAAAAGAAAAAGAAGAAAATTTTTGGAGTTGGTTTTCATCCAATCAGGAAAGGATTTATAAGTTTGAAAATAATCAGGAAGAAATCTTTGATGAATTACAGGGAAAATTAATAGAAATTGACTCCAATCTTGTTTTCGAATTTAGTAAAATCCGTAAAGATGGCACCAGAGAATTTATAGTATCGGCGGATGGTATCATAGCATCTTTTCCGGCAGTCATTAAATTGGTAGAAAAAGCTCCAAAATTCAAAAAATGGGAAATTAAAGCTTTTAGACAAAGAAATAAGGGAGATGACTTGCAGATTGTTTATGATGACTCACTAAAAGTAGCTTACGACGATATTTATTTTCGTTATAAAAAGAATTTAGATAAACTCGATGTTGAATTAAATATTAGAAATTATAGAGAATCTGCATCTATGAATAATGCTGTTTATATTTTACTTGACGGGTTGATTGGAGAATATGATATGGAAACAAAAATTGGCGGTATCGAATGGAGAAAATTAGACGAAACAAAAAAAGATTCATTATATAAAATTATTGAATTGCCAAAAATGATTGATAATTTAAAAGCAGCTAAATAGCGATAGAATAATTGACAATCTATACCCAAAAACAATAAAAAAATTCATAAAAAAAAACGAAGTTGGATTGCTTCGGTTTTTTTTTATTCGTGTTTTTGTTTGCGAATCCGTGTGATTAGCATTCCATTTCCCATACGCTAATTTACAACTGTTTTGCAGCCAATTTACCTAAAGTCTGTATCGATTGCCGTAATTCATTCGTCCACGGAAGACCAAAACTCAACCGCATGCAATTCGAAAATTGATCCTGTAAAGAGAAAATTCTCCCTGGCGCAATACTAATATTCTGTTTCATCGCCAATTGATAAAAAGCCGCCGTATCTATGTTTTTATCTAATTCGACCCATAGAAAAAAACCGCCTTGAGGCTGATTTACCTTTGTTCCCGCCGGAAAAGATTCTAAAACAGTATTGATATAATTGCTGCAGTTATGACTTAAAATCTGACGGATTTTACGAAGATGATTTTCATAACGTCCGTTTTTAAGAAAATCTCCCACAACCTCGTGCGTAATAGTAGGAGAGGAGAGCGTATGGTAAATTTTATTCCGTAATATTTGCTTTTTGAATTTCCCCGGAGAAACCCAGCCCACACGATAACCCGGCGCTAGTGTTTTGGAAACAGAACTGCAGCAAAGTACAATCCCGCTTTCGTCGTAGGTTTTACAATTTGTTGGCCGGCTGGATCCAAAGTATAAATCGCCGTGAATATCATCTTCAATCAGCGGAATATTGTAAAACTCCATCAATTTCACGACTTCCTTTTTATGCTCAATCGGCATCATACTTCCGGACGGATTACTAAAATTGCTCATCAAGAGACACAAGGTTACTTTTTTTGTCGAAAGAGCCTTTTTTAACGCCTCCAATTCTATTCCCGTTGTCATATTGGTCGGCAGTTCCATAATATACAAGCCCAATGATTTGGCCAGCTGCAGGATGCCAAAATACACAGGACTTTCTGTAATAATAGTATCTCCCGGTTTGGTCAAAGTCATTAAACAATGCGATATTGCACTTGTGCATCCCGGAGTTGTAATAATATCAGCTTCTGTCAAAGAACCGCCCCAGGTAAAAGACGAGCGTGCAATTTCTTTTCTCAAATTAGAATTTCCCTGAACCTGCTCATAACTTGTGCCGCTGTTGGGCAGCTGCCGCATCGCCTGAACCATTCCCTTGTTTAATTTTGCAATAGGAAGTAATTCATTTGACGGAAATCCCAAAGACAGCATTGTAATATTTTTATCGGTCATATTGCCGTAAACCTGATCAATTAAATCCTGCCGGTCAATATTTTCTACACTCAAAATAGGTTTGCTTGGCGAAGGTTCGGCAATTATTCTGGCAGAAGTATTACTCACATAATAACCGGACTGTGGCCGCGACTCGATAAGCGATCTGCTTTCAATTTCATAGTAGGCCTTACTCACGGTGCTCATGCTGTATCCCGTTTCAGCACAGACTTCGCGAATAGAAGGCAGCTTATCACCCACATTTAAAACACCCGATTTTATTTGTTTTTCGATTCGGTCCGCAAACTGGAGATATAAGTAATTAGAATTTGCCATAAAAATAAAACTGTTATGCTGCAATTTACAAAAACTGTATCTGTATTGCTGTTTTATTTTTTAGAAATTTGTCTCATCAGAAAATTAATTAAAAACAAACCGCTGTGAAAACCACTAAATATTACATCGCTGCTATTACCGCTTATACCGTTTGGGGATTTTTTAGCTTAGTTTTAAAGCCCATTCACGAATATGCATCGCTGGATATTTTATTTTTCAGAGTTTTTAGCTGCAGTATTTTGATGCTTTTGATTTCTTTTTTATTCAAAAGAAAAACACTTCAGCACACAATTGCTGTTTTCAAGGCATTACCAGCATCAGAAAAGAAAAAAGCAGTTTTATTAAATATTGGCGGAAGTGTTTTTTTAATGGCTAACTGGTTCACTTTTATTTATGTAATGAATCACGTCAGCGTAAAAGCAACCTCTTTGGCATATTTGGTGTGCCCAATTTTAACCACTTTACTGGCCTATTTTATCTTAAAAGAAAAACTCACTAAAATACAATGGCTGGCCGTTGCATTAAGTATTTCCGGTTGTGTATTGTTATCGTACGCCGACATTATGGATATGTTTTTCAGCATTATAATTGGTTTTACTTATGCTTGTTATTTGGTAAGCCAGCGCGTAAACAAAGGTTTTGATAAATTTATAGTTTTAACATTCCATATCACATTCGCAGCGTTGTTTTTACTGCCTTTTTATCCGGCGTACAGCGGGTCGATTCCAACTGAATTTAAGTTTTATTTTTTCATAGAAACCATCGCAATCGCTTTTACCATCATTCCGTTATTCCTGAATTTATATGCACTTTCAGGAATTAATTCATCAACTGTTGGAATGCTGTTGAACATTAATCCGATGATTGCTTTTGGGCTGGCCAATTTTGTTTACCACGAAAAAATCAGTGCGCTGCAAATCAGTGCGTACGGTATTATATTTATTGCCGTTTTGGTTTTTAACTCACATCACTTTTTTGCCATGAAACGCAGCTACGTCCTGTCGTCTAAAGATCCTGATTAAAGTAATTGCATATTTTTAATTGGTTTAAAGTTATAAAATTACCAGAATCTTAACAGGATGTTTAAACAGGAATGAGTATTTTTCATTCCTGTTTTTTTATGGAGTGAAATGTAAAAAGACAAGCCGTGAATTCACGAATTTTTTATAATTATTTTGTGCAGTCATTCATGAATTAGCGGCTAATTTTAAAACACAGAAAATAATCCTTTTAATCTGTGGCAAAAAAAATATCCAAAACCGATTATATAATCTTATGAAAAATACCAAACTTCAAGCTTTTATTCCCTTATTTTATTTAGTGTGGTCTGATGATCTTTTAACGCAGAAAGAGTTCATAACAATTCAGCATTTTATTGAAAATCTGACCTGGCTTTCGCCCGAAGAAAAACAGCAGCTATTGTCTAAAGTGGATATTTCAAACCCGCCTTCGCGAAATGAACTCGCCCAATGGAAATCAGATATTGAGGCGAAAATCAAAGACATATCTGCTGTAAAATCTATTTTTGACATCGCAACAGCGCTTTCTGAAAAGGATTTGGACATCAATTCAGTTCAATCAGATTTTATAAAATTAGAGAACGATCTGGGTATTTTAGGAGAAGAAGCCATTCAGAACTTCAAAACAAAAGCAGACTCTCTGACCGCAGCTTCAAAGACAACCAGCAATTTTGATGTCCAAAAAATCACCGCACTTTTAGATGGTAAAGAAGCGGCCATTATCAAAAAGGTAAAATCTGTTATTTCCAGACCTGAATTTGCTTACGAAACGTCTACAGATATCAATGTTTTTCGCGAAACCGTATACAATTGGTGTAAAATTTTAGCCGATGAAAATCTCGGAAACATGGCGTATCCAAAGCAATATGGCGGCGGAGAAAACATAGCCGATTATTTTGCTATTATGGAAACGCTGAGTTATCATGATTTGAGTTTAGTGATAAAATTTGGCGTTCAGTTTGGACTTTGGGGAATGAGCGTTCAATCTTTAGGCACCGAGAAACATTATGCTAAATATCTAAAAGATATAGGCTCTTTGAAACTGCCGGGCTGTTTTGCCATGACTGAAACACACCACGGATCAAACGTGAAAGGACTTGAAACTACGGCCTCTTATAATCATAACGATCAGACTTTTACGATTCATACACCAAATAAAAACGCCCAAAAAGAATATATTGGCAACGCCGCCGTTCACGGGCAGATGGCCACCGTTTTTGCAAAATTAATTATCGACGGTCATGATTATGGCGTAAATGCATTCGTAGTTCCGTTAAGAGATACCAACGGAAATACGGTAGACGGCGTTACAATTGGCGATTGCGGTCATAAAATGGGATTAAACGGCGTTGACAACGGAACCATTAGTTTCGATAATGTGGTAATTCCGAAAGAAAATATGCTCGATCGTTTTGCTTCTGTAAATGATAAAGGAGAATTTGAAAGCCCGATTCCGAGTGATAACAGGCGATTTTTTACGATGCTGGGAACTTTGGTTGGAGGAAGAATCGGGATTCCGCGTTCTGCTTTGGCAGCAGCCAAATCCGGATTAACAATTGCCATTCGCTACAGCGATCAACGCAGGCAGTTTGGTCCCGAAGGCGGATCAGAAGTTCCGATTTTAAATTACAGAATGCACCAGCGACGCCTGCTTCCGGCTCTGGCCAAAACTTATGCCGTACATTTTGCTTTGCGCTATCTTACGAATCGATTTTTGAATAAAACCGAATCGGAAATGCAGGAAATTGAAGCGTTGGCGGCCGGAATGAAATCGTATTCGACATGGAGCACCAGAGATATTCTGCAGGAATGCCGTGAAGCCTGTGGCGGCAAAGGATATTTATCAGAAAACAGAATTGATGCCTTAAAAAATGATACCGAAATTTACACCACTTTTGAAGGTGATAATACTGTTTTAATGCAATTGGTAGCTAAAAACCGTTTGTCGGAATTCAGAAAATCATTTGGAGAAATGGGTTCTTTTGGAATCATTAATTATGTTTATGAAAATGCCAAAGCGGCTATTGCCGAGAAAAACCCGATTGCCACACGAAGAACAGACGATGAGCACCTGCTCGATTCAGAATTTCACCTGCAGGCTTTTATTCATAGAGAAAAAACAATATTGGCATCTGCAGCGAGGCGTATTAAAAAATTAGTCGATGGCGGTTTAGAATCGTATGATGCTTTTAATGTCGTACAGCACCAAATGATCGATGTTGCCCAGGCGTATCTTGAACGAATAGTGTTAGAACAATTTCAGGAAGCGTTGCAAGCAGTTGAAGATGAAAATTCAAAAGCGATATTGACCAAATTATATCAATTATATGCACTTTCGCAGCTTGAAAAAAATAAAGCATGGTATTTAGAAGATGGTTATATGGAAGCCGTGAAAACAAAGGCAATCCGTAAAATTGTCAATCAATTGTGCTGGGATATTCGTCCTGATGCGGTGGCTTTAGTCAATGCTTTTGATATTCCGGAAAGCTGTTTGGCAGCGCCAATTGCGGTTTAGTTTTTTAACCCTATAAGTGATACAAATTGATGTAATTAACTTGGTGTTGGGCATTTTTGTCATTCCGAAGCATGAAGAATTGCCGCAAAAAGCTAACATTAAGTGCATTTAAGGCAAAGCTTTTTCAAAGTTTAAAAACTTTGAAAAAGCTTTCATTTTTAACAAACATAAATTATATTTTTTATTTCATAATGGATATTGTGATAATTTTATTTATATCATTATTTTATAGTGATGATTAAAATTCTTCCTAAAAATATTAATTCATTTTTCTACCAGCACTTTGTTATATTTGTCATTCTCTTTTTTATATTAAATCAAATTGAAAAAATTACTGCCGTTTTTCTTAGTCATTTTGGTGCACTTTCCAGTTTTTGCTTCGGAAAGCACAGATGATATTATTGCCAAATTAAATCTCGCTTTGCAAAATAAGGCTCATTATGTCCGGTTAAAAGAAGAACGAATTTTAAACTTCAAGAAAATTAAATCAGATAATTTAACGAAAGAGCAGGAGTACAATTACAACAAAACATTATACGCAGAATATCAAAAATTCAATTCTGATTCGGCTATTCATTATGTAAAAAAGAACTTAAAAATTGCAGAAGAACTTCAAAATAAAGATTTAAAAGATTTGGCCAATATTCAATTGGTTACCCTTTATTCTTCTTCAGGAAAATACCGCGAATCTGAAGACATTTTAAAAAGCATCAATAAAAATAAATTGGCCGCTATCTTACTGCCCAATTATTATGTGGCATATCGTGAATTTTTTGAGCATTATGCCGCCAACAGTTATGATATTAAATACATCAGACAGATCAGAAAATATCGCGATTCCCTTTTAACTGTTTTAGATCCCGCATCTCTAAATTACCGCATCAATAAAATTCAGCAGGGAATGTCTCAAAAAAAACTCAAAGAGGCAGAGACAAAATTGCTGGCCTTATTTCAAAACATAAAAGAGGACAACCCTCATTATGCGATGATTACCTATTTATTAGGAAGTATTTACGAAAGGACACATCAATTAGAATTCAGAAAAAAATATTATGCGCTTTCTGCCACTGCAGATCTTAAAAATGCCAATAAAGACAATGCCTCACTTCAGGAACTGGCTTTGGTTTTTTACGAAACGGAAGATGTCGATATGGCGTATAAACTAACGCAGTCGGCAATTGAAGATGCGCTGTATTGCAATGTACAGTTTCGTACACTTTTAATGTCAGAAGTTTATTCGATTATAAACACGGTTTATCTGGAACGGGAAGCCAAACGAAAAACCGAATTGCAGCTCTATCTTTTGTGCATTAGTTTATTGTCGGCATTTTTGATTGCGGCGGTTATTTACGTTTACAAACAAATGAAAAAAGTTTCCAGAATTCGGGGTGAACTTTTTATAACAAGTCAAAAATTAGCCGAATTAAATCAGCATATCACTGAAACGAACAAACAGCTTCAGGAACGTAATGCACAATTATCAGAGTCGAATCATGTTAAAGAAGAATACATCGCGCATTTTTTCAGCCTTTGTTCCACTTATATCAATAAATTAGAAAATTATCGCATCATTTTAAACAAAAAAGCGACTGCCAAACAATTCGACGAAATTTATAAAATGCTAAAATCAACTACTTTGGTAGATAATGAGCTCGAAGAATTGTATAAAAACTTCGATATTATATTTCTGAATTTATATCCCACTTTCGTTAAAGATTTTAATGCCCTTCTTATAAACGAGGAACAAATTGTTTTAAAACAGGGAGAATTGCTCAATACAGAGCTTCGTATTTTTGCTTTGATTCGCCTGGGAATCACAGACAGTGTAAAAATAGCGGCCTTTCTTCGCTACTCTTTGAGCACAATTTATAATTATCGCACCAGAGCGAGAAATAAAGCGGCAGTTTCGCGAAATGATTTCGAGGAAATGGTCATGAAAATTGGCTTAATTACAATGAAAATCTAGGGATTCATTTTAAAATCACTACTTTTTTAAGGGGGTGTATTTGTACATTTATTTGGTAATCAGATGTTTAAATCTGGTTCTTGCTACTTTTTTTACTTTAGGATTACAACACGCACTATAACGTTTTAGCTTTACAATATTATTAAAAGGTACTTTTTACATTTAAAAAGTATCTTGATTAAATTAAATGCTTTAATAAATTAGTAGTTATGTTTAAAAACATTAAAACAGTTGTTGTTTTACTTTTGTTGAGTTCTATTGGGATGCATGCCCAAAATAAAATTCCAGTTTATCTTGACGATAAAAAGCCTATTGAAGAACGTGTAGAAGATGCACTTTCGAAAATGACAACTGCTGAAAAAATTGCCATGATTCATGCGCAGTCTAAATTTAGTTCGCCGGGTGTACAGCGTCTCGGAATTCCGGAAAACTGGATGACAGACGGACCACACGGAATTCGTACTGAAGTAAAATGGGACGAATGGGATCAGGCAGGCTGGACAAACGATTCTTGTATTGCATTTCCGGCCTTGACAGCACTTGCTGCCACATGGAATAAGGATTTAGCTTCGTTATACGGAAAATCAATTGGTGAAGAAGCGCGTTACCGTAACAAAAATGTACTGTTAGGACCCGGAGTTAATATTTACAGAACGCCATTAAACGGTCGTAACTTTGAATATATGGGAGAAGATCCTTTCCTAACTTCAAAAATGGTTGTTCCTTATATTAAAGGAGTTCAATCAAACGGAGTGGCTGCCTGCGTTAAACATTTTGCCTTAAACAATCAGGAAACCAACCGAAATACCGTAAACGTAATTGTGGATGATCGTGCATTGTACGAAATTTATCTTCCGGCTTTTAAAGCCGCTGTTCAGGAAGGTGATGCTTGGGCAATTATGGGTTCTTATAATAAATACAAAGGGCAGCAATGCTGCCACAATGAGTTTTTACTGAATGATATTCTTCGCGGAGAATGGGGTTTTAAAGGAGTTGTGATCTCAGATTGGGGCGGTGTTCACGATACCAAACAAGCGATTCATAATGGTTTGGATATGGAATTTGGTTCCTGGACCAACGGACTTTCATGGGGAACCAGTAATGCGTATGACAATTATTATCTGGCAAAACCATATTCAACCATGATTGAAAAAGGAGAAATTGGAACGAAAGAATTAGATGAAAAAGTACGTCGTATTCTGCGTTTGTCTTTCTTAACGACGATGGACAAAAATCGCCCTTTTGGATCTTTCGGAACAAAAGAACATGCTGATGCAGGTTTAAAAATTGCTGAAGAAGGAATTGTATTACTTCAAAACAACAATAACATTTTACCAATTGACCTTTCTAAAACTAAGAAAATTGCGGTTATTGGAGAAAATGCCATTAAAATGATGACTGTTGGCGGCGGAAGTTCTTCTCTTAAAGCACGATATGAAATTACGCCTCTTGAAGGTTTGAAAAAGAGAATTGGAAATCAGGCCGAAATTGTGTACGCTCGTGGTTATGTGGGAGATCCGACAAGTAAATACAACGGAGTTGTGGCAAAAGTAAGTTTAGAAGACAAACGTTCTCCTGCCGCATTAACCGCTGAAGCACTAAAAGTGGCAAAAGATGCAGACGTGGTGATTTTTATTGGAGGATTAAACAAAAGCGATAGCCAGGATGCTGAAGGACACGATCGTAAAGGATTAGAACTTTCATACGGTCAGGATAAATTAATTGCTGAGCTGGCAAAAGTAAATAAAAATATTGTGTATGTAAATATTTCAGGAAATGCCGTGGCAATGCCGTGGGTAAAAGAAGTTCCGGGAATTGTTCAGGGATGGTTTTTAGGCACAGAAGCAGGAAATGCTTTAGCTAATGTTTTGGTGGGCGATGTAAATCCTTCCGGAAAACTAACGTTTACTTTCCCGGTAAAATTGTCTGATAACGGAGCGCACGCTTTAGGAGATTTTCCTGGCGGAGAAGAAGTAACCTATAAAGAAAGCATTTTTGTAGGATATCGCTGGGCAGACAAGCAAAAAGCAAAACCATTATTTTCTTTTGGACACGGTTTGAGTTACACCACTTTTGAATACGGAAAAGTAACGGCTGATAAAAAACATATGGCAGCCGGCGGTCAAATTACATTTTCTGTAAAAGTAAAAAATACCGGAAGCAGAGAAGGTGCTGAAGTGGTACAGCTTTATATCAGCGACTTAAAATCATCTTTAGTTCGTCCGATTAAAGAATTAAAAGGATTTGAAAAAATTGCTCTTAAAGCGGGAGAAGAAAAAACAGTAACTTTTACAATTGATAAAACAGCTTTAAGTTTCTTCGATGATAAAAAACACGACTGGGTTGCAGAACCTGGGGCTTTTGAAGCAATTGTTGGAGCATCCTCTACAGATATAAAATCGAAAGTGAGTTTTTCACTTCAATAATTTCATTATTTCTAAATTGGTTGGTTGTAAAGCTGCAAGTGTAAAAAGTTGCAGCTTTGCTTTTTTTAAATAGCACCAGAAAATTAATTTTGCATTAAGAAATTAAAGCCATTAAAAGAGTGTTTATCTTAACTTCATAATGGTTTAAAAAATAGTCTGTTATCAAAAAAAACTTATTTTTGTCCAGCCAAAACTAACTTCTAACAACTAATATTTTTATGAGTATTACTTCTACTGATATTAAACCAAAAAAACATTACGAAATTCTGGACGGTCTGCGTGGAGTAGCCGCTATTATCGTGGTTGCCTTTCACATTTTTGAAGCTTTTGCCGGAGGAAACCGTTTCAGGCAGATTATCAATCACGGTTATCTGGCCGTCGACTTCTTTTTTCTCTTATCGGGATTTGTAGTCGCTTATGCGTATGACGACCGCTGGGGGAAAATGACACAATGGGAATTTTACAAACGTAGATTAATTCGGCTGCAGCCCATGGTAATTATGGGAATGATTATTGGCGCGATTTTCTATTATTTCCAGGCATCTGACATATTGTTTCCAATGATTGGAGATATGGCCGTTTGGAAAGTTATTTTAACCATGATAATCGGTTTTACATTATTACCAATTCCGCCATCGATGGAAATTAGGGGCTGGGGAGAAATGCATCCGCTTGACGGGCCTGCCTGGTCGCTTTTCTTTGAATATATTGCGAATATTTTATACGGTTTATTTTTTCGTAAATTCTCCAATAAAGTGCTGGGAATCTTTGTACTTCTTTTTGCGGGAATGTTGGTTAATTACACCGTTTTTGGACCAAAAGGAGATGTTATTGGAGGCTGGTCTTTAAATTTGGAGCAAATGAATATTGGTTTTACCAGATTGTTGTATCCGTTTTTTGCCGGGGTTTTGCTTTCCCGCTTAGGAAAATTAATTCATATAAAAGGCGCTTTTTGGGTTTGCAGCATCTTGATTGCGATTGTTTTGATGGTACCAAGAATTGGCGATGAAAATAGTTTATGGATGAACGGTTTGTACGAGTCCATCTGTATTATTCTGGTTTTTCCTTTAATTGTTTCCATTGGAGCCGGAGGTGAAATAAGCAACCCGTTTTCGCTTAAAATATGCAAAACCTTAGGAGATATCTCATATCCTCTTTATATCACCCATTATCCGCTTATTTATTGGTATACCGCATGGGTTGTTGATAATAAAGTAGCTTTAAATGACGGCTACGTTGTAGGAATCGGAGTTTTGATTGCCAGTATTGTTATGGCTTATCTATGTTTGAAGTTGTACGATGAACCGGTTCGAAATTGGCTGCAGCATAAATTTCAAAAAAGCAACAAAACAACATAGGAGCAAAGGGTCAAAGGCTAAAAACGTTGTTATAGCCTATGAAGTTTTGAACCTAAAAGGATTTCTAGTTTGACAGTTATTGAAATAAAAAAAGGGATGAAACATTTAAATTTCATCCCTTTTTTATTTATAGCAAAGATAAAAACCTCTGTTCCTCTGAAACTTTGCCTCTTTGAACCTTTAAAAAAAAAACTTATTCCAAAACCAATTGTCCCAAGGCTTCTTTACTAAAACCTTTCAATTGATCTGTTTTTCCTGCTTTAATTTTAGCTACCCAATTAGGGTCAGATAAAAGCGGTCTTCCCACAGCAACTAAATCAAAATCACCTCTGTCGAAACGTCTGTTTAATTCATCTAAAGAAGTAGGTTGAGAGCTTTCGCCCGCAAAAGCACCAAAGAAATCGCCTGAAAGACCAACAGAACCAACTGTAATTGTTGGCGCTCCGGTAACTTTTTTAGCCCATCCTGCAAAGTTTAAATCTGAATCTTCAAATTCTGGTTCCCAAAATCTGCGCTGCGAAGCGTGTATAATATCAACACCAGCATCTACAAGAGGCGTAAGCCAGGCTTCTAATTCCTGCGGATTTTTTGCCAGTTTATAATTGTAATCAGAAGGTTTAAATTGAGAAAAACGCATGATAACAGCAAAATCATTTCCCACTTGTTTTCTAATTTCTTTTACCACTTCAATAGCAAAACGGTTACGTTCCGGCAACGTTTTGCCGCCGTAAATATCTTCACGTAAATTCGTTTCAGTTCTAAAGAACTGGTCGATCAAATAACCGTGTGCACCGTGAATTTCGATAGTATCAAAACCTAATCTTTTGGCATCAGCAGCAGCTTTTCCGAAGGCAAGAATTGTATCTTCAATATCTTTCTCGGTCATGGAAACTCCATTTCTAAAATCTGGTCGGTTTAAACCAGACGGACCTTCAAACGGAACCGGAGGAATCCATCCTGAATGATGATTGTCCATAATTCCCATATGCCAGATTTGAGGCCCCATTGAACCGCCGGCAGCGTGAACTTCATTTATAACTTTTTCCCATCCGTTTAAAGCTAAATCGCCGTAAAAATGAGGAACATTTGCATCATTTGAAGAAGAAGGTCTGTCAATGACAGTTCCCTCAGATAAAATTAAACCAACTTCGCCTTCAGCTCTTTTTTGGTAGTAAGCAGCTACTTCATCAGTTGGAACTCCGTTTGGAGAAAATGAGCGCGTCATTGGCGCCATTACGATTCGGTTTTTCAGATTTAACGTTTTTAAGTTAAATGGCGAAAACAGGTTGTTTGTACTCATAGTAATTTACAAATTAGATTGAATTAATTTACTGAGTGCTTCAAAGGCACCTTCGTTGCGTTTATAGTAAGTCCATTGTCCAACGCGTTTCGACTCTATAAAACCGGCACGTTGTAAAATAGACAGGTATTCTGAAACTGTAGATTGCGTTAAACCAGCCTTGGCCTGAATCTGCCCAACGCAGACTCCGTGCTCAAATCCGGCATGCTGCAATTGATCTGGGAAGTTGATTTCTGGTTCTTTCAGCCATTCGAGCATTTGCAATCTGGACTTATTAGATAATGCTTTAAAGATTTCTATATTTTCCATGGTGCAAATATATCGACTTTTCCCGATATACCAATTTAAAGAAAAATATTTAGGATAATTTTAAGATGAAGGCAATAAAATAATAGAAGATTTAATAAAGAAATTTATATTTGCTTGTAATTAATCTCGCAAAGACGCGAAGACGCAAAGTTTAGAGTCAAACTTGTCATTTCGGCGAAGGAGAAATCACACTTGTTGATGGACAAAGATTGGAGAGTTTCTTGTGTGATTTCTCCTTCGCCGAAATGACAAAAACAAATAAACTTTGCGCCTCTGCGACTTTGCGAGAGATTCTTATCGTTATTTTAAAAAAAAAATAAACCAGATAGCCCCAATTTATCTAAATTAAACTTAATCAATTATGAAAAAAACTTTACTCATTTTAGCATTTTTATGCTGTGTGATAACCCATACAAAAGCGCAGGTTGTTGGTACAGATATTGGTGATATTGCGCCTGAAATCGATCTTCCGGATCCGCAAGGGAACAATGTGGTGCTTTCTTCTTTACGAGGAGATTTAGTCCTCGTCGATTTTTGGGCTTCCTGGTGCGGTCCCTGCATTAAAGAGCAGCCCGAACTAATAAAATTATACAACACCAATTCTGGCAAATTTTCTATTTACAGCATTTCTATGGATACCAAAAAACCGCTGTGGCTGGCTGCAATTGCCAAACAAAAACTACCCTGGATACAGGTAAGTGATTTAAAATACTGGAAATCTCCGGTTGTTGGCGATTATATGCTGCAATCAGTTCCATTAAATTTTTTAATAGACAAAAACGGAATTATCGTAGCCAAAAACATTCACGGAAGTGCGTTGAACGAGATGGTCAACAGTATCCTGCATCCGCAGCAATAGCGAAATACTCCTAATTAAGCCTTTTCAATTTGCATACATTTTTTAAAAAAAGTTAAAAAAATTCATGGAAGAAAAATTTAAGATTTACGAAAAGTCAATTGTTAAAAAGCATAGTGTAAGCTGGTCGCCAAAGTATACAGAAGAATTTCGAACCTCTTTAAGCAAAACAGTTTTTATTCCGATTGTCGAAAAGACGATTTTAAAATTAGGATGGGATATCGTTTTTAAAAATGAAAATTCAATCGAAGCAAAAAGAAAAGACAAAGCATTAGGTTTTGAACAATGGACGGAAGCCATCACTATTACCTTTGATCATGGAAAAGTGAATGTAAAAAGCGAATCGTTAGGAAATGAAATGTGGGATAACGGAAGGAATTCCAAAAGGGTAAAATTGTTCATTCATGCTTTTAAGGAAACAGAAAGTGAATTTGATAGAGAAGCTCTAAACGAATTGGAGCAGGAAACAGAAAAGAAAAACAATTGGGATGATTATATAATTCCGGATCATCTGCCGCAGCCTGTCGAACCGAAAAAGAAAAATTTTTCAATACTAATGGCAGGAGGCTTGATTTTATCCGTAATTCTAGGTTTTATAATTGCAGCAATTTCCATACACGGCATTTATTTTATTGGCGTATTTGAGGTTTTAGTCGGAATTTTAATTTCAATTGCCTTAAAATATTTAATTAAAATTTCAAATTTTACAGCAATCAAAAAAATCGAATATTTGTTGATGGGAATGGTTTTTCTAATTTATTTTACCAACCAGTATTTTCAGTATGAAATCATTTTAAGCGAAAATAATTTGGAAAGAATTGGTTTTTTAGAATTTATAAAAATCAGGTTTTCAGAAGGATTAACAATTAAAACGCTAAACACCGGATGGATTGGTTTAGTAATAAGCTGGATTATTCAATTAGTATTAACCTACTATGTTGCGTTTTTAAGAGTAATTTCAATAATAACAGCTTATCAATTGGAAAAAATTCCTGTTGAGGTCGTAGATTTTTGCACGTATCATTTTATAAAAGGAAAATCAGAAGATGAAGTAAGAAATGAACTCTCGAAAAAAGGATGGACAGCAAATGAAAATCAAGAGGAAGTTTTTGAAGCCATTGGGGCAGTTTACGGTTCGATGGAGTTGAGCAGATTGAAATAATTAATTGCCGCAAACGGGTAAAAACACACAAAATGGAATCAAGACTTAGTTTGCAGGAATTTAGAAAAAAATTAGAAAATAATACAGAAATAGGCTCCCTTAAAGTAAAAATAAGTCTGTTTCGGGTATTTCCTAAGTTTGGAGGCCCAAAACCTTTTTATGGACTTTTTGATGATAAGAGTTTTCGTTTAACCATAAATGCAGCAAATTCGCCAACATTTTTTATTGTAAAAGGAAATTACAAGAACGTGAATAATATACTTAAAGTGCATTATAGTGTTGAACCCAACAGTCAGTTTCAGTCGATTAGAGCAACATATTTCCCCATAATTTGCATACTTACAATCAATATATTTTTTCTTTTTTTTGCCCGAGGACTTAGGCGGGCATCGACAATTGTTAATTTGTTTTTGCTTTTTATGGCTTTTTATTCGAGATGGAATGAAGGGAGAAAGAGAAAAAAATTAGAGCAGCAATTTTTGAGGATTTTTGAGATTAGAAAATAAAAAAGTAGTGCAAAAGCTGTAATGTCATTCCGAAGAATCAGGAATTTCGGCAGATAATCCGACAAAGAGCAGAGATTAGCAGCATTTCGTACGTTTATTTGATACTGTTAAGCCTGACACAAATAAAAAGCCCAATTCAGGAATTGGGCTTTTAATAGTTAGAATTTAATTAAGTCGGTCCATGTGATTTCGCACACCGCCAAAAGTCGTTTTCAGCATTTCCCTGATCTGAAACTGCGTTTTGTTTCGGGTGATATTTTTCCATTCGTTAAAATCAAAAATATGAATCTTGTCTGCATTCGGATTCGTAACGAAAGAAAGTCTCGAAATCGAATATTTATATTGCTTTATTTCATGCGAAATATGGCGGTCCGGCACGACAACAAGTATGGTTTCCCAGCTCAGAAAATTTTTGGGCACGTCGTCTCTTTCGGTCAGGCCGAGAGACTCAAAAAAAGCAATTATTTTTTGATCGTTAAGTTTGTCAATTTTCTGATCAATACGCTTAATAGTGGCTAAAAGCGAATTTACATCTTTAATAACAGTCATAATAATACTAGTTTTGGTTCTATTTCTATATAAAATTACATTAAAAGAGTAGGATTTAAAAAAGTATAGCCAATAGAATGATTCTAAATTTTAAAAACGATTTTCCTACGATGCGTTAACCGGTAAATCGATCACATTTTGATAAAATACTATTAAGTTATGTTAGTCAAAAACTATAATTTTATCATTATTACTTTACTACCTAATAACCACATTTTATGAAATCTATTGCTCCAACAGGAATGCTGTTCTATTTTATCTTTTTTATAACCTGCTGTACTGGTATTTCGGCACAAAATAAATCAGAAAGAGAACAGACTTTAATCGACCAGGACTGGCGTTTTTCTTTTGGACATTCATATGATACTCAAAAAGATTTTGGACATGCAGAGGGTTATTTTTCTTATTTGACCAAAACCGGATTTGGAGACGGACCCGCAGCGCCAGGTTTTGATGACCGCGCCTGGAGAAAATTAGATCTGCCTCACGATTGGGCAGTTGAACAATCATTTAGCGAAAAAGCCAGTTACAGCCACGGTTTTAAAACAGCCGGAAAAGGTTTTCCTGAAAAAAGTATTGGTTGGTACCGAAAAAAAATCAATATTCCGGCGGCAGATAATGGCAAAATAATCACTCTGAAATTTGATGGCGTTTTTAGGAATTCAAAAGTATTTTTCAACGGATATTTCCTCGGAACAGAAGAAAGCGGTTATAACGGATTTGAATATGACGTGACGGCGTATGTCAATTACGGCGGCGAAAATACAATTGTGGTGCGCGTCGATGCTTCAATGGAAGAAGGCTGGTTTTATGAAGGTGCGGGAATTTACAGGCACGTGTACCTTCAAAAAACAAATCCGGTTCATGTCGCTTTAAACGGAACTTACGTTACTTCTGAAATTAAAAATAATTATGCCCTTATAACAGCAGCAATTGCGATAGAAAATAAGGGAAATGATAAAGGATCTATTGAAATTGTGCAAACCGTTTTTGATGCCGAGGGAAAACAAGCCGCTTCAATTACGGAAAATGCAGCAGTTCCGGATTTTTATAAAACGGCAAAATACACTTCAAAATTAGAAGTAAAAAAGCCATTATTATGGGATATTGATTCGCCAAATTTATATCGATTGCTTACGCAGATTAAAAAAGATGGCAAAATAATCGATCAGTATGAAACTTCTTTCGGAATAAGAACGATGAGTTTTGATGCAGCAAAAGGTTTTTTCCTTAACGGAAAACCGGTAAAACTAAAAGGAACAAACAATCATCAGGATCATGCAGGAATAGGAACTGCGCTGCCGGATGAACTGCAGTATTACCGAATTAAAAAACTGAAAGAAATGGGTTCTAATGCCTATCGCTGCTCACATCATCCGCCAACGCCTGAATTACTGGAAGCCTGCGACAAACTGGGAATGCTGGTGATAGATGAAACGCGATTAATGGGAATTAACGATTATCATCTGAATGATTTAAAACGAATGATCGAACGCGACCGCAATCATCCCAGTATTTTCTGCTGGTCTGTAGGAAATGAGGAATGGAATATTGAAGGTGGTATTGTGGGCGAGCGCATCACAAACGTAATGCAGGGATTTACCAAAAGCATTGATTCGACAAGACCTGTAACGGTGGGAATAAGCAGTGGTTTTAAAAGTGGCATTTCATCTGTAGTTGAAATTATGGGTTATAATTATCTGGGAAATGGCGATATCGACGCGCACAGAAATCAATTTAAAAAGCAGCCCGGAATGGGAACGGAGGAAGGCTCGACTTTTGCTACGCGAGGCATTTATTTTACAGATGATGCTAAACATTATCAAAGTGCTTATGATAAAAAACCGCGTCCGAGTTTTTATAGTATTGAAGAAGGCTGGAAGTTTTACGCCGAAAGGCCTTATCTGGCCGGAATGTTTATCTGGACAGGTTTTGATTATCGAGGTGAACCAACGCCTTACGGATGGCCGTCTGTAACTTCTTATTTTGGAATGATGGATGGCTGTGGTTTCCCGAAAGACAATGTTTTCTACCTGAAATCGTGGTGGGGAAATGAACCCGTTTTGCATATTATGCCACATTGGAATTGGAGTGGTATGGAAGGAAAAGAAATTGACGTCTGGGTACATTCGAATTGTGATGAAGTCGAACTTTTTCTCAACAAAAAAAATCTCGGTAAAAAGAAAATGCAGCAAAACAGCCATTTAGAATGGAAAGTAAAATACGAAGCCGGAACTCTGGAAGCAATTGGTTATAAAAATGGAAAAAAGATCCTGACCGAAATTCAAAAGACAACCGGAAATCCTGAAACTATCAAACTTTCTGTAGACAAAGAAAATCCAGCAAATACAAATGTTTCTGTAATAAAGGTTGAGGTTACGGATAAAAAGGGATTACACGTTCCGACGGCGAATGATGAAATTACTTTTGCCATAAAAGGCGGTAAAATTTTAGGAGTTGGGAACGGAAATCCGACATCATTAGAAAATGATACTTTTATTGATGATCTCAATTTGGTTTCGATAACTAATTTTCAGGAACAAAAATTAGCCTCACCAAACTTACCGGAAAAATTACCCGAATTTTCTGAAAATGATTGGAGTACGGCTTTTAAAGAAAGAGATTACAAAAAGCAGGCGCCTGCGTATGTATATCGCGGCGAATTCGACTTAAAAAACAACGCAAATACTGCGATTGTGAATTTATTTTATAAAAAAATTGGAGTAGAGGCGAATGTTTTTATCAATGGAAATAAAGTGCAGCCAAGTGCAGAAGATGCTCAAAAATACCTTTTAGATGCAGCTATTCTGAAAGAAGGAAAGAACACGATTTATATTGCAGTAACACCATTACAAAAAGTAAAAGACTGGGATGTGATGAATACAGATCCCGGAATTATTCAGGTAATAACGCCGTCAGCACCCTGGAAACGAAAACTTTTTAATGGTTACGCTCAAATCATTATTCAAAAAGATGAAAAAGAAACTGAAGTTGTTTTGTCTGCGACAGCGAAAGGATTGCGTAGTGCTGCTTTAGTTGTAAAATAGTTTCAGGTTTCAAGTTCTGAGTGGTTTGCTTTGCTTAAAAAAAATCGTTGCGCTGAGCAATCTTTGTCAAAGTTCAAAACTTTGACAAAGATACTGCTGCAAACTTGAAACTTGAAACTTGAAACTTGAAACTTGAAACAAAGAAAACCTGAAACCTGAAACAAAGAAAACCTGAAACAACCTAAAATGTATATTTGATTTTCATAACTTTGCAAAATGAAAGACCAAATAGATTGTCAGGTTTCAGAACCAGGCATAAGCGATTTAAAGCTGAAAGGTTTTAAGGTTTATGAGATAAATGGAGACGTTAGTAAAATACCCACTTATAATCGTCGTGATTACTATAAAATCTGCATTAATACCAGCAAAAGCCTCATACATTACGCAGATCGCGGCATAGAAACAGACGGAACGATTTTATTCTTCGGAAATCCGATTATTCCCTATTCATGGGAAATCATTTCTCCCGAATATCAGGGATATGCCTGTGTTTTTACAGAAGAATTTCTGAAAGTAAACGATCGCTCTGAAACCCTTCACGAATCTCCTTTATTTAAAATTGGAGGAACGCCGATAGTTGCGTTAAGTGCTGGTCAAAAAGTGTTTATCGATTCATTATTCCAAAAAATGATCGAAGAACAAGATACAGATTATGTTTTTAAAGATGATTTGATTCGGAATTATATCAACCTGATTATTCACGAATCGATGAAAATGCAGCCGTCTGAGAATTTCTTTAAACATAAAAATGCATCTTCCAGAATTACTTCCTTATTTTTAGAGTTGTTAGAAAGACAATTTCCGATAGAAACTAAAAACGAGCCGCTGATTTTAAAAACCCCTCAGGATTATGCGCAAAGTCTTGCTGTACACGTTAATCACCTGAACAGATCTGTAAAAGAAGTTACCGGAAAACCAACAACAGCGCACATTACAGAAAGAATTATCAGCGAAGCAAAAGCTTTGCTGCAGCATACGGATTGGAGTATTTCAGACATTGGCTATTCGCTTGGTTTTGAATATCCGAGTTATTTTAATAATTACTTTAAACGACTTACGGGAACAATCCCCAAATCGCTTAGAATGTAAATTGTTTCAATTTCTTAATTTTTTGTTTGAATATTGTTATTTCTTAAAAGCCGCATTACACTAATTTTGCCTTCCATTATAGTATTAATCCTATATCAGTTTTTAACAGACTAAATAAATACTTCTTAAAGCGTGTTCCGGCTTTCCTGATTTAGTTGCTAATTCTGATATTCTAAAACAAGACATTTATGAAAACATCAGACAATCAATTTAATGAATCCATTTTTCCTAAAGGAGATTTAGCACCTGAAGCTTACTTTACAGGAACAGCTTATGTAAAAATGCTGGTTCCTAATGATCCTGCCCTAAATACTGCGGTTGGAAATGTTGTTTTCGAACCTGGCGCAAGAAACAATTGGCACACGCATCCCGGCGGACAAATTTTGATCGTTACTCAGGGAACGGGGTATTATCAGGAAGTGGGAAAACCAATTCAGTTATTGCAGCCTGGCGATGTAGTAAACATTCAGCCCGAAGTTAAACACTGGCACGGCGCATCTCCGGAAAGTGAGTTTACGCATATCGCAATAAGCACCAATACTGAAAAAGGTATTGTAGACTGGCTCGAACGGGTTACAGATGAACAATACAATAGTTATCAATAACCAACTCAAAAAATAAATAAACTTATGTCAGCAAATTATACTACAGTTATTGAAGAAGGAAAAGTCCCGAATATGTATATGACGGGCGAAGTATCTTATAAAAAACAAACCAGCGATATTCATCCTGAAAACACGATGATTAAAGAAGTTACTTTTGAGCCTGGTGCCAGAAGTAACTGGCACAGCAACGCAAGTCTGCAGCTGCTGATTGCAACGAACGGAATGGGATATTATCAGGAAAAAGGAACTGATATAAGACTAATTCACAAAGACGAAGTCATTACCATTTTGCCAGGAATAGAACATTGGTACGGCGCATCTCCTTTTAATAAATTTTCGTACATAGCGATTATTACAGAAATCGATAAAGGTCACGGAATGTGGCTTGAAAGTGTAACCGATGAAGAATATTTTTCTTTAAATAGTTTTTAAAAGGTTCTAAGAAACTAAGAAACTAAGTTGCTAAGAAAAAAACAAACCTTAGCACCTCAGAACCTTAGCGCCTCATATAAACAAACAAAAACCCCTTAAGCAATTCAACTCTTAAGGGGTTTTTTAAAATAAATAATAACCAATTAAATTTATTTTATTTTTTGTCCAGATTTTGTTTCAACAATTTAGCATGCTCTAAATGTGCAGTCAAACCGGCAATATTATTAGATGCCCAGGTTTTTATTTCTGCATCTTTTGCATTTTCAGAAGCTTTTTTAAGTTTGTCGATTGCTTTTTCATGGCCATCAATCATCATGTCAGCGAATTTTTTATCAAAATCAAGACCAGTTTTTTCATTTAACTTATTGTACTCTTCCTGACCATCTTCAGTTAAACTGGTTGGTAAGGTAAAGTTTTTTGCTTTAGCCAAAGCACTTACTTCAGAGGCTGATTTAGTATGCTCATCAACAAGCATTTTACCAAATTTTTTCACTTCTGTATTCGTACTTTTTTGTTGTGCTAGTTTTCCAATTTCAATTTCAGCTAAATTAATTTCAGCTTGGTCTACTAAAAACTCAGAATCATCTTCTTTACTGTCAATAGTATCAAATTTGGCTTCGTTAGCATCTTCCGCAACTTCTTTAGGATCTTCTTGTTTTGGTTCATTTTTACAAGAATTTAGGAATATAATGATAAGTCCTGCTCCTAAAATTACTCTTCCGGCTAATAATATCTTTTTCATGATTTAAAAGTTTAAATGTTATGATGTAAAATTATTTAGATGATCCGAAGAATACCTTACAGTATTTTTGAATAATGTTACAGGATTTGAATGCTTTAGTCAATTTTTTATTTATTTATAGTCCTAAAGCGTTGTTTTTTATCAAAAAAATCTATCTTAGCAAAGCCTTTTTTAAGCAGAATTCATTTGCAAAATCGAGGTTTTCCCTAACAAAACACCTGAACGCACTGTATGCCGGAAATTGCTCAGTATAGAATTTACAAAGTCAGCATTCATGTGTTTTTCTATTCCTATGTAGGAAATTCTAAAATTTATACCATCAATCCGGGCAAAAGCACGATTTTGCCAGGCCTTAAATATTCTCTTCTTACGATATTATTTGGCTGGTGGGTTTTTTCAGTATTCGATTGGTACAAGAAAATCAGGCTTTCGCTGATAGCCCTTCATGTCAATTTTGATGGAGGAGAGGATTACACCAAAGTTATTTCAGAAACAGATTATGATCCCAAAACAATCTGGATTTATAATAATCTTTCGCGAGACATTGGTTCTAAACTCAGCATAAAAAACCTTGACATTATTATAGAATTACAAGAAACCTCCAACAATGAAAATTTATTTGAGAATATCAATTTTTTGAATCAAAATCTTAAGAAGATTGGTGTAAATCACCTTTTTAATACTGATTTGGAAGCTATTATTAACACCTGTAAACGTTATGAAACCCGGGTTTTAGAAGTTTAAGTCCATGAATACTGCTGCTTTTAAAACATCCGAAAATAATTTTAAATTCTCTATGAACCTGTTAAAAAAACTCGCCGGCATTGCTCTCATCATTATTGCTGCAATATTATCGGTGGCAATTGTGGTTACTTTTCTAAGATCTGTTTTAGATTGTATGATTGAAATTAAAAAATCGACATCGCTGGGTATCAGTTATCTCTTAGGTTCGATGTTCGCGATTGTAATTTTTGTTATAATCACCATTTACCTTTTCAAAAAAGGATTGAAATTAATAAAAAATCCTAGGCAGCGGGAAGATTCAATTGATGATATTGGTTCCTAAATTACGGAGAATTTGAACTATAAAAACTATAAAATAAACGAACCAAGTGGAATAATATGGAAGGCAAAAAAGAAAATAACAAGTTACTGATAACAGCAGGAATAATAATGATTTGCGGTGTATTACCCTTATTTCAAAGACTAAGTGAGTTTGAGCTAAGCGGTGACAGTACAAAATTATATCCCATTTTTATTGCCCTTAATAAAATATTGGGCAAGTATGCAGCATGTGGAATCTTATTATTATTGGGTGGTTTTTTGGTGGTGCTTGGTAAAAGAAAGGAAAGTAAACTGGAACTAATTGAAGAGGAAGAAAACGCACCTGAGTTTGTTGCATTTGGAGATGAAAAATTTGAACTCATCAGAACATGGAGCGATGAAGAGATACATTACTTTATGCGTTTGAATTTAGAAATAAAAGAAGGGCAGGTTTACAAGCATTTTTGGGAAGATGATCTGAATTTTGAAGATGAAAATGACGAAAATTGGCTCAATATTTCAAGATATTTTTGGAAAACAAATGAACCGTTTTACAACACATTTCTGCCGGAAGATTTCAAGAATTTTCAACAGCTGAAATTCAGGTTTAAAAATGCTGATACTGCGGGAAACATCAAGACAGAAATGCTGGCAGGAGTGATAGAGAAATTTCATTTTGAAGTTGAAAATCGTGTAATTCCAATAAACGAGCTGGTAGAACGCGGTTTGATCGAATATTTTAAAATAGAAGATTTAATAACTACTAGTCTCCAGGAACTGAAATTTTATGAAGACGAACTTTTCTTTTCGATAGCAAATCCTAAAATTAAATGCCGCAACAATCAACTTTATATAGGACAAGATAAAATATCACTTGAAATAGGATACGCGATTGGAGCTGTAGAATTAACGAGAGTGTTACCGGCAAAAGAACTTAAACCAAAATTCGAAAGCAAGATACTTTCAGAAGATTCAAAAGTGTTACACAGTACTCCGAAAGATTCTGAATTTGGTATTAATAAAAAACGTACCGTTGAAGCCACATTAGTTGGTAATATCATTATTACGGAAGAAAGAACGCTGACAACTTATGAGAATTATGTTCCGGATATAAAAGGTAAAGAGTTGTATTTTCAAACCCTTATCCTGCTTATGAATTTTATCCAGCAAAATGATAAATCGATTGATATAGCAAAGAATAAATTTTATGTTTTAGCTTTGGAAAACACCATAGAAATGCCTGCTTTAGACGGAAATTTAGAAGAACTGATTTTTGAATATGCAGAAAAATGCAAACAGGAATTTACTGGTGTTGAAATTGGTTATTTATTTAGAAACAGCGTCAATGTACTGAAAGGCAAGTTTGCCATACATCCTAATATACCAAAGCTGTATTATAGATTATTTGATTTTTTTGATTTTAGAACAAGCGGCCATGAAAATTATTTTTACGGATTGTGGGAATAAATAAGAAGATGTGTAAAAATGAAATATTATAAAGGGTTAAAAATAATTAAGCATAAAGAATATTAGCATTGAATTTGCCAAACTACTAAAAGCATTTATTAGCTTTAGGAACAATTAGGTTTCTTATTACAAAATTCTCATTACATTCCACTATGAAAAAAATCATCGCCGCGGCACTATTTTTTATAATCACAAATTTGTCTGCTCAAATAAGCTATACCGGATTTCTGGATAAATATCCTATTGAGCTCGGCACCTATATGTATTCAGACGGCGTAGGAAAAGCCATTTACGCGTACTCCAATTTTGACACGCCAATTATTCTCGAAGGCATTCTAAAAAAAAACACCCTTACGCTGCTTGAAAAAGATAAAAATGAAAAGAAAACAGCCAAAATGACTTTTCAGAGTTATGATGAGAAAAACAAGGAGTTAATTGGAGTCTGGACCGACTTAACTTCGGGAAAAGAACTTAAAATTAAGCTGACCAAAACATTTGATGTAGAAGATGAAAAATCATCAGAATGGCGTAATAAGGAAATTTTACAGCCGTATTCTTTAAAAGACAAATATTTTAAACTGCTTATATCTAAAACAAAAGAGAGCGGCACAGGCGTAACGGGAGTAAAAATTATCGAAAAAAAGACTGATAAATTAATTCAGAAAATAGATCTTAATGTGCAGCTTTGGTCTCTGGATAATATAGGAGTTGGTGATTTTAATTTTGACGGCATACAGGATTTCTCTGTTTTTGAGTCAAGTTATGCCGGGCCTAATACGTCAAAATTGTATTTTTTGTATAATCCCAAAACGGGAAAATATTTTGAAAGCAGTTACAGCGGTACTTCCTTAGAATTTGACAGTAAAACCAAAAGAATTCACGAACATAATCAGTGCTGTGCCGGCAGTAAACACATCAATGCAGAATACAAAGTTGTTAATAACAAGATGGTTTTGGTAAAACAAACCTGTCTGGAATTAGATCTAAAAACGGGTGATTTTAAAAAGGTTAAATGTGATTAATTGTTTTAATTTATTGAATAAAATAATACTGCTCTTACTATTGCTTTGCAGCTGCGCATCCTATTCTCAAATTGAAGAAGGACAAAATTTTTGTGTAGAAACAAAAGGAGCTAGCTATTTTCCGCTTCATTATAATTCTAAAAAGAAACTGCGCTGGGGAAGTACGTTTTATTACGAAACGAACGAAGGAACAAAAGAATTTAATGGTAAAAGCTATATCGAATTCAAACAAGAATGGGAAGATAAAAACGTTGCGCTTTTATATTTAAGAGAAGAAAACGGCGTGATTTATCAATATGAAAAAGACTTAAATAGTGAAACAATCCGCTATGATCCTGCATTTGAAAAAGGGCACACATGGAAGGGGGCGAATGGAAAAAGCGAATATAAAATTATTTCCTTTGAAGGGAAATTGAGAACGCCCTATTGTAAAGAGTATACCAATTTGCTGGTCATTGCAGCAAAAGTTGATTATGGCAGTTTTAATTTTTTTTATATGAAAGGCCACGGTTATATTGGAGCAGCAAAAGAAGGAAAATTAATTTCGTGTGAAACTCCGGAATAACAAACGTAATATATTGCAGAAGCAAATCCCAATTCAAAAGAGTTGGGATTTTTTTTGCTCAGTTTTTAAGATTCTGTCTGGAGTTAATTATGAAAAGAATCAAAAGAATTGTATAACAGAAAAAATGTTGTTTTGAGCGAATTTTGAAATACAGATTAAGTGAGATAATTCACATAAAGAAATCATCTTAATAAAATCTACGGCAAAAAACAAGCAACACCTAATTATCATGAATGCAGCAACAGCAGCCAAAACGCAAAAATTAATGAGTCAGCTAATCAAAACACCGCATTTGGTGTTAGATAAACTTGACTTAGTCTACATAAACAATCAGCAGCTTCCTATTGAAAGATGCCAATGCGAAGACGGATTTATCTACAAAAAAAACGGACGCTGCATTAAGCAGAAAAGCGAATTAAAACGCATTAGCAGTTTAGTTTTGCCTCCGGCGTGGGTAAATGTGCAGATTTCTGATTTGCCAAACGGGCATTTGCAAGCCGTTGGTTTAGACGATAAGAACCGAAAACAATACCGATATCACCCAAAATGGAATTTGATCAGAAATCAGACTAAATTCTACAAAATAGCTGAATTTGGATCGAAACTTCCATCAATAAGAAAACAAGTCGACATTGATCTGGAGGGAAAAGAGTGGGGCAGGGAAAAAGTAGTGGCTCTTGTAATACGTCTTATGGAAGAAACCCATATTAGGATTGGGAATGAAAAATATGCCAAAGACAATAAATCATACGGACTTTCGACATTAAGAAAGCGCCACATCAACATCAACAGCAATTCGCTTCGATTTGAATTTGTTGGAAAAAAAGGAATAAAGCATACCATTACCACCAGAAATAAAAAACTGGTAAAATTAGTCAGCCGATGCGAGGAAATTCCGGGTATGGAAGTTTTTAAATATTATGATAAAAATGGAGAGCGCAAAGTTCTGGACAGTCATATGGTCAACGAATATCTGCACACGATTTCGGGCGAATATTTTAGTGCGAAAGACTTTAGAACCTGGGCCGCTTCGATCATATTTTTTGAAACTTTAATGGAGATGGGAATTACAGCTGACGAAAAAGAAATTAAGAAAAATATTTTGTCTGCTTATGATACAACGGCAGAAGCTCTGGGAAATACGAGAAACGTCTGTAAAAATTATTACGTGCATCCATTATTGGTTACGACTTATGAAGACGGTTCGATTCAACAGTATTTTAACAGAGTGAAAAAAAGCCGAAGCAATCAGAAATATTTCTCAAGATCTGAAATTGCCTTTTCTGAATTAATTCAGAATTATCAGGTCAATTTATTGTAAATCAATATTTATAAAGTCATAAATATATTGTTTTGAGTTAATGCATCTCTTTTAAAAGCATGAAATTTGAGTAACAAACAAAATCATTTAACTAAAAAAATCACGCTTATGTTACGTTGGACAGTCATTTTTATTATTCTTGCAATTATTGCCGGAGTATTCGGTTTTGGCGGTATTGCCGCTGGAGCAGCTAGTATAGCTAAAGTTTTATTCTTCATTTTTATAATATTATTCATACTTTCTCTTATCAGAGGCAGAAGAGGTATTTAATCTGAAGTCAGCAAATAAAAACAGAACAATAACGACACATCTATCTTGATAAATGTGTCGTTTGTATTTTCAAATAAAAACAAAATAAAAATTTAAGTTATGGGAACTAAAAGCGGTGCTTACCAGGATGTCTACATCAAAAGAGACGATGTAATGGTGAGCTTGAAAAACGATGTAACAGATTTTTGTGAGAAATATTTAAAACCTGTTCATCCTGAAAATTGGGACTGGTCTGTGCGTGATTTTGAAAATCCGGACAATGACCCTACAGTTGCAGAAGCAAGGGCAATTGCCAATGTAGTATATCGGGATCTGCAGGAGAAAGAAACAGATGTTGATCTTTCGACAATGAACAATGTTGAAGCTATTAAGGCGTATTTAAGTCCGGAAAGCAAATACGAAGCATTTAATATGGAAGAATTCGCTTTTGCTTTGAAAGTAGAATTAGAACACGGAAAAATAAAAGACGTAAATGTAACCAACAATCATCCGTTTCTGACAGCGATGATCGCGCTCGCACACATGACCGAAAGTCTAACGTATTATAAAAGACTGAAAGTAATGGAAGCTGAAGGTGAAATTTATGAAATTATGCGTAAAATAGAAACTTCGACTTTTGGAAAAGAGAAATGGTATAAAGAATTAGGCAAAGCCGAAATTGAATTAAGCGAAGCAAAAGCCGGATTGGCAGAACGACTGGAAAAAATGGATGATATTCCGGCGCTTGAAATAATTGGCGATTAGGGGAAAAGAATAAAGAATAAAGAGAAAAGAATAAAGAGAAAAGAATAAAGAGAAAAGAATAAAGAGAAAAGAATAAAGAGAAAAGAATAAAGAGAAAAGAATAAAGAGAAAAGAATAAAGAATAGAGCTTTAAGAACAAAACACAAAAGGAGTAAAGCCCTAAAAAGAAGTCCTGACTTTGTTATTCCGTCAGGAATAATTCATCGGTAGAATCGTAAAAAAAAACCGTTAATGTGAATTAACGGTTTTTTTGTATGTTTTAATTAAAATTTTCTAGGATCGTTATCAGGATAATTTTCCTCTTCATCTTCCTGAACATCCTCTTCAATGTATTCGTCGTCTTCTTCCTGATCTATTTCGTCCAGGTCATCTTCAGTTTCGTTAAAATCGTCCTCTAAAACATCTGAAGGATTGTCGAATTCGTCGTTTTCATCTTCTTCAAGTTCCACTTCATAAACATAATCGCTGCTGTCTTCAAGATCTTTTTCAGCATGAAAATCATCACTTAAATCATCTTCAATAGCTGTAAATTCATCAGGATTCGGCTTATTCGGATTATGGCCGTTTCTAACGGTATAGCCGCGTTCTGCATTTTCTTTGTTGCTGCTGCTATCTTCCTCTTTCATATCATCAATATCATAAAATTCCTCGTTCAAAAGAGGGCTTCTCTCGTTAATGCTTTGATTTCTAGAATCTTTGGTTTCTTTTAGTGAGTTGTTTTTTGTATCTATAGTGTTCATGATAGTTGGTTTTTTAAATTATATATACAAATCTAATCTCTATCTTTAAGAAATGTTTATAGAATTATAAAATGTAATTGTATAATTTACAGGGTGTTGAGGTTATTTTAAATAAAAAAACCGTTAAGGCGGGCTTAACGGTTTCAGTCTAATTCAAAATAATAAAATGATGCGTTTAGTTGTCGTTTCTCTCTAAATCATCACCATCAAAATCGTCTTCATCTTCTATGTGTTCTTCTTCGTCAAAATCTTCAGGTTCCGTAATATCGTTTTCTTTTTCCTGAGTTTTTTTAATATAATCATCTTCATCTACCACCTGCTCCTCATTTGGAATATTTTCATTTCTAACAATATTGTCACTTTTAAGCAGTTGATCAATTGCGTTATCGATCAAAATAGCAGTATCTACATCGAGAAATCCGCCTTGGTATTTTTGTTGAAAATATACAACTGCTTCTTCATAAGTTTGGTCAATTGTTTCGTCTATATCTGTATTCATAATGTGTTCTTTTTTAAAATTTCATTACTACAAATTTATTGCTGATAACCGAAAAAAAATTTACAGAATTTTCAGATCAAATTTCATAATCCACGGGTGTTCAGAATAGAACTTTATGAAAAAATGATATAACTGCTCTGGTAATCAAGGTAGTAATTTTAAAAATTATTAATTTAAAACAATTACCATGAAAACTACAGATAGTAAAAA
>Ga0247815_10000333_pt1 | contig 38101 bp, 50 predicted proteins | sample UWRJL194509B1_FD_181014 | JGI IMG/M metagenome (GOLD analysis project Ga0247815, IMG submission 181014) | Plant litter microbial communities from Arlington Agricultural Research Station in Wisconsin, United States - UWRJ-L194-509B-1 | ecosystem: Environmental > Terrestrial > Plant litter >...
GACGAGAACTGCTTCCGCGCTCTTATCCTCCCCGTAGATGCCCAAGATCCTCTGGCTCAAGAAGCAAATGACTGCAGAGCGCTTTGAAGACCTTCAGTTCTTCGATCTTCCGGACTATCGTGCGTTTGTTCATCCGCTTGAACCTAGTCGAAACATGCATTCATGCTCACACGCCACACCGCATATTGCTCATTTGCCTCCTGCATTTGTCGCCACTACCCTCACACATGCAAAATAGTCACATACCGTGCCACCGGCAGCACCGCACGGTCCACCTGCAGCCTGACTTGCAAGTGTTCCTTCATGCCTAACCACGGTTGGAAGAACGACTTCTTCCGTGCCATCGGTCTCGGCTGCCTAGTCGACACCTCCTTCGCCCAGGTCGGCGCCGGTGGTGACACCGACCCAATCCTCACCGCAGGCCTTCCCGTTCCCGGAGGTCTCACCACCGATGCCGCCAAGGACCTTGGACTACTCCCAGGCACGCCTGTGGCGAGCTCGGTCATCGACGCGTGAGTTTGCCTTGTCCGCGTGTGCCTGCACCGCATGCTGCGCATCCGCTTACGAGGCTCGCGGTGTTGTCGCTCCGCGTTCCGCGATGGGCCACCGGAACGGCGGAGCCGCTGCCGAGCATCAGCGCCATCGGCACCAGTTCCATATCCATCCACGTGCCTCGCTGCCCCCGCCACAACTCTCCGCAATGTGTGAACTCGCTGACACACGTTGCAGATACGCCGGTTGGCTTGGAACTGTCGCAGCTCGCTTCCCGACGGCGACCGACAACAAGGAGCAGCTTAGCCCGCCCCCCACGATTGCCACATCGGCGGAACGGCTCGCCGTTGTCGCCGGCACGAGCTCGTGCCATCTCATCAACGTGAGTCCATCTCGCATCGTCATGCACACCCAATCTTTTTGACAGCCGTGCATATCATGATCTCGCCCTGCGATGCTGACAATCATCGCCACAGAGCCCGCGGGACATCTTCGTGCCCGGCATCTGGGGTCCGTACAAGGTGCGCAATGTTGCGCCCGCCGAGTGTATGTAAATTTTGACAGATGGATGTGCTAGAACGCCGTTTTGCCTGGTTACTGGATGAATGAGGGTATGTCGATCTGTTCCCTAACTACACTCCGTCATTTACAAATTCTCGCAGGCGGCCAATCCTCTACCGGCCAGCTGATCGATTTCGTCCTCACCACGCACCCTGCACACGCTGAGCTCCAATCACTCGCCACCTCCCAGTCTCGCGACATCTTTGAGATCCTTTTCTCGACCCTCGACACCTTGTGCATCGAGGCTGGTCTGCAGAAGAACCAGTACACCCACCTTGTTCGCCACATCCACATGTATCCGGATCTACACGGCAACCGAAGCCCACTAGCCGATCCAGGAATGCGTGGCAGCATTGTGGGACTCGAGCTCGATAGTGGACTAGGCGACCTAGCTAAGAAGTTTTATGTGGCACTCGAGGTATGGTATTAGTATCGTGATGCATGGATATCACTAATATTGCCTCTCCGCAGTCTATCGCCCTGCAGACACGCCACATCGTCGAGTCGATGCGCGCGCAGGGCCACACCATTACGAGCATCTGCATCTCTGGTGGCCAGGCGCGTAATACTCATCTCTGTGCGCTCATCGCCGCGCTGTGCGACGTCGAGGTTATCGTCCCCAGCACCTGGACCAGCGTCGTCCTCGGCGCCGCAATGCTTGGCCGGCTCGCCAGCGAAGTGGCCGACACACGCGGCGCGGACAACAAGACTTGGACGAACCAAGCCGAGGTCGACAAGGAGGGCACGAAGTATGCTGAGCGACTCTGGGAGATCATGGTGCGACTCATACTTTCCCCTTGTCCGAAATTTCTGGTCTAACTGTGCGTGCAGGTGGAGATGACCCCGCACGGCAACGTGATCCGCTCGTCCGCGAATGCAGTTGAGAAGAAGATCCTCGACGCCAAGTACCGCATCTTCAAGGAGAGCATCGATATTCAGCGTCGCTGGAGGCGCGAGGTCGACGAAGCTGCTGGTACCGTCGACGCTGCACACTAAGCCAACGGCTCTTGGCCGAGTACTGTGACGGCTCGCCTATGCTCACACGATCCTCGACCAACGGTACAACTATCTCTATCGACTAACTGGCCAATCGCAGTGACACACGAACATATCGCCTATCTCTCTCTTCGGCTCTCTAGCTTTGGGTTGTGCTGCTTGGGCTTTCCTATGACCGGGCAAAACGCCGCGGCTGTATTCTCGCAATTTCTTGAACGTCTACACATGCTCCTTGTGGTCCGTTACACGTGCTCCTCGTGGTCCGAAGTTTCCAAGTATGCAGTTCTCGCGGTCAGCTGCTCAGCCCGACACCACAGGATACAACCCGTCCGCGGCCGCCGACCCATTCTTGCTCACTCGACCTCCCGAGAATTTCCCGGGATACATACTTGATTATGGTTCGCCAGGGTGCTCGATGATGGTTTGCCTGGGTGCCTCGAGGTTCTTCCTGTCAGGCGTGCTTCGTTTGGTCCATGCTTCGCTTGCTGCGGCTTCCTTCGTACCGACAACCGGTGTCGCATGCTGACCAACGACTGGGCTTCGTCTAGTCTGTGTGTGTCGGTCATTGTGGTTTCGCGGCCGATGCTTCTCAGCTTCCGTTGCTGTCCCACATCCGTTTTGAACTTTCACAAAAATGTGATTTGTTTTTGTACATCCAGCCACAGCTTGTATCGAAGTAAATTTAGCCAATACAAAGAGTAAACCGCATCATTGCCTCCCTGCCGCTGAGTACTTGTGCACGCACTCGAGCAGCCAGACGACGTCCTCTGGCTTGACGCCAGGCGTAACACCGTGACCAAGGTTGGCAATCCATGCCTTTGGCCTGCCATCGTTATCCTTTGTAAACAGCTCACAGGTCCGCTTAACCTCCTTCTCAATGGTCTCGCGACTACCGTAGAAGATGTTCGGGTCGAAGTTGCCTTGCAGACCTTTCTTGCCTTCAACCAGTGCGCGTGCACGAGCAGGCGAAATAACCCAGTCGATACCAAGGATATCGTACTCAGTCTCGCGAGCCAGCGTGTCGAGGTGCAGGTTGGCGCCTTTGGCAAAGAGGATGATGGAAACAGCGGGCAGCTGTTGAGCAGCGAGCTTTGCGCGTACGCCAGTTGCAATCCGCTTCAGCGTCGGGAACGAAAACTCCATGAAGTCGTGTTCGGAGAGTTCGTTTGCCCACGAGTCGAACACTTGGAGGAGCTGGGTTTGCATGACGCGTGATCAGAAATGTGTGATCCAAACACTCGATCCGATGCCTACCTGCGCGCCAGCCTTGACCTGACCAACCAAGAAATCGATGCACACGTCCGCAATGCGCTCCATAACGGCTTTGCTCTCCTCTGGCCACGTAAACAGCCACGTCTTCGCGAGCTGTAGCGTCTTGCTGCCGCCTCCCTCGACCATGTATGCAAAGAGCGTCCAGGGCGCACCACTGAAGCCGATGAGCGGGACTTGTCCCTTTAGCTCACGCCTCGTCAGCGTGATAGCCTCGAACGCATATGCCAGCTCCTTGTCCACGTCAACCGTCGTACGAAGCTTGGAGGCGATGTCGTCCGGCGTCTTAAGCGGGTCCGGGAAGTGTGGTCCTTTTCCGGCCAACATCTCGACTGTCATGCCCATCGCCTGCGGTACGACGAGGATATCTGAGAAGATGATGGCGGCATCTAGTAGACCTGCATACCGCCGCACAGGCTGCAGCGTCACCTCACAAGCGAGCGTTGGCGTTTGCACGAATGTGAAGAAGTCGTGGTCGGCGCGCAGCTCGCGAAATTCTGGAGCATCGCACATGAGATCGGACACGACAGTCACCTTTTAGCATATACAACCTACCAGGAAGATGTCTGCCCGCCTGGCGCATGAGCCATACTGGCGCACGTTCCGTCTCCTCACCTGCATACGTGCACACATCGTCCATTAGCCATTCGCTCAGGCATATTGCGATCAAACGTGCTTACCGCGTGCAGCACGCAGGATGATGTCGTTCTTGAGAGGCGGGAAGTCGGTTTGAGACATTGTGTAGCAGGAGAGGGAAAAGCAGCGAGGAAGGCGCGGACGAGTAGGAGACCAAGGATTGCGCGGAGTTGCCACGCGCCATGGCGGGATCTCGCCATCAGCCCGCGGGCGTCATGCAAATTTCAGACGCCGGCTCATCACCCATGGATCAAGAAACAGTGCACAGCCGTTCAATGTATAAGGAGAAATACGGATCGACGGAAATGTGCAAGATAGACTCTACATGGGCGAGCGCGAGTGCGCAGAGAGAGAGAGCAAGGCGAAAGAGCGAGTTTGTACGGAACGAGGGATAAAGGAGTTGGCTTCGAGGTTTGGGCAGCAGACAAAACGAGGATGTGCAGAAGTTGTGCGGGTAAACAAGGACGAGTCAAGGAGCGCGGGGAGTGAGCAATAATGAGAGCGAGATGTACGTTGTGGCAATGCGTTGATATCCAAACATCCAAAGCAACCAGCCGAGACATTCAACTATACCAGCGAAAAGAGACCGAGGAAATGAGGGAGTATCGTTATGTGTCGTTAAAGGATCATCGTCAAGGAAAAGCGAGCAGTGGGCCGGTCAAGGTATCTAGGACTGCGACGGCAGTCGTGAAGGATCGAGCTTGAGACTCCATGCCTGCATCTCCTTTGCGTTGGGTGCGGCTAGGGCATGCGAGTTCGAGGGTGTGAAGAGCGTGAACATGAACTTGCGCTGCATATCGTGGTCAGCAACACGCAAACTTTGGTACTACAGGCACCCATACCCCGAACAAATCGTCCATCGTTGGATCAGATTCAATCTTCGCACCAGCAAGGTTGATCACGCCGACCTCATCAAGCTCGCTCGAAGATTTGTACATGTGGAGGTAAGGTCTGCCGCGGTTGTGAGCATCTAGTGTGAAGGTGTGGACCAGCACGAACCTTCTCAAGACAAACCACCGCTTCTCCCAGAGGTTCTCCGTTGCATCTAGGAGGATCATGAGGTGCCCCTTCTTGGTTGCGCCGTCGCTACTCAAGCATTAGCGACGCATACGATGGCAGGTACAGGGACGCACGTTCGAGCCATGAGACGAGCCTGACCGACGAGTTTGACGTCTGCAGCACCTTCAGACCGCGGTAGAGTCGTCATCATGGGCTCCGGGGAGCTGCCGTCGGTGCGCTCCTGCTTCAGCACAATCTATCAGGAGTCGGTGAGCTATGTAAAGCCTCAGGCGACTCGCAAACTTACTTCTCCGCAGTGTCCAGTCCTACGTTGCCAGATGTCTAACGTCTTCCGCAACAATTTCTCTTCGTCGCGCCAGACCTCATTGTCTTGCTGCTGTTGCTGCTTCTGCTGCTGTCGGAACGGCGCAGAGGCCAGAATCGTCGTGATCGCACGAACATCCGCTGCCCTCTGCTCGGTCATTACTAGCTTGACGTAGTCCTCTACCACTGATATCCCACGCGACCGCCAGCTTGTCAGACTCTCCTCGCCACGCACGTACTTCTCACTCGTGTCCAAGCGCCAGAGGTCCTTCGGCGACCGCGTAAGCGGTGGCGTAAGCTTGACGTTGAAAAACGCGCTGCTCTTCGACAGCATCTTTGCAGATCCGAAGAGTGTCGTGAAGAGGGAGGGCGGGCGCGCATCGCGACTTTGCATCGTTATAGCCAGGTCCATGCTGAACGGCACCGGCTCAGCGCATGTCTCGACGTCAAGCTCCCACGTCAGCTGGAGCAGTACGCGTTGTCCCGTTGCCGTGACTTTGTTGAGAAGGGGTGTGTCATGCACCGAAGAATCCCAGACGGCGTCAAGGCCGAGTACGCCCGTCCCATCTGGTTTGAATTCGACCGTCTGCTGCCGCGTGAACTTGACTTCGTACAGATCCTTCGATGTCGACTCGTGCACACGTCCCTTCGGATCGAGCAACCGCACATGCCCGATCTTCAATCGAGTGATCGAGTTCCAAGGCAATTGTTTGCCCGAGTTCGACGTCAAAGTGAGCGATATCCTCCGTTGGAGTCCCTGATGTAGTGTGAACGACCCAGGATCGAGCGCACCAGCCGACACAACCGGGACTGGTTGATATGTGCCGTCCGCCCCGAGCTCGCAGACCTGTAGCCACGCCACAACATCGTGGTTTTGTTCGACGACAAAGTCGTTCTCCGACCGGCGCATGACAGGTAAGTTGCTCTGCGTCGGAGGCGTAGGCAGCGGCGGCCCGCGCGACTCGCGCATCTCGTCCCACCGTTCCATGCGCTCGATGTACGTCGGTTTGACGGAGCCGAAGAACTCGATTGGCGCGTACGCGTCACGCATGTGCATGGCGACCTTGCTCGATACAAAGACGTTGAAGCTTCGCCTGAACTTCAGATCCGACAGCGATGCCTTGTCCATGTCGATTGCTTGGGAGGTGTATACTTCTTCAGCCTTGACAGCCGAGCCGATGAACGAGGATAGGCGGGTCTGTATGTGTAACGCAGAGAAGTCGTGGGATGACAACCCGCGAACATTGTCTACCGTGAGAAGGAATGTTAGCTTCGTCCCATTTGGAAGTGCTCCGGGAAGCGGTGACGAAGAACGAGTAGACGACGGTGTGGACGGGTTTGTCGATCGCTGGGGTGGGTTGGCAAGCTTCAGTTCGATGCGACACGAGCCGATCGCCTCAGAGGTATAACGGCAGAATATTGGAACTGTGGCGGACGTGGAGAGCTTGCGACAGAGCGGGGCAAGGGAGATGAGAGCGTTACCAATGAACGAATACTCTGGCGCAGGCACATCGAAGAAGGGATCGTCAGACGAGAAATGCTGGGAGTAAGTCGGCCGGTCGATAAATGTAGTGAGGTTGCGCATGCGGGCGATCTGTTGCTGCATCCGGTCCATGGACCAAACGTAAATGGCAGCATGTTCTTTGTCGAGGACCTTGACGCTGACGGTGGGCTGTGTCGCAGCTGCCAGGACTGGATCCGACACATCGCCGAACTGATCGAGACCGGCAATGCCGTCCAACGACGACTTGGGATTCGCGAGAGAGCCGCCTGCCGCGACGGTGAAGTTGTATGAGACGTCTTTCCCAAGTTCCTTGCTGGATTATAATGTCAGCGCGATCCAAACGACGGCCAATGAAGGTGACACGCACCTCAAGACGTTCGCCTCCTTCAATAGCACGGCTTGAGATAGTACCGTCTCTGTCATGGAAAACGCGCGATGTGACCTCCATCGATCGAGCACTTTCCGGACGAGTCTCAACTCTCTTGCTGAGAAGATAATCGGCTCGATTGGCTCGAAGTCGATATCAGCCGTTCCGCGAGCCCGCATATCCACCATCCGCTTCATCTGCGCTTGCACCATCCGCAGCTGCTGCTCCATGTGCTGCTTCTCGATCTTGAGGTCCTCTGCCTCAGTGCTCTCTGCAATCGCCTGCAGACGGTTCTCGAACTCCGCACGCTGTGCCTCCAGCTGCACCTGCACTTCGCCTGCATCAATCGTACTACCACTCGTCCCATTATCCATACTCGTGTCGTCTGTGAGAACGTCACTGCTGAACGGTCGCGCTGAGCCGTAGCCGTCGCTCCACATGTCGTCGATTTGGCTGAGGCTGCTCTCGGGTCGCGCGATGCTCGGTAGCGACTTGATCGTGCCACCGTCACGCATCGACTTGACCCTGGTGATGCGCTCAAACAGCTTGTTCAAATCCTCATCAGGTAATTTGTCGAGCGATGGATCAAGACCTTGCAGCTGAGCGAGGGCGGCCTCTCGCTGAGCGAACGTCCAGTCGACTTCTTCGTTGGAAGCTTGAGAGGCTGGAGAGTCAGGTCGCGTCACAGGTGACTGTGTACCATCGTTGGCCAGGTCGGCAGCCGAGACGCTGATCGATAGATGCGACTTGGCAACACGGTCGCGTCGTCTACGGACCTCCTCGGGGTTGTTGAACCGGAAGACATGATGGTCGCCTGCAAGGTGTTAGACACGATGCAAAACGAGTTGAATTCTAAGAACCACCCACCCAGAATGATACGGTACCCGGATCGAAGTCTACGAGGTTCGCCAGCAGGCAGCTTCTTGCCGTTGAGGAACTAACGCAAGATTAAGTCAAGACTTGGTTATCCTGTATTTGCAACGTACTGTCACGCTGTCGGCGCACGCGGTCAGCGATACCTTGCCGTCGGACATGTTGTCAAATATGCAGTGCTCTTCGAGAATACTGGCACCACTCAGTCGGATCTGGACTGGCTTCTGACCATCGAGTCTGCCAACCTGCATAGAACCGGTAAATAATCGTACAGACTGACAAAGCTGGAACGCACGGTAGTTTTGCCTTGTTTGATCTGGTAGATTAGACATTCAGACATGAGCGGATCCTCGTTCTGTGTAGAGGCGAGCCAGTGTCAGATACAGCTACTGCTAATACATAGCTCAAGCCACATACCAAGTTGACCAAGTGCGGCATCTTTTTTGGCGTGTGCACACCGACGAATGCCTTGTCGATGGTGATGCCGAGTTCTTCCAACGCTTGTTCGCGCTCCTTGTGAACCTCTTGAGTGCGTTCCAGTTTCTGCTCCCAGGTCTCGTTGAGGCTCTGCATGAGCTTCTCGCTGCTCTCTAGCTGGTCTACAAGCTCGGCCTTGGTGATCGTCTTGACAGTGCCGTCCTTCTGCGGGATAGCCACCTTCTGCATAGCTGGAGGGACCTTGGGGTCATAAACATCCTCGGCTGAGCCACCGGTAACTCGTGCTGCAAGCATATTCAACACCAAAGTCACATGCCAATTAACGGGAGGCCAACCTCGCAGCATATCGAGCTCTTCTTTGAGTTCACGAATAAGCTTTGCGTTTGGGTCTTCGTTGACGACAGCCTTGTTCTTGATCTTCTTGGCTTGGTCGGCATACCTGAGCGTACTCAACGTCTCGTCGTAGTCGGCGGGCGAGATGGCGGCTATCATAGCAGTCTTGGAATTGCCGCCGATGCTGTCCTTGAGCAACCAGGTGAGGACGGAGTCACGGTACGGAACGAACTCCTCGGCCTTCTTCTTGCCCTTGCCAACAGTGGCTTGGCTTGCAGTGGCAAGCGCTGAAATAACCTTTCCCAGTGTCGTAAGCGACTTGTTGATGTTGGCACCTTCCTTGAGCCGCTGGCCGGTGGCGCCAGTTGAATTGGCGCGTTCAGAGCCCGCAAGATCGACCAAGCTACGAAAAGTCAGGGCAATGCGCGGCAGATAGATGACACTGAACGCACCTGATGCGCGAGACTTTCTCCGTATCGAGGTTGGTTGCAGCGTCGTGGCGCTTCATGGTGAGGAGGAGGGTGAAAACGGCGTGCGAGCGCGACGAGGTTTCGTTCATGTTGGTCGCTGCAACAGTACGAGCTTTGTTACCCTCGTCCATGAGCGTCATCATTTCGTCGTAGCTTGCAGCGACCAGTCTCGACAGGTCTTCCACATATGGCCCGAGGCTGCACGTGGATAGATGACAATAAGAGGCGCGCGTCAACACGCCGCCACCCGCAGCAACGAACTCGTGGCGCGCACCTAGGATGCTCTCGAACCTTGAGGTTGCCCTTGTTCTTCGGGTTGAGCAGGTCGCGAACCTTCTCATTGTAGATTTCGATGTACGAAACCTCGACGGTAAAAGACACAGTCGAGTCTGCTGCAGTCTTGTCTGCTAGCCGCACGAAAAGTTCTGAACAAGTGAGAGGGATGATGCCCTTGTCGGCGCCGTCTACAAAGGCAGATCGCGATTTGGTTCAGTATCACGCGAACGCGGGGTCGGCGAGAAGCATTGACGTACAGCCCATCATACTGCAAGAAGTAACCAGAACGAGTCAGCGCGTGTAGGAGGCATGTCCTCGTTCAAGAAAGCTTGCCTATAAGACTTGCCGGAGCCTGTGGGTGGTCAGGATCATGGACATGAGCACGAGCGCCGAGACGCACCAGTCTGCCCGTCTGCGCATGGCCGCCACTCGCGTCAATATACCTGCCTAGTAACCAAGCAAGCAATACAGCTCACACGCAAAGATACAGGCGTTGAAACCATTAAAGGCGTGGTCGAGCAGCTCCTTGCCGACATCATCATAGAGTGTCTGCTGGGAGGCATACCCAGGCTCGTTGCGGTCGCATGCGGACCAGTAGCTCTTGTCGAACGTGAAGGCCATAGTCTTGCGCTCGGTTGCGCGAGACTGCTGTTGTGCTGCTTCCTCCGGTGGATCTATGATGGTCTGGTTGCCCACCATCCGCACCAGCTCCTTCGCACCCCGTGCAAGTTCACGCGAGTTCAGTGGCCGACATCGCACGACGACCTGATTAAAGTCGTGTTAGAACATAATATATTTAGTTTGGCCATCAAGTGGCGCGCCTTGATGTTGCCGTCGTCGGCCATCGCGCGCTTGAGAGTGGGAGAGGAAAAGGAGGGAGGAGTGGAGGATAACCCGTGTCGGCGGAGTCTAATCTCGCTCGTCCTCAATGGTAACCAGCTTATCAGGGTGCGCAACCGCGCAGCGCAATTCATTCATTCAATTCATAGAGCTACCTCGGAGCCTGTAATCAAAACAAACAAAAAGTTACGTAGGAGAGACGACGTGCACGACATGCTACATCAACAAAGGGTGGCAAAACGGCTGCAACGACAGTATTCAACATAGAGAGCGTGACACGGCAAGCGAGGGGACGATGGTTTTGCATGCGTGCATACACTGTACCCAACCCCACACCAGAGGAGGACGAGGAGCAGGAAGTGCTGCAAAGAGACGGGCGGGAGAGAGGACGGGCCTCCGAGACTGCGGTGGGAGAGCGTGCGGCGGGCACGAGGAAAGACGGATTAGACGCGAGGTGGCGGCGACATGCGGTAAGTCTCAATGGAAGCGGGGTTATATGTAGGTACGGAGGGGCGGGGCGGAGAGAATTTGAATGTCAGTAGACGAGGTTCGTCGGGTGACACGGGGACTTGTAGAGTGTTATTGGTCGTTGAAACGGCGGTGGAGATGGCGGAAGCGACCAGTCGGGGCCATCGCCAAAGGCTCTGTCGTAAGCCGAAGGTTTACAGAAGCTCGGGGTCATAGATCGTCTCATGCGACACTGGCTCACGATACCGCTCGGCGCCAGGAAGAGCATTGCCTGCGGGGACGTGAATGCGGGGCTCTTCGCGTTCAATAGTACCACTGTGTTTGCCGAACACTCGTTCAAGGAATGACGGAACGGACAAGACTGAGGTTATGCTGGGCTCGTCCAGCTTGGACTGGACCGGTGGGGCACGCTGCGCCCGTGGGACAACTCGGAGCGGCTTGATCTCTTGAATACCGTCGACGCTCGTGCTCGTGGTGATCCTTATGGCTGGTGCGGCAGCATTCGAAGCTTTGCGTCTCCTCTCGAGCGGGACCGGGCGGAGGATGAACCTGGGTCGGCGCGTCGATTCTGCCTCTGATCCGCTCCCGGAGGACGACGCGGACGACGACGAGGTACCATTGTCGTCGGTGAGGTCGGAGATTGTAGACAGCGAGTCGGCGGAGCTGAGGGGATAGAGTGAGCCCACGGGGCGTGGCGGACGTGACGGAGCCTCCACCGACTTGGACAACGAGCCGGATGTAGTCATGGTCGCCTGCGGTGGCGATAGCGAGACTGAGGTCTGATTCGGTCGTCGTTGCTGCTGGACAGCAAGTGGGAGGCTCCTCTCGGCAGGCGGTGTGATCGGCGCTGTGGGCACCGCGATAGGGTTGCGAGCGAGAGCGCCAACACGTTTGCGAATTTCCTCTTTCGTCCTGAACGGTGCCATCTTGTGGAAATCGCCACCGCGCATGAACGGCTTGAAGTGCTGGATCGCCTCCTGCTCAGTGAACTGGAAGTCGAAGTCGAGGAGAAATACGAGCTGCTTCTCCATCAGGTTGACTTCTTCACGGTCAAAGATACGAGCGTAGGTCGCCCAGTGCTTGTTCTTCGGCGACGAGTCGTTCAAGAACTTGGCAGCGACGATGAGCGCGGCGAGGAAAACGCGGTGGCGAGTGCATGGCATGCCTGCGAGAAACAAGGGTGGTAAGCACCTGAAACGAGATAGGGGCCGGGATTCTCGAAAAGAAAGAATCTGAACCACACGCGGCAGGCAGCGAAATGCAAGCCGATCGCGATACTACTCACCCTTAGCATTGCTCGGAAGCTTGCGGCTCAGGCGGTCGAGGTAGATGAGCGTTGTAAGCAGTGTTGCTGGCTGCACACGTGAGCCTTGGCAGAGCCCAATGATGAACGACTCGAGCGATGGCAGGTTGGCAGGCGACGTCTTTGACGATGAAGACTGTGGGTGGCGCTGCTGCTGCTGGGCGAAGCGTTCCCCTGTCTTTGGGTGCGGTGATATGGGTGGCGACGGCAACTGGGTGTACTCCTCAGGTTCGTTGTCGACCTTGAGGAGATGCGCGGCGCGTGCGGCGATGAAGGAGACCATCTCGAATGTCACGTCACCTGCGAGGACATCCAGGAGGTCGGCGTTGTGCGAGCCTTTGGGCATGAGAGATGTAGGATCCATGGCGTAGACGCGAGCTGTGTATTGGATGAAGATGATAGGGCCAGAGGCGGGACCCGTCGAGGGCGCGGGGAAATAGAGGAAGGTGGGGGCGGGAGGAGAAGGAATGGAGGTTCTGAGCGGGGTTGGAAGCTGCCTTTAAATGTAAGCCGAGGAACGAGAGGGGGTAATTGCGCGCTAAAGTTGGAAGAAGCTCCGATCGCACGAATGAAAGAAACCAGAGACGAATACAGATGGAGCGAGCGAATAGGTAGCGATGACCACCGAGCATCTTAGAAGCTCCACGAGAGCGAGATGGCGCTCATCGCCACAATGCAGCCAGCTGACAAGATTCGCACACCGACATTCCCACCAGTTTAGAGACGTCCAATGAATGCAATCAACTTGAGTTGTGCACGTGAAGAGATATAAGATACGCTCTCCCGCACTCATACACACTCTCAGAGACGGGCGTTCCGGGGCATCTTCTTCATTGCCTGTCTAACACCAAGATCGCCCAACACGTCCTCCACGCCACCGAGGATCGCGTCGAACCCAGACGTCCTGTGGAACTATACAAGTCTCAGCGAGGGTTGCAGCCACAAGAGGACCGGACTCACCGACTCAATGTGCTTACCCAGCCCGGACTGTGTCAATCCGCGCCCACCAAAGATGATCTGCGCGTCCTCTGCGGACTCGCGCGACATCTTGGTCAAGTGCATCTTGAGCAATCCGATAGGCCCTGCCAATTTGTCCGACTGTTCGTCGTAGCTCTGAAAGGCACGGGTTAGTGTTCGCAAAAGGGGGGAGGTCCACATATGCAGCCCACCATCTAGACATGGATCGCAAGTCGAATTAGCTGAACTGATCGACCGCATTCCGCTACGAAACCACACTGCGCACCTTGGTCATTTGATATGTGATCTGTTCGAGCCAGCTCTGCGATGCTTCCACTCGCGCAATCATGTTGGCCAACTTTGCGCGAATGACGGGCTGTTCATATAGCGGCTTTCCAAACACCTTGCGCTGGTACGACCACCTGGTGCACCGTTAGAGAGACTTGGGCGAGTGTAAGTTGAGCAAATGCATACTTGAGGCATTCTTCAACGACCATGCGATGAAGCGCGACGTTCATTGCAGCCAAGTACCAGCGCTCGTGGTTGAAGTTGCTATGAAAGAGATCAGAGGTAGCTGCGCGAAGCCGCAAGAAGCGCAAGCGAACCTGAGCACAATCTTCAAGCCTTGATCCTCCTTGCCGAGCGTATTCTCCACTGGTACTTTGACATTGTCGAACGTCACGTACGCCGTGCCGGCGGTAGATGAGTACGCTGTCTTGATAGGCCGCGTCTCGACACCATCGCCGCGCGGGATGAGGATCATGGTGAGTCCTTTCTGTGATGATGCATTAGCATTCAAGTTAAACTGGTAGTGGTGGATTCTTCTCACCTTGGTTCGACATGCGGTGGTGAAGTAACTGAGGGCGTGAGCAACATTGTCTCTGTGGTGAACACAGCACGTACTCGCTGAAGGTACCGTTCGTAATCCACCTGGTTTCACTATCAGCTCCGCCATTCAATCTCATGTGAAAGAAAGCCTCACTTCTTGGTGCCGTTGACAATCCAGAACTTGCCATCTTCTGTCTTCACTGCGGTGGTCTGCAGGCCTGCGACATCGCTCCCCGCGAATGCCTCAGTGATAGCAAGCGAGATGTACTTCTTCCCAGATAGGACCTCGTCGCATACACGCGTCTTGAGCTCGGCATTGTTTGCGTAGTTGAGAACGGGTGGCAAACCAATGGTGAGGCCAGACAGTTGACCTGGCCAGTGCATGAAGAAACGAACATCCCTAAAAAAACATGAAACCAACATACCATCATTGAAGGCGCGAGTACCAAAGCGACATGTCTCTTGATGATATATGAGCTGAACCGGGTCAGCGATCGTTGTCTTGCCGTGCCTGTTCACAGCGCACCTCGTGGAAGTAGTCAAACTGAGCTCATATGTCAGAACACAATAAATAAAGCGAAAGGAAGCACGACAAACCTCTTCGGGCTTGATGACTCCGTCGAGGATGTTGACGCCTTTCAGGTGCTTGCCAGGTCCAAGTCGCATATGCAGCCAACCGACCGCCCTGCGCATCACCGTATCAGCACATCCTGCCCTCTCGCCACAGGCTCCATAAACATACGCCATTTTATCGACGACAGCCTGTCCAATCTTCTTGCCATCCTCCTCCCGCGCCTGCGCCTCCGGCTTCACTACCTCATTCGCAAACCGCCTTACGGCCCGATGGAATTTCCTGTGGCTCTCGCTATAGAAAGGCGAGTAGTATCCTGGGGCAAAAGCCATCGGCTCCGCATAGGGGACGTCCGAGATGGCGTCGGAGGCCTGAGCGACATGTATAGTGGGCTTCTGTCCCTCGAGGGAGCCTAGTACCAGCCGCTTGTACTGCGGCTTGTCGAGCACCTCTTTGCGGTGCAGGGCGAAAAATGCTTCAGTAGCGTCTTGTCCAGCTGGGGGAGAGCGTCAGGATACTGTAATAATGCGCGCTGTGAGGTTGCGTGCTCACCAATGTTGGGAGTTGTGAGAACATGCTGGCCGCCGGGATGCAATGCGGCAAACTTGGACAAATCATACACCTTCGAGTCGACCACAATCCACTGCAGCAGCCAGCTGATGTAAGTAATTGCATTCAGCAGGTCGTTGTGCAGCCAGACACACCAGGTCACCCGGTTTGTTGTGCTACCGATTCTCGTCAGCGCGAGCCACCCGTCGTGGATACCTGGGGCTCACACACCTTCGCAACCTCGTCGCGCGTAAATGTCTTGCTTGAGGCCATAAGTCTCGACTTGAGTGACCAGCAAATGGAGAGAGAAAGAGATCGCCCGTGGGTCCGGTTGTGGGGAAAAGACAGGGGCCTCCTCTTCACAATCACATGTCATGCGAAGCCAATTTCAACACCCTTGCACCGATTCGCTCTTCCGGCGTCAACACAATCCTTGACCTCGGACTCGTACATCCTACTCACGTAACCAAAGGCGCGCTAGGTTTCTCTATTGTAAAACCATTTAACAACCGGGGAGAAGCAGGCTTGTGTACACATAAAAGCAAAGTGAAAAGGCACGAGGTAAGCATTAGCTGTAGGCGAGCAGGCGCAGGGGTGCGGCACGACAGAGCACTGGTCAAAGCACAGCAGAGCGTACAGGTTACTTAGGCTTGCATTGAGTTCAAGTGAAGGAGCCAACGGGTTCAGTTCAGAAAGGTGCAAACGGGAAGGATGTGCGAAAAACATCAACGAGCCAGAGTGGTGATACACGAAAAGGGCGGGCGAGGCGAGTGGAACAGGCAAAGTCACAGGGGAAGCACAGCGGATGACACAGATAGCCGTGAGAGAGACGAAAGCAGTGGTTAGATTGGATTTGCTGAGAGTATGATGTGCAATCGATGCGAGTCGGAGGACGAAATGGCAGACGGGATGCTAGTCATGAATGGGCGAGTATGCGACGACGGAAGCGAGAGCAAGAGCAGGCACAAACCGAAAGCGAGGGCAAACGACACAGATGACACAGACAACGGAGAGCGCAGCGTAAATGTTCAGACACGCCCCGACCTCCTCCGTGCAGGCCTCTTCGCCGGCTGCGAATCGCCGTCATTCCCCGAGGGCGGATTCTTTCGTTTTCCCGTGGCTGTCGCTATCACCGGCGAGGACACAGACGGCGCAGGTGACCAGCCGTCGGAGGGTCCGTTCGCTGCGGGCGACGCCTGAATTGTGGCAGTCTGCGGAGGCGCAGATCGTGGCGGGCTGGCGTTGGGCTGTTGTTGCCCCGGATGCTGCTGCTGCTGACCTTGTTGACCGGGTGGTCCTGATCGAGCCCCAAGCGTTAGACTATTAGGACTAGGACCTCCGCCATTCGGACCTGGCGTACCCATTGGCTGCTGATGCGGGGTACCAGGCATAGCACCTCCTGGCGTGTGAACTTGGGGCTGACTCCACATCCCCGGATGCTGCTGACCACCAGGGCCAGCACCAACAGGATACGACAGTTGGATCTGCTGCGGCTGCTGCTGTTGCTGTTGCTGCTGTTGCTGCTGCTGCTGCTGCTGCTGCAGTTGTTGCATGTGCTGCATTTGGGCTTGTTGGTGCATTTGCATCTGCATCTGCATGTGTTGCGGGTGCATCTGCATGCCGCCTGCCATGCCCGGCATCCCGTTCACGTTCCCTGGTCCAGCAACCAGCTGCGGCGGCCCGCCTTGCCGCACCTTATCGGCATACGTCCTTAGCGCAGCTGCAAGTCTCGTCAGATAGGCAACACGGTCACCAAATGGTACACATAGCCGACGCACCGATCGGAGAATACTGCCCTGGATCTTCTTCCGCGTAGTTGAACAGCTCTTGCAGCGAGTACACGCTTTCTGCGAGTTCCAAACACCTCATCGCCGGGTGCGGAATTCCAAAGCTGTTTACTGGGTCCACAAACACCGTCTCGACATCTGCGCCACCCTCTGAGCCTGACGCAGGGCTCGGCTTCGGCTTGCCCATCGCGTTCAGACCCATATCGTCGTCGCCCTCGCTTTTCATTCCCGTGGCACCGTTGAGGGTTGCACTCGCGCCGTCGCTCGGCGGTTTGCCTACGAACGGCTGGTGCTTGTCGTGCGACTTGGCTTCAAATTGCAGCAGCTCGAAGCGTAACGACGGGTTTGGCAAATTCACCACCCGCACGAACCCGAGCGTGCCGCTCAGATGGCCTCGAAGCGTCACAACAAAACCGGAAGCATACCGGAAGATGAACGATGCGTTGCTGCAGTCGACGATAAGCGTTTGGCGCGGACCAGGCCGCTCGGTCGTGCCGTCCAACAACAACGACATGGACGTCACGTTCTCGTTGACGTTTGCGAGGAAGAAACGCGGGAGGATCCGCAGCGTCAACTCTGTCGCGGTGGGTCAGCAACGCAAATTGCCGCAGAGCAGGCGGTGCGAGACGACAGACCGAAAGTTTTCCTGTCAGCGACGCCGGGTTGTGCTAGCGCAAGCTTCATCGTGGCACCCGGCATAAAGTTGTCCTGCACGGCTTTGACCCAATAGTCCTGATGGTACCGCTGCGCAAGGCGATAAGCATACAGAGGAGGAGTGCGCTGCAGCACATACTTCCGGACCCTCGTACGCCAAAGCTGTCGAGAATTGATTTAGCCGCAGTAGTCCGATTCCGGGTGTAAATGGAGATGCTCTGCGAAGAAGCGTTGACGCATTAGTTCAGGGTACTCTACGACGTCACGCCTCCACAACGCCATATTCAGGCACGTCGTCCAACTCACCCAGGCATGGACATGGACATCTGGCGCGGCACCATCCCACCAGGTTGGCCGGGCCCTACAGTCATCGGGTGCAGCACCTGCATGGTGGGTGCCGGGGCGCCGGGCGGAGTGCTGACGACATACATTGTCGCGCCTTGCGCGTGTGTCGGACGCGGCCCTGGCCCTGGCTGAACCTGGCCGTTCGCGTTGACCATGGTAGGATTTTGGCCAGGTGGAGCGCGCATGATCATGCGCGGTTGGCCATCCGGCCCAGGCGCGGTAGACATGAAAACGGGACCGCCTGGGTGACCGGGTTGCGGCTGTTGCTGCGTACCTCCGGGAGGCATCTGCTGTTGCTGCGGCTGACCGGGGTGTTGCTGTTGCTGCTGTTGCTGCTGCTGCTGCTGTAGCTGCTGCTGCTGCTGCTGTTGCTGCTGCTGTTGCTGCTGCTGCTGTTGCTGCTCTGTCGATGAGCCGAGAGGAGGCGGGAATGCCTCTGGTGGTGGCCCGTTGGCGGTCTCGGATGAAGATGGCGCTAGGAGAGCCTGTGCGGGAGTCGGACGGAAGACATTGCCGTGCTGAACCTGGGCTTGATGTATTCCGTGTACGGAAGGAGCGCGTTGAGGGGGTATGGGTTGGTCCGCATTCGGTGCTTGCGCGTTTTGCATAGGGTATGATAAGGTGGTTGGCTGGCGCACAGGCGAAGTCTGGTTTGGTTGGCCAGGTTGACCCTGCTGGTTTTGAGCGAGATGGAGCTGGTGTTGTTGCTGCTGCTGTTGCTGCTGCTGCTGTTGATGGAGCTGGAAATTCTGTTGCTGTTGATCCTGCGGACGAGCGCTGGAACCCAGTGGAGGCGGTGGCTGGTGCGGGGCGAGAGGCGGGCCCATGTGGGAAGTGGGCAGTTGCATGTGCTGGGTGAAGGGGGTCGGCGTGCGCATGTGGCCATGAGGATGCGCAGCCATCTGGTTTGGCTGCCCATTTTGTAACGGCGAGGATTGGTGCTGCTGGTGTTGAATGAGCTGGGGGTGCTGGCCGGATACTGCGCGCTGCTGCTGTTGCTGTTGCTGCTGCTGTTGTTGCTGCTGGTGCTGGTGCTGGTGCTGTTGATGCTGTTGTTGAAGAAATACAGAGGTCTGCTGTTGTTGTTGCTGTTCCTGCTGTTGCTGCTGCTGCTGTTGCGGGTTTGGCTGTTGCTGCTGGAGATGGGGTGGCAGCGAGCCGATAGACGACTGGCGCGGCTGAGCGTGAGAGAGTTGGGGCGTGCCGATTGGACCAGGTTGCTGCAGTTGCTGGGGCTGGCCGCCTGGCTGGAGCTGGAGGGGCTGCACAGCCCGGTACTGAGGCTGGAGCATGCCGACACTAAGTCCGGTGGGCTGCTGACCGGGCATTATCTGTCTTCGTGGCTGCATCTTAAAGTTGTAATAGTTGTCAGAATACGTCAACATATGTTTTGAATACATACTCCGAGGAGCTGCTGCTGTCCAGAGATGGGCATGGGAGCGCTACCCATGGGGATATTGGGCTGAATAGCGATCTGCTGGCGCTGCTGAAGGAGTTGGCGCTGCTGGTTCATCATCTGCTGCTGGGCAAATTGTTGCTGTTGTTGGTGCTGCTGGTGTTGTTGCTGTTGCTGGTGTTGTTGTTGTTGTTGGTGCTGTTGTTGCTGGAGCTGCTGCGCGTTCTGAGGAGGGTACATGGTCGCCGCTGGGACTGGGACGCCACCGCCCATCTGAGGTTGCTGCATAAACCTCTGTGAACCAGGCTGGTGCGTATTTAGATGGGCTATATCGACAAAGGAAGTGGTTTGTGGAGTTCCCGTGGGCCCTGTAGGCGTCGACGCGACGGCGGACATTCGGCGCGTGCAGACAAGAGACCAAGCGAGCGAACCGAGCCGGACGCGGCCGTTCCGTCAACTTGGACTCGGATTCTCGTCATGCGCCAGCTCAAACATCACGAAAAGAAGCTTCTTAAAAAAGTAGACTTCCTCAACGTGCGTAATAAATATTCACTAGTGTCCTCTCAGCCGCTCATGGAAAAAAATCTAGTGGAAGCAGGACTCAAACTTGCGCGAGATCAAGATTCTGCGCCGGTATCATATCCAGCAGCGCGACGACTACCACAAGTACAACAAACTCGCAGGCAGCCTCAAGTCCTTTGTCCACAGGCTGACCTTGCTCCCGGCCGATGACTCTGTTCGTCTCAAGATGCAAGCCCAGATGCTCGGCAAGCTCTACGACATGGGCGTTCTCAATACCGATGCAAAGATGAGCGATGTCGAAAACAAGCTCACCGTCTCTGCGTTCTGCAGACGGAGACTTGCAGTCGTCATGGTACGCTTGAAGATGAGTCAAACGGTCAGCGCGGTGAGTCGTGCCCACATTGTGCGCGCCTTCAGTCACTCACCACGCCACCGACATGCACACGTACCGGTATAGGCCACAACCTTCATCGAGCAAGGTCACGTTCGTGTCGGTCCAGATACCATCACAGATCCCGCTTATCTCGTTACTCGGTAAACGCGACCTCAGTGGCTTGACTACGTCGCTCATGCCCCATCTTTGACAGACACATGGAAGACTTCATCACCTGGGTCGACACCTCCAAACTCAAGCGTACTGTTATGCAGTACAATGATCGGGTATGTCTTTTCTAGCTCAAAGTGAACTGTGGCTCATCTTGTTACAGTTGGATGACTTTGACTTGTTGTAAGCTCCGCAAGCTATCAGTGCCCCACCCCGAGCACGCTGCTTGTCGCGTATACCTCGACCAAGCGACCCTCTGCAGCCCCGTCTCAGGCCTCTCTTGCTGTGATGTTCCTGCCCGGCCGTCAGAGTACCGCCTAATCTTTCGGCCGATTATTAGCTTCTTCAGACCCTGCACACCGCACGGCGGAACACGACAAAATTATTCTACGCACGCCTCTCAACGCCACCTGTATCATTGTTGTATTCGCACTTACGTCGTCGCGCCCTTCTCGCTTCATTTGTTGGTATATGACGCATTAGTCGTTCTGGGCCTCGATCTGCCAACCGACAGCTTCGCCTTCCGCTCATTGACTCACAGCCCACCCGCATCCCAGAGTCTCGCCTTCACCTGCCTTTCGCAACAGCAGATAAGCTCTCTCAACCCGTCGTTCGTGTGTCCTAGTCTCTTCGGGTTCTGCCTCACAGCTCCAGTGCCAAATCACGTCGACTGTGACTCCCGTTCATGATGCGCCGCCGCGGCGTCTCGCACCTATCTGCGCCCGCGCGGACTCTGCGGCCGCCTTATCTGCTCGGTCACATTCGGAGTGCTAACGCCACCTACCTCCGCGATGGTGTCATGCACGATTTTCCGGCATCGACGTCTCATGCGTTCTACCCTTGCCTGCTTCGCACCGCGGTATTCCCACGATCTGAAGGCGTTCTCGTCAGCTTTGGAGCTGCGCGCCACCAACTGACCCCTTCTTTCTCGCATTCATGGCGGCATATCACGACATGATTTGCGGGTGCTCACACCATTTGCGTGTGGGTCATTGTCACGTTATCCTCGTCTGCAGTGCTTAGTGAGCGTAGCGTACAAGTACGGCGCATGGTAATGAACGAGTCTCCTGTCTCCTGAAGGTCTCCTCCACACCCCATCCTTGTCCCTTCGTCCCACTTGCCCATTATCGAAATATGGCAACCGAAGCCCCGCTTCCACCTGCGCCGGTGCCGATCACCGACCCTGCCTTTGTCAACTCTTCTGGCGCCATCGACATCGCCGCACTCAAAGCTTCCCTCCTCGCTCTCAACAACCCCGCTATCAAACTTCCGCCAGACAACACGCTCCGCCGCTATGCACGCGCTGGTATCGATCTGTCAGCTGGCTATCCTTACTTCCCGCCAAAGCCGGCTACCGTGCAGGACGTGTACGAAATCCGCAAAGAGCAGACTTTGCGCGAGTATGTCGATCCGGGTACGCGGGCGGATCCAGAGAAGAAGTCACTGTTTGGGGCGGCGAAAGAAGTGCGACAGTTGACTACACATATCGGGGTGAGTGCTGGGCCAGGAACAGGAGGGAGCGCCGCAGCGCTGATACGTATGCAAAGACTGAGATCGTAGGACTCCAACTCAAAGATCTCACGGACCAGCAAAAGGATGAGCTTGCGCTCCTCATCGCCGAGCGCAGCGTCGTCTGTGCGTCTCCTATCATCCCAATACTCGCAGTTGGTTGACTAATGGGTCTGTAGTCTTCCGCGACCAAGATATCTCACCACAAGCCCAGCAAGAGCTGGGCTTGTATCTCGGTCAAGGCGAGATTGAACGTCACCCCCAAGCAGCCCAGGTTCCCGGCGTTGGCGGTGGTATTTCGCTCATCTGGCAGGACGGTCGCAAGGACGGCGTGCGACAAACTCGCAGTTACCGTGTCCCATACGGCAGCGGCTCGCATGGCTGGCACACCGACCTCGTACATGAAGGTAAGCTGACGGGCTCACTCCGCATATGTCAGGAAAGCTGACGAGTCTATACAAAGCCTATCCACCTGGTTATACTCACTTGCATCAGGATACGATCCCCGAACTCGGCGGTGATACTCTTTGGGCCTCCGGCTACGCCGCATATGACAAGCTCTCTCCAGCCTTCAAGAAGATCGTCGACGGGCTTCAGTATGCCGTCACTCCTCCCTCTCCCTTCGCATACTGACATCCCTCCCAGTGGCGTGTACCGCTCTCTGCACAAATACCCCGACGCTACCAACCCGTCCGCCGAGCCGCAACCTGTCACTCGTACACACCCACTCGTCCGCACACACCCGGTCACCGGTTGGAAGTCCCTCTACCTCAACCGAATGTTTACCATAGGCATCGACGGCTTTGATGCAGCCGAGTCGGCAGCGTTGCTCAACTACCTCTTCGACGTTTACGAGCGCTCGCTGGACATTCAGCTACGCTGGCGCTGGACGCCGGGCACAAGTGCAATCTGGGATAATCGGATCACGATACACTCGGTCAGTTATGACTACGAGGGGGAGAGGCATGGAACGCGAGTAAGCAGTCTAGCGGAGAGACCGTTCTTTGATGAGAAGTCGAAGAGTCGGGCGGAGGCGCTGGGGTTGGAGGGCTGGTTGGATGTCAAGGACTTCAAGGCATTTGCATGAACGATATGCAACCATAGCGTCTTAACGAGAAACGTTCCGACTTTTGTGCTTGAACACTCACCATGGAGGAATTGGCCGGAGAGCATATGCTTATTCTTCATACTCAAAACCCATTTCCCGGTAACGCTCTGGATCGTTGTCCAGATGACACGTCCTAACCCTCAGACCACATGCTCAAACTCAGCAAAGTAACATGATAGCTTCTGACTATATATTGAGGCCTTAAATGTAGCTCCTGACGCGCTCCGGCAAAATTCAATGTTCTTCGCTCGCCTCACTTGAAGCCTAGACGTTTCAGGATAGGAGAGACTCGCCAATGAATAGTCCTGCCCCTCACTCGTCACACACGCGCGCGCGCCTCGAGTAAAAAGGGCTTATTCGGGCTGCGTGGCGGCCCGGGAGAGGGGTTGGAATCCGTCGGAGTTCAGGCACGAGATGCTCATTCTCTTCCTTTCCTTTCCTTACACCGGGCGCTGCGGAACTGGTCATATGATTCACCACATGCTCGCTCGAAATATATGCTCCATTGCTTCTGACACGGTGTTTGTCGCGTCGTGCCAGATGGTAGAGCCCTTTATTCAGATTTGTGGGACTGGACTTATACGGAAGTCGTTACTCCGTTCATTCCCGCGGCTACCACATCCACGCACTGCTAGCTTCCCCTATCCCGCCCAAACGCCCAACCTTGCTCGCAATAAATTACGCCGTAGAATGTACGAAGTCGCTTTCTTGCTGATCTTCTGTCCGTACACCGTACTGCGTCCAAACCGTGCGGCGAGGACACCATGTCACAGTTGCCGCCGTCCGAACCGGTAGTCGAGGGCGACACGGAAGGGTCTCAGGCGATAACTCAGTCGAATGCGTGGGACTCGTTGGGAACACCGACAACACCAGTGCCGTCAAATGGGAGCAAGTCCTTCCCACCGCTTTCGCCACGACCGTCAGCTGATGTGCGCCCACTGCCGATTCCTCCGAGGCTGATCCCTCTCGAGCCATTCGGTGGGCCAATTGGACAGGAGAAGACTGGCGCAGATGGCGATATCGAATATGAATCGGAGGCCAGCGATGACTCTCAGGACGAGCCGCTGAAGAAAGACATTTCATTGCCACCGCCAGTCATCGATTCTACCTATGCATCTGAATACAAACAATCTAAACCCCTTGCCGCAGCTACAAAAGCTATCATCGATCGCCATGTACCGTCAATACGACCTGCTCCTCCAGTCCGGCCGAATTGGGTGCCACAGCAACCGAACTCACGGCCGAGCCATAGAGATGCTGCGAGAGAGTGGGAGGGAGCAGACAATGAAGTGAATTATCCGTGGGAAACGGAACATGGGAGTACGTCGCGAGCGTGCACAGCGAGATTAGCTGACCACAGCCGCAGAGCGGTACCCTTTCAAGGGCCTCAATAAGGCGACGGAAATAGAGTATCCACCAGATAGGTAAGTAAGTGCTCCTGCCCTAATTTTAATTAATGCTGAATTTGTAATTCAAAGATATGGAGAGGAAGCTGGTGAGAATGCGCGAGTCTGGAAGCTGTATCGCAATCGGGCCAGTGAGTTGGACAACGATCAAATTGAGGGCTGGAACAAGACGTTGGACATTCTTCTCATCTTTGTGAGCACCCTAATGTGTTATTTTTCGCGGATTGACATCCCTCAGGCTGGCTTGTTTTCTGCTGTTGCCACGGCCTTCGTTATTGAGTCGTATGTTCTTCATACTCCCGTTCTGCCATGCGTTCACATTTACCGCAGTTACAAGAACATCAAACCTGATTACTCTGAGATAATGGCCAAGGCGTTTGTTGCGTCTCTCATTGCCAATGGCAACGTTACAGCCGTCCGACAGTCCATCGCCGAAATTACGCACTTCAAACCGCCGGGCCTCGCTCGCTATGTCAACCTCCTATGGTTCTTCAGCCTCACCCTCGCACTTGTCGTTGCACTACTTGCTATTCTCGCAAAACAGTGGCTTAGCGAGTACTCGTCTCGCATGCGGGCGCATTCCGCATCGCAACGTCGTTGGGCGTGGCGCCATGTCGTGTTCAGCGCTGGCCTAAAGAATTGGGGAATGGACACTTTCGTCAGTACATTGCCTCTCATGATGCACGGATCCCTATTCCTGTTCCTCCTCGGGCTTGTGGCGTTTTTGACAGAGCTAGATTTGGCCATCACTGCTGTCGTACTCATGGTCACCGTCGCCGTCATTGCGTTCTACGCTGGTGCGACAATCATGCCACTCTGGCATGGGGACTGTCCCACTGTGACACCTTTGCTACGCAGATGCCGTGACTGGCTGGAGGAACTCAAACGCTTCTTCAAAGGAGATGCAACCACGGTGGCTGCTAAGTGGAACCGGGCAGCGTACGATGAAGAACGAATCATCACGGGTGGCCAGCCCGGTCATCGAGATGCTGTCGTTTTGCGGTGGATGCTCAACTCGCTTCCTGCGGTTGACGAGGCAGATATCGTGCTCGATGCTATTGGCGCGCTTGACCCTCTGGCAGATTATCCCGATGGGATGCTCAATAGCGACGCTATCCGATCGGCCGCCACGTCTCGTTTCAATAGACTGGCAGCAGCAGGTGCGGCGGTTGATCCTGAGGCCGCTGGTCACTGCCTTCGGACGCTTCTCTTTGTTGGGGTCAATAATGAGTGGAAAGCGGACCAGACCATTCGCTCGTGGGAAGCGGGCTATCGCTGGCGCAACATTACCACTCACGACCTCCACGTCCTATGTGATGTTGTTCTCTTCCCGAACGGCTGGACGAGAAAGACGATGGAGTTTGTGTCCAGATGGACGGCCGACACCACCATCAACACCGGACAAAACCTTCCAATCCTGCCATCGACGCTATCGCTAATCTTCCTCCGGGCAAACATTGCGCCAGGAGAGGTCGCAAATGTGGCGACAGATTACTGCGACCTGCTCGAGCCACTGTCGTCACCGGCGAGAGACTTTGATCAACGACGAACAGCGTTCATTCTGCTTGACTCCTGCATGGCCGCCGATGGCGTCTGTTCATATGACATGAAATCCCTCAAGAAGCTTCGCAGGGTCGCGGCAGGCATATCGAAAGCTGAAGAAATTCAATTTCAAGCACTCCGTACACTGGGTTATCTCATCAACTACCCGAAACCTTATATCGTGGACGCTGACGTGCGCAAGCGAGCCGCGGCCATTCTTACGGCGACTGTGAGCCGCTCTCGTCCGGTAGCAGATCTATCTGATTCCCAGCACGAGGAAATGATACGTCTCTTGGACTTGGTGTCCTCGCCTGGCTTTGCGTCATCAGGCGTGCATCCTGGTCCGATCCTTCGATTCATCCAGCAGCATCTGATCTTAGATCGGTCTAAATGGTCACATTCACATGGTAAGATAGCGCATCGAGGTCTTCATCTAGACGGCAAGATTACTCCTCCAAGAACTACTCGCACTACGGATGAATTTGCATCTGGTATAGCTGGGATCCCACGCTGCCGCGACACGGCCGAGCTCGCCGCATCGTCGTGGACCTCCGCTTACGAGGCAAGCCGACATAGTAGAATCAATCTGCTCGTCCCGCGGCAACAGGGAGGAGAGGCTACGTCGACGTGGAAACTGCTTTGCGGTCCGGACTCGGAAGGGCGTGTCTCTGTGGACCTGCTGTGGCTGGCGCTCGACCTTGTCATACACCTCTGCATTCTGTCGCGGAGCGGTCTCGATGTCAAAGAGCACGCTCAAGAGCTCCTTGGCGGCACTCTCGGCTTCAGACTTATACGACTTCAGACGGACCTAGGTGTGAAGCTTGCGCTACACGCGCGTGAGGTCTGGCCGGAGTGGTGGGATAAAACCAAGGAAGAGCTTCAGAAGATCCACATGGACTGGTGGAATGTTTGCAAACGCAAACCACACAAGACCGTAGGGGAGTTTATAAAGGCGGTCGAAGAGCATTCACGGTGTACGAGTTGTCCGGACCATCTCGATTTTATGCAGAAGGTGGCCCTGCAACCTTCGAAGGAAGCAGCCAATACGCACAGCCACCCAATCATGACACTCTCCTCGTGGGGGACATCATCATTTTGGGGCGCGCGTCGCGTTCGTTCTGGGTCGCAGTGCGATCTGTCGGCTCACGGAATGCGTCAGCCTGAGCAGCTTCCGATTACAATTGGAGCGGAAGCGGTTTGATCTTAACCTTATCTTACTATAAAGGAACCACGTGCGTTCACGTACATAAATGCGTGGTTTTATGTATGAGCCGTTTAGCAAGTTATCCCTCGTATATTCTCTCAAATCAATTTGCGAGTCAACTAGGGCTCTAGATCTGTCAGACGTACTGTGGACTTCAGGTATGTAAGGTTAGCCGCAAGTGACAGCTACCGGTAAATCGGTAAGAAAATGTTCTTACCAGCTTACATCAGAACCTCCAGCTAGCAATTAACTTAGCTGTGGTAATTTACTGCGGTAGCTTACGGTACGGAGTGAATCGACCTCCCGTAAGTGTAGGTTATTGATAAGTTTGGTATAAGAACTTACGGTTTTACTAACTTACATTGGGTCCTCCCTGTGGTAAGTCACCGTGGTAATCTATGGTGAAGTGGAAATCAGTTTCATACGGACTTGTAAGCATCAACACGCATATACGGCATAAAAAACTCGAATAGGCGCGCTGAATGAAACTCCAGCTTGATATTATCAATCGAACGGGTACAATTGCAGGCGAGAGTAAAAGAAAAAGCTGCATACCCTGCCGCTGGTCTCGGTTTTAGAGTTGCGCAACACGAAATCTGCAGGTGCGTGACCACATTGCATGCGATATGGATGGATCATAGCGTGTTAATAAAATATCTTGTTGGGCATATTGCTGCATGATTGACATCCCTCATGCTCATTCACAAGGCGGATAAAGGTGGCAGCATCAGGGACGTCGGGAGCCGAAGGAAGCCATAACTCTTTGGGCAATCCCACCAGCTCTTGCGATGCTCGGTCCCAACAGCTCGGTGAGATTTCCCGAAGATGGACGAAGAAGAGGAGACTCTGACCGGTTGCCATGAGCGCGAGATGTGGGCCGTGGTGGTTTCGCAGAAGTTCCTCCAAAAGCGCAGAGATATCATATCCGTTACGGTGGAGATATAATATGTGCTGCACGAGGTTATCTGCAAGCTTGAGCATGATGTCACGCTCTGGCCAGCGTAGTGTCCACGCGTAGTGCCAAACTGAATGCACCTCACCGCTAGCACTAGGCTGTAGAAGGTTGAGATAACTGCTGTGTAGTGCCTCTTCCGTTGAGCCCTGAATCGCCATAAGAAGTGTCGTTTGAGCGCAATTCTCCGCTTGTGACTGCACGAGACCAGTAAGAAGACGAGCACCTTCACGTGCAAGATTTTCATCTTTTTGTCCCAATGCCAACTTTGCAGCTACGTTTCTTGTGATGTCTCCCAGCGTGGCCGACCAATGCCTCGGTCGAAAGACTGAAAGCAGCAGGCGAGTGGTTGCCGTGAGACAGTTGGGCTCCCAGGTTTGTCGTGCAGCAAAGTCTGGCGTGCTGACATACCAAAGACAGTTCTCCATTTGACTGCTACTTATGCGCTGCAAAGGGTCGGACCAAGATAGCAACCCCGCTAATGTCGAGTTGTACGTGCCGATAGCGAGCATGTGTAACCCTTCGGTCGGGCCCTTGCCCAATGCCTGGATAACATGGCCGAGTACGAGCAAGCCACGGAGACGCATGCTATCTTGGTCGATGAGTGGTGGCCACCTTTGCTGCTCTGAAAGCGATTGGACCTCCTGAGTGCCTAGAATTGGCAGCAGAACGGCTCTAGACAGCAGCTCAAATGCAGTACAAGCCCGCTCAAAGTCTTGTGGATCTCCTGCAATGATATACTCGAGTGAATAACAGAAAAGGGAACACAGCAGGTGTTGTGACCAGGGGCTATCGGGTTGCGGCAGCCAAGAAGGTGGTGGTGGGTAATCGGGTGCAACTCTCGCATGTTCACCACGAAGGCCCACCATCAACGCCATAGTAGATGGGAGGCATGGGGAAATGCCATCATAACCTGAAGAGCTTTGAGAAAATTTAAGCGACCATTTGGCGATAACCTGGACGACCTCTCCTAATAGACTGTCTGACGGATTAAAGCGAGCGCAGAGCAGATATACGTCGTGAGTCTTGATGCTAGACCATTTATCAAGTGCAGACAAAAGCATGGGCTCGCGCACGTCGAAATCGCGTGCCTTTATGTCAAGGAATAGCAGGGAGCGGAGACAGCGGCCCAATGCGGCTGGGTCCACTGCGTCTCCAGCTGCAGCAAGGGCTCGAAGGCGCGATATTGTGCGCGATCTGACGCGGAGCAAATCCAGGAGCTCCGCTGCATCGCCAAGCAGGAACTTGTCTTGATGCTGCAGGATGTCCAAAGAGCCGATCGCATCTACGGCGACATCAACTTCCTCCATGGCGGGGAGCGTAGATATCATCCACGTCAATGCCGTCGCGTCACGACGTGCATTGTGTCCGGACATCAAGATATCCTCTGAATAAGCTGGAAGCGTAGGCCCAGAAAAGCGTGTTCTGAGACGACGACCTATTCTTGAAGTTGAAAAGTAGTGTAAAGTCCCAAAAAGGAAGCTTCTCGCTTGTCTCAGGATCGGTGTCGCCGTTGGGCAATTGCCATACCACAGCGGCGCAAGCATAGCACCAGCGTAGACTGCAACAATGGTGGCAGTCAGGCCAAGCACCACTCCAGCGATGGCCCAGTCGAGGGAAGTGAGGAACACGATGAGACCGAAGATGAACAAAAACAACGCGATGTGAAGGAGGAAGGGTAAGGTCGATATAAAGGCGTCTATCCTCCAGCTGTGGAGTCCCGCATTGTAGACGAGGTGTCTCCAAACCCAGCGGCGATGGGATGCAACATGAGCACGCATGCGCGAGTCGTACTCCCCAAGCCATTGTTTCGCAAGGATGGCGAGCAGGCCAACGAAGAGAGTTAGGGCGAGGCTCGAGAACCACAGACCGTTGACCCAGCGCGCCGACCTGTCAACGGAGAACAAAGTTGGATCGACAGGCATATCGACATCGGCACTGGCATTGCGCTGCAGAGCGATGGAAACGAAGAGGGCTTTGGCGGTGTACTCCGCATAGTCTGGCTGCAGGAGTTGATACGACTCAATGATGAACGCTGTTGAAACTGCCGAAAAGAGACCGGCCTATCCTTCATAAGCACAAGCTAGTCGCGGACATGCGGCTACATACAAAGATGAGCAGGATGTCCAGTGTTTTGTTCCAACCGTTGAGGAGATCCTGGTCAGCATCCGTGGCGCGATCTCGGTATACCCTCCAAACACGAGCGTTATCGGTCGCCTCTTCGCCGTAGCTGCGGGTAAAACTTAACTTTTAGAAGATCATCCCGGCCTAGACCAGAGTGCGCACCGGTCTGGCGGGTATCTGCGGTCGAACTCGGACTGTTTGCTAACGTCCTGGTTTAAAGGCGGATACCGGTCTATCATAATATCATGAGAGGAGTGACAAAGCTGAATACTGGTACCAACTTTCGTAATTGATTTGCCACGGGAAACGGTAGACGACTCTGGGGCCGCCGCCATCCGAAGCCTCTGCATCAGGATCTGTTGCGGGACCAGGTCCATGAGATGGAACGGGGCTGGAAGTTGGAGTTGGCTGGTGGAAGGACATGCCAGCAGCGAGTCTTTTCAAAGGGTCGGACTGCAATGCCACGCTTCGACCAGAGGCCGACTTGGATTTGGATTCATCGTCATCATCAGTCGCCCATGAGCCAGAGCCCGAGTCCGAGATTCTGTTCAAGAACCCAAGATTATAATCGGGCTCGGGAAGAGATGGACCGTCTTCCATGGTTGCACAGTGCGTAAGGGCAGACTTGAGCAGACCGAGGTGTGAGACGTGGGGGATACAAGGCCAAGGGCCGCGACCGGCTCTATCCGCGCCTTGTGCCCGCTTCTGTCAACCGTCTCACAAGTCAGGGTGCAAGACATATAAAAGGTGTGTCTATAGTTGCAGTTCAATGGGACTAATCGTACAGGGTTGCAGGTGGTCATTATCCGGTGCGGTTGAGGGGGATGATGCGAAAATATGCTGGTGGTTGAGAGACGGCTGAATCCACGACCGCCAGGTGACGATACTGTACGATATGATACAGAGAGCAGATGGGTCGGGAAGTTGCAAGAGGATATGCGGCGACAGATGGTGGCGCCGAAGTATGCGGCGGAACGGTTTTTAAGATGCAACAGGTGGCAGAAAAGCTAGCCATGCAATAATGAAGGCAACGAAGGTAGCGTGCCGAAAAAGGAAAAGATGAGAAGGCAAAAGACGTCACGCGTCATGAAAAGTATCACGCGTTTGGACCGGGGGTCGTGGGCGAGCCTGGTGATGTCGTTGAGTAGGAGTAGATGCCAGACGCTGGAGCCGCACCCGAGCCAGGATACAGGTTTGTTATCGGCGCGCCGAGCTCAGGGATATCGTTGCCACTCAGGATACCGCGTACGCGATTGATGACCCCAGGAGGGTACCGCCTGTACGCTCACAAGTCAGCTTCGCCTAGGTGCCACTCGGCTTGAAACGCACCTTGTTTCCATGCGCTGAAGAAGACCATCGACTCGGCCAGCATCGCCAAAGCCAAGCTCGGCGCGAACCATGGCTTCCCAAGTAGATGGCTAGAAGAGTAATCAGATCTGGGAACCGCAAAATGCAGCTGTACTCCACATACCTCGCGGTAGACTGGTGCACTAGCGGATGGCTGGGATGCCACCACTTCTGCTGCACCATGCGGGACGTGGTTGTTCGGAGCAGCGATGCCATCCGGTGGGTCGTGAAGCGATTCGAAGACTGCACGTGCCTGCTCGATGCCGCCTGTTGCCGCATGACCCTTGATGAGCAGATTTGCAATATATGCTGTCATATGGATGCCATCCGCCTGCAGTCGTTGGATGTACGGTTCGGCGAGATCCATGCGATGCTGGGTGACAAAGACGTTGATGAGTGCCTCGTAGACGACGGCGTCAGGCATCGAGCGCGGGTTGCGGAGCGACGATGGGTGGTTGGCGACGCTCTCAAATACGGCGATAGCACGCTCGATATCGCCGCCGATGCAGCCGTACGCGTTGATGAGTGAGGACCAGTGCGAGCCGGAGACCGGGACGTGGGAATCGTTGCAGAGCGACATGAAGACGTTTTCCATGGACGCAAAGTCCAAAGGCTGGGTTTGGCCATACGAGTCCATGAGTATCTACACAGGAACATGAGCATGTCTGAAAAGAGTTATAGCAGGTGAGCTCACCTTGTATGTGTGCGCATTCGGGCGGATGTTGGCGCTGAGGAGCTGCTCATAGTACCAAAGCACGCGCGACCGGTCGGGAATGGTGTATGTATACATCTGCATCATCGTGTTGAACGGCGGGATGCGCGGCTTGTAGTTGTTCATGGTCGACATCTCCTGGAACAGGTGCTCTGCAGAGATCGCATCGCCGACACGCGCGCATGCAGAGATCATCGCGCCATACGTGACTGAGCTCGGCCGGATGCCCTGCTGCTTCATCTTGGAGAAGAGCGCAAGTGCGTGATCGACCTTGCGGGCCTTCGCCAGTTTGGAGATGATTGTGTTGTAAAGGAAGATGTTGGGCCGTACGCCGAGCGTCTGGCTTTCTTCCCACAGTGCGAGTGCTGGCGCGACATCGTCCGTTGTGTCCTTCGTCGCCGAGATGAGAGCTCCGTACGCGTCAGGAGTTGGGCGACCGCGGTACTGGAGGATGCGTTGACGGTGGACCTGTGCAGCAGCGACGTCGCCACTGTGTGCAAACGCGATGACCATCTGGTCCTCGATCTGGAACCAACCGAACGACTGCCACTGCTTGTCCTTGCCCTCGAGTGACGCAAGTACGGCCTGGCCAGCGTTGTAAAGTGTGCGGACTTTGTCCATCTCGCCAAGACGACCGAGCGCGCCAATGAGATGACCGATGGCCTCTGGCGTCGGGTAGATGTTGCTGAGCATACCTTGCTCGAAACGCTTATAGCCATCGTGGACGGTGAGCGTCGAATGGGAAGGGTAGTACTCCTCAACAATACGAGTGTGGTAGATGTCGATCGTGACGTTGGCAGACTCGGCGTTCTCTGCAACAACAGGTTCTGGTACACTTTCCATCTCCGCATGGCGCTGGGCCTGAGCCACGCGGTTGCTGAGAACGTCACGGAAGGCCTCGCCTCGATCGTCACCAACAGGGAAGACGGCGTCAATGACCTCACGGGTACGTTCCATTGTGAGGGCGTTGATCATCGCAGAAACAAACCGCCTGCGACTGGGCAGGCGCGCAGCACCGGTGTCCTGGTTCTTGAAGTCATTCAGGAGCCGTACGTAGTCCGGAGGCGGAATGTCCTTGACGAGGTCCGAAGCCGATTGCTTCCACTCCTGATAACTGACGGCCGCGGTGAAAAGCATGTCCCATTGGTGGACCGATAGCGGCGGGAGGTCGCTTGAGGCTAGTGCGGCGTAGGCACGGAGCGTGATAATAGCAGGCTCGTGACGTTGTGCAAGAGAGACGGTGGACCGGAGGGAGGCAAGGTTGAGGGCGGTGAGCAGGCTCATCTGGTCGCCACACAACTTGACTACGTCTTCGTTGACGACGCGGACGAGATGGCGCAATGACCGACCAAGGCGTGCAATAACATCCGCGGAGATTGTTCCCTTTGACTCGTAGAATTGAGCGAGAGCCAACTCGGAGTGTACGAGCGCCCGAGCAATCTCGAGGGCGTCATCCGGGCGCTGAGCCTGAGCGAGGATTTTGGCGAGGCTTGCATAGGAATCCCACATCATGACATTGCCGGTGCGCACGTAATGCTCGGGAACCGACGACTCGACCGGGATAACTTGGTGCAGGATGAACTCGATGAGAGCAGCATGGCGAGGAGAGCCCACTGGGAGTTCGGCGAGGCTGCGAATGTTCGCCTCGAGAACGACATGCTTGTCCACAGTACGGATGTCGATGCCATCGGTGGGGCCGATACGGGTAAAGTCGAGCCAGAGTGCGTTCAGCGTATCGATGTGTTCACTGCCGCCAAGTGCGAGGGCCTCTAGGATAGTCTCCCAAGCAGCTGCACCAGGACGAGTCGGCGCCAGAACAGCCATCTCCGAGTTGGCAGCCGGGGCGGACTCCTGCTGCATGAGCTTCCTGTGCCATGCAAGGGCCGAGTCGAGATCGTTCGCTTCGGCAAAGCCCTCGATGAGCGTCGTAAATGTGCGAGTGTTGGGTGGAGGCACGTCCTGCGGACCAAATTCGACGCCGCTGTTCTGGCTCAGCATGTGCTCGAGGAGACTGATGGCCTGTTCTGGCTGCCCACAGCTCATGTACAGCTGGATCATGCGGTTATACACGCGAATATGCGCTGCACGTGCGTTATCGGCGAATTGTTGTGATAATTGACCAGATTCCTCGTTATCCATCGAACGCGCCCAAAAGACCTCGCCTCGGGCTGCCGCAGCCTTGTACTCGGCGAACACCTCCTGCGCGCCATATACGTCCCGAACCTTCATGTACGCGCCGATGAGGTAGTAGTAGATAGACGGAACGAGCTGGCCCTTGGTTTGGCGGCGCTCAAGATGTGCGTAGACCTTGATCGCCTGGTCGACCTCGCCGTGGATGCTGCAAGAACGGAGGAGGTTGGTGTAGACACTCATGCCCATCTTCCAGAACCGCGGTGCGACAATGTTGAATAGCTCGCACGCACTCTGGAAGTGGACCTCACGTTCGCGGTCGAGACGCTTGCGAAGGATGCTGTCCATGTCCTGGTTCTCGGTGTCGACCTTGGAAAGGAGCTTGCGCCGGGTCTCGCGGCCCTCGACGGATTGGAGAGCACAGTAGACCTCAAAATCGCGCTCGCAGAAGGTAGAGATGAGAATGCGGTAGGTCGAGTCGTTGGGGCGGACGCTGTTGGTGAGCATTTCGTTGTAAACAGCGACGAAGGAGCCGATAGGTTGACCAGGGTTACGAATGGCGGCGGCGGCACGGAGAGCGATGTTGTAGAAGTTGGTGTTCAGAGGACCTGTGACGCTTTTAGCAACTGTCCGAGATTGAGTACGGGTTTAAACTGACCTGTTGTGCGAAGCTTCCTCATGAGAGAATTAACACGGCCGAGATTGCGGTTGGCGAGGGCATAGCGAAGCTCCTGCAGCAGGATAGGGTCGAAGCCTTCGCCGCCACCTTCAGCAAGACCAAGATCGAGCTCGCTGATATCCGTTGCCTCAGTCGACTCGACAGCAGACGCAGACATATCATCAGCAAGCGAGTCGACCTCGGAGTCGATGCTTTCGACGCTCTCGACCTGAGCGGCGGCAGACTCGTCCACCTCTGGTGCTGAGGCAATGCTCTCGTCCATTTCCGGCATCTCAAGCGGTCTGTCATCGATAGACACGACTGAAGCTGACGACATGGAGTTACGGCGGACCGATTGGCGAGGACTTTGGGGCAAGTCGAGTACAACGTCCTGATCATGGTTGGCAGCCTCGATGAGGGCATGACGATGCCTCACGGCGTAGAAGCTACGAAGAGCATCGAGAACGCCGGTATTGACAGTGAGGTCAGGCCGCGATAGGAGACTCGAGCCGGCCGAGTAGCTGGAGCTGCGTGGCCGAGACGAACGCGACGCTGGCTGCATCAAGTGCGCGGGTTGACGACGCAGCACAGTAATGCGCTTCTTGAAGTCATCATGCTCATCAGCGCCGGCGTTGTGGGAAGACGCTGAATTTGCCTGGTTCACGGCAGAGTTCTGTAGTGTTCACGCGGCGGCGTCAATGAATGGTCTCCAGCCACGAGGAGAAAAATTGCACTGACATGTTGCGTCTGGGTGTAGAACTTGCCGCCAGCATTGTTCTTGGCACCGCCCGTCGAGCCCCAGCTCGAACTTGACGAGCCCGGAGTTGAGGACCACGAGTTGAGCGGCTGTTGGCCGGTGCTCTGATATTGAAGAGCATTCCGGAGACTTTGTGTAGTCTGAGCCTGGACGGCTGCAGCAGCACGCGACGTATGTTGTAGTATGTGTGATGCGACCTTTGGAATCATCTCATGGAGGAGATGAACAAAGTTGCGATAAGAGAAGGGGAGAGGGGGAGAGGAAGAGAGGGGCGTGCCAGTTTTCACGCCCGCGGGTCAGATCGCCCCGACGCGAGCCGATGTACACCCCGCAACCGCCCGTCGTAGCGCACTGCTTCTCCGCTGCACAGTCATCGGCACGGCGGCGCACTCGACGCGCGGCCTCACACTCCACATCAACCAAACTAGATTTGAACATTATGCGTCACTCTAGAAACACCCTAATGCTAATAAATCCTGGCAGGCACCTTCAACATCTGCAACCTGGCTCCGCCACAACGAGACGCGCGTCAGTAATGACTCCTCTCAGAGGACAAAAATTCCCACCTCCTTCGGCGCCGAAGACGTCAAAACGATGGCGTGGTCACGTTGCACAAGGACTTCGTCCTGAAGACCGCATGAGAAGTGTTGCCTCATGCCACTTGTATATGAAACACCGACCTCGATGCGAATTGCCAGATTGTGAAAATGTGCGGGATATCGCGCGTCTGGTGGGACGTAGATTCCTGTGGTTGAGTGAGCAAATGGCCGAAGTGGTGCGATTGAGTCAGACAAACCTGGTTCGATCGTCACCACCATGCCTGATCTCAAACTACACATCGTCAACACGACAATTCCACAGTCGGGTCAGTTGCAGAGGCTCACTTGGCTGAGGAATCGAAGTGTGGTTCATGTAGGTCCACGCCGACCGAGTGGCCCAGAGAATGTGGAAACAGCACATCATGCACCTCGCGGTCCATCAGCTTCGGAAATCCGAGGCGCTCGAGCTCAGCCGCAAGAAGCCTGCGAAGATTTATAAGACCGAGCGAAAAGCGCAACAAGCAGTGAAACGCACCTCGAAGCCTCGAAATACAGATCATGCATTGATACCATGGCCTTTTCACTCACACGCTCGATGCATCTTTTTTGCACCTGCAGAACAGCAGAGTAAAGGTCTCGCTGTGCGCTGGTAAACTTTCCGGACACCGGGAACGTTCGTGCTACAACGATTGAGCATAGAAACCCAGGGGATAGAGAGCCAACTCACTCAGGTCAGAAGCATAACCACTTGGCATTCGGTCAACGCAAGATCATTCCAACAGTGATGGACATACTCAAGCTCGCACCCAGCGTCGATGAGAACCATTTCTCGGTTCTCCAACACCGCAGTGTTGGTCGTGTAATGGATTGCCAGACCATTGGGACTGTCGAGGTTGAGCGTCACAGACAGAAAATTCGATCGGGATGGCGCACCCAGAGGCCACTACAGGCTCATAGGCCGGCCTTTGAGACCCTTCCAGTGTCGTGAGATAGGCAAAGTGCGCGGCCAAGTCACTCTCCTGCATGCCAGCCTTGGCAAAGGTCATCGTCTACGATGGCTGGTCAGAGCGGTCACTGGCAAGCTGATGCATACACACCTTCCGATGCGCTTCAGCCGTTATTCTTGCTGCCTTGTGCATAATTTTCTGTTCTGCAGGGCTTTTGACAGCACGGAAAGGTGCGAGCTCCCTGCGCAGGCTTCTCCTTCGCGAATGCCTGCCGTCGAAGAATTGAGCTATCTCTTGCATGGATCCCCCATTCGGTAGCCAATGTGTCCGTGCATCAGCGTCAGCATAAACCACCGGGCCTGTGGGGTCCAGGGTGTAGTTGCTGGATCGTCTGGAGGTTGGCGAGGGCAGAGACTGCAGGATACTGTGGAGGTGTGGCAAGAACGCAGTGTATGGTCGAACCTAGTTTGGTATTAAGCGAGCGTGACGCGCTTGCATGTATTTTCTACGCACTTCGTCAGCTTGTAATAGTCCAGCGGCAGCGTCCACGCCTGTGCTTCGTGCGCCAGAAGATGAGCACACAGTGCGAGCTCGTCCAGCGACGTCACACGCACCGAGTCCCGTCCCACATTTCAGCGTGCTCGTCTTTAGGAGCGACGAATGCAGTCAAATGGAATCCTTTACGAGAAGAAGGTTCCTTCTCTGCACCAAGGCATGAGCGGTCGGCAATGCGGCGCGTAAAGTGTGCAAACGTACGGAGTATGATGGCAGCCTCGGGTTCTTGCCAGCCTGTCAGATACCAGAAGTCACTATTCTGGCGGTATTTGTAACTGGAGGGTAGTTCAGAACAGTAGAACGCGAGCA
>Ga0247815_10000334_pt1 | contig 38034 bp, 32 predicted proteins | sample UWRJL194509B1_FD_181014 | JGI IMG/M metagenome (GOLD analysis project Ga0247815, IMG submission 181014) | Plant litter microbial communities from Arlington Agricultural Research Station in Wisconsin, United States - UWRJ-L194-509B-1 | ecosystem: Environmental > Terrestrial > Plant litter >...
GTCATCACTCAGTCAGGCGACACGTTGGCGGCGGTTGAAAAGCAGGTGTTTAACCTGAGCGGGCGTTTGCACTCATTGCCATAATGCGCACTGGCTACATTTCCTGTCAGACGGCGCCTTTGATCGATGATGAAAAACCAGGTTGTGAGTTATCAAACGCTGACTGAAACTCAGCGAAAACAGCTTGATGGGCTGGAGATTTTGCCCGAGCAAGTGCCCTTTTCGGGGGATATCTACTGCGCGTTGAATACGCTGCTGGTCCGCTCGACCGCTGATATTGAAGGATTCGTCCTGTTGGAGGATGACCAGCCGGTAGGATTCTTCATGCTCAAACGTGGGGAGTTTCTACCGGCTTGGGCGACCCAAGGCTCGGCTACGCTGCATGCTCTGCAGATTGATCGACGCATGCAAGGCAAAGGGCTGGGAAAGGTTTTTTTGCAGGGCTTGCCAGCCGCCGTTCGGGCCAAATGGCCGGATATCCAGCAAATAATGCTCTCGGTGGACGCCGATAATCTGCCCGCGCTGAATCTGTATCTCGGCCAGGGCTGGATCGATACCGGCGAAGCGTACAAAGGCCGAATCGGGTATGAGCGACGTTTGGTGCTGACTGTGTAGGAGCCAAACTGGCCCTGCCTACACGACCGGCAGGAGGAGACTTGTCCCCGAATGCGCTGGTCCTGACAACGAAAATCCGACAGGTTAACGTTGTCTGAGCTACCGCCTTTCGGGGACAAGTCCCCTCCTACAGAGATCAATAGCAATCACTGCGCCTGCAACACCTCATCCGCCTTGCCGCCAGCATCCTGAATCACCAGATGGATGAAATGCAGCTTGGTGATGACCGCCGGCGACAGCACGAACGGGTAGAAATCCGGCTGGCCCATGCTGCGTGACAGTTCGTTGAGCATGCCCGCCAGTTCGATCCAGGCGTTGACGAACGACAGGAAGGCTGGGCCGCCGGGGTGCTGCGGGTCGTACAGGGTTTCCAGCGGGAATGGCTGGTATTCCAGATCCATGTCCCGGGCACTCATGCCAAAGCCCAGCGCGGTATCGACCGCATCCATCATGTGCAGGTAATGCGCCCAGGTTTCCGCCCAGTCTTCCCACGGGTGCATGGTGGCGTAGGCGCTGACGAAGCTCTGCTGCCAGTCCGCTGGCGCACCATGCTGGTAATGGTGATCAAGGGCATCGGCATAACTGGCGCGATCATCGCCGAACAGGTTACGAAAACCATCCTGCCAATACGTGTCGGCGATCAAGCGATCCCAGTAGTAATGCCCGACCTCATGTCGGAAATGTCCCAATAAGGTCCGATAAGGTTCATGCATCTGCACCCGAACCTTCTCGCGATGATCGTCGTCCGCTTCCTTGATATCCAGCGTGATCAAGCCATTGGCATGGCCCGTAGTAGGCAGCTTGCCTTCCAGGTCCACGCCGACAAAATCGAAAGCAAGACCGCGCTCTTCGTCCCGGGTTTTCGGAATGACCTGCAAGCCCAGTGAAATCAACTGCGCCACGAGTCGGCGCTTGGCGGTTTCGACCTTGCACCAGCGCTCGCCATTTTCCGCTATCGACAGATCGGGGATGGTCCGGTTAAGGCTGCACGCGATGCAGAATTCCCCGCTGTTGTGCTCGGGAAACAGCCAATTGCAGGCCGCTGGAGTGCTGAGGTTGGCGCAACGCCGATACAGTCCGGCGCCGGGCTCGTCGCTCAAGCGCCAGGTGCTTTCTTCAGGGCCAGGCTCCAGCGTGCAGAGGCGGCCTTGCTCCGGCAAATAGCCCAGCGCTGCGGAACAGGACAGGCACTGAGTATTAGGAAAGAAGATCGACTGCCCGCAGCGGCACTGCCAAACCTTGCTGGCGCGCTTGGTTTCACTGACAAATGGCGCGGCAATACGTGAACTGAGTTGCTCGAAAAACCGGTACATGACGATCTCCTCGTGAGCGTGCAAGCACTAGATCATCGGCGTTTGCGGTCGTTCCATGATTTAACAAAGTACAGATCCCGCGAGGTCCGCAGGACCGGCTTTAGCCGGGAGAGCGCCCTCCCGGCTAAAGCCGGTCCTACGGTCTCGCCACCCGACGTAGACCACTCAATCCGCCTTGATGCCATGCTTGGCAAGAAACGCCACAAACGCCTCTTCATCCAGCACCTTCAAGCCCAGTTCATTGGCCTTGGTCAGTTTCGATCCAGCACCCGGCCCGGCGACTACGGTATGGGTCTTGGCGGAAACCGAACCAGAGACTTTGGCGCCGAGGCTTTCGAGTTTTTCCTTGGCGACGTCGCGGCTCATCAACTCCAGCGAACCGGTCAGCACCCAGGTCTGTCCGGCCAACGGCAGGCCTTCAACGACCTTTTTCTCGCTCTGCCAATGCATGCCGAAGTCTTTGAGCTGCGCTTCGATGGCCAGGCCGCGCGCGGCGCGCTCAGGGTCGTCGAAAAAGTCGCGTACGGCCTTGGCTTGCTTCTCGGGCAACGCCTGGCGCATGTCCAGCCAGTCAGCCTCGATCACCGCCTGCAGCGAACCGAACTTGTCGGCCAGCTTCTGCGCCGCACCGGGGCCGACCGCCGGGATGTTCAGTTTGTCGATCAAGCCCCCCAAGGTCGCGCTGGCGGCGAATTCCGCGCCCAGCTCGCCCTGATCCTGCAATTCCAGGCCGCGCTCACCCAGCAGCGCGTCGATGACGTTACGGTTGTGCTCATCTTCAAAAAAGCTGTGGATCTCGTGGGCCACTTCCAGGCCGACATCCGGCAAATAGGTCAGGACTTCCGGCAACGCCTGCTTGACCCGTTCCAGTGACGCCAAAGAGCGCGCGAGCACCTTGGCGGTCTCCTCGCCGACATCCGGAATGCCCAGCGCGTAGATGAAGCGCGCCAGGGTCGGGCGCTTGCTGTCTTCGATGGCCTTGAGCAGCTTGTTGCTGGAGATTTCCGCGAAGCCTTCCAGATCGACGATCTGCTCGAACTTCAGGGCGTAAAGATCGGCCGGGGAACCGATGAGCTTCTCGTCCACCAATTGCTCGATGGTCTTGTCGCCCAGACCTTCAATGTCCATCGCCCGACGCGAAACGTAGTGAATGATTGCCTGTTTGAGCTGCGCGCCGCAGGCCAGACGCCCTACGCAGCGATACACCGCGCCTTCGCTGACGGTTTCCTTGCCCTTGCTGCGTTTGATCAGCTGCGTGCGCTCCACATGGGAGCCGCATACCGGACAGGTCCGGGGTATCTCGACGGCACGAGCGTTTTCCGGGCGTCGCTCAAGCACCACTTGCACGACTTGCGGGATCACGTCGCCCGCGCGGCGAATGATCACAGTGTCGCCGATCATCAATCCCAAACGCGCGACTTCGTCCATGTTGTGCAGGGTGGCGTTGGCAACGGTCACGCCGGCGACCTTGACCGGTTTCAGACGCGCAACCGGCGTGACCGCGCCGGTACGACCCACCTGAAACTCGACGTCCAGCAACTCCGTGAGTTCTTCCATGGCCGGGAATTTATGGGCGATGGCCCAACGCGGCTCGCGGGCGCGGAACCCCAGTTCGCGCTGGGAAGCCAGATTGTTGACCTTGAATACCACGCCGTCGATTTCATAAGTGAGCGCGAGGCGACGCTCGCCGATGTCGTGGTAATACGCCAGGCATTCATCGATGCCGTTGGCCAGTTTCAGCTCGCGGCTGACCGGTATGCCCCATTTCTTCAGTTGATTCAGGTTGCCGATGTGCGTGTCGGCGAACTCCTCGGAAACCTGGCCAAGACCATAAGCGCAGAATTCCAGCGGACGATTGGCGGTAATCTTCGAATCCAGCTGACGCAGGCTGCCAGCCGCAGCGTTACGCGGATTGGCGAAGGTCTTGCCGCCCACTTCCAACTGGCTGGCGTTGAGCCGCTCGAAACCGGCCTTGGACATGAACACTTCGCCGCGCACTTCCAAAGTCTGCGGCCAGCCGCTGCCATGCAACTTGAGCGGGATATTGCGCACAGTGCGCACATTGACGCTGATGTCTTCGCCGGTGGTGCCATCGCCTCGGGTTGCACCACGCACCAGCGCGCCATCGCGATACAACAGACTGACCGCCAGACCATCGAGCTTCGGCTCGCAGCTGTATTGCACCTTGGCGCCGTCGCTCAACAAATCCCCCACCGGCAGATCGAGGCCTTCGGTGACACGGCGGTCGAACTCGCGCATGTCGTTTTCTTCGAAGGCGTTGCCCAGGCTGAGCATCGGCACTTCATGACGCACTTGAGTAAACGCTGACAGAGCCGCGCTGCCGACCCGCTGGGTGGGTGAATCCGGGGTGACCAGATGCGGATTCTCGACTTCCAGCGCCTTGAGCTCGTGGAACAACCGGTCGTATTCCACGTCGGGAATGCTCGGCTCGTCGAGGACGTGGTAGCGATAGTTGTGTTGATCCAGCTCTGCACGCAGTTCCAGGATTCGGGTTTCGGCGGCTTTCATTCGGTGTTCTCTTGAAATGCAAAAGAGCAGCCTGGGCTGCTCAAATGTTTATGCGCTTGAGGTCACTGCGTAGGAGCGGCTTTAGCCGCGAGAATGCCCTCCCGGTTAAAGCCGGTCCTACGGGCCATGGTTAAAGGGCTTGAACACCCCAGATCAACGACGCTGGGTCAACGCGCGGCGTTCAAATTCCACGATGCGCTGACGGTAATGCTCGATGGTCTGCGCGGTCATGACGCTACGCTGGTCGTCTTTCAGTTCACCGTTGAGTTCATGAGCCAGCTTGCGAGCCGCAGCGACCATGAGATCAAACGCCTGCTTCGGATGACGCGGGCCCGGCAAGCCAAGGAAGAAGCTCACGGCGCGGGTGCTGAAATGGTCGATATCGTCCAGATCGAAAACGCCCGGCTTGACCGCGTTGGCCATGGAAAACAGCACTTCGCCATTGCCGGCCATGCTTTCGTGGCGATGGAAAATGTCCATCTCGCCGAAACGCAGGCCGCTTTCCAGAATGTTCTGCAGCAAGGCCGGGCCTTTGAAGCCGCTTTCATCACGAGCAATCACACTGATTACCAGCACTTCTTCCACCGGCGGCAAATCCTTGTCTTCGGTGATGCGCTGCTTGGGCTTGTCGTCCGGGAACTCGTCGTCGCGCCCGGTAAACAGGCTCGGGCCGTCAAGATCGAGGTTCAGGTCGCCCTGCTGCGGCTCGTCCTTGCGCTTATTGTTGCGTTTGTTGTCACGCGGGCTGGCACTCATCGACGGCAGGTCGTGCTCGTCGAGTTGCGGTTCCTTGTGAGTATCCAGCACGCGCGGCGGACCCAGCACCTCGGCGGACGTGGTTTCGTCATCGTCCGGCAGGTTGGAAAAGCTCCGGTCGAGCCTGAATTTCAATTTACCCTTGCCGCCGCGCATACGGCGCCAGCCATCGAAAAGAATACCGGCAATGACAATAATGCCGATGACGATCAGCCACTCGCGCAGACCGATTTCCATGTAATCCCGTGCCTCTAATAAAGAATGCTGAAAATAAGGGCCTAAACCCCTTTAAAACGTGGTGCCAAGTCTATGTTCTGACTGGCAATTTGCCCACGCGAAAAGAAAAAGTGGACATTAAGCTAGCACGACCAAAGGCAACTTTACACCGTCTGATACATCTGGTTTGCGCCAGAAGCGTTATCTACCGCACAGACCTCTGCATAACGCGCTATCAAAGCACCATTTTCGCGCCTCGAACGCTCCGCAAATCAGGCATCCACCAACGCCATCGCCTCCTCCACATCCACCGCCACCAGCCGCGAACAGCCCGGCTCGTGCATGGTTACACCCATCAGTTGATCCGCCATTTCCATGGCGATCTTGTTGTGGGTGATGTAAATGAACTGCACTGTCTGCGACATCTCCTTAACCAGTCTGGCATAACGTCCGACGTTCGCATCGTCCAGCGGTGCGTCCACTTCGTCGAGCATGCAGAACGGTGCCGGATTGAGTTTGAAAATGGCAAAAACCAAAGCCAACGCGGTCAAAGCCTTCTCGCCACCGGACAACAAATGAATGGTGCTGTTCTTCTTGCCTGGGGGACGCGCCATGATTGTCACCCCTGTATCGAGTAAATCTTCGCCCGTCAGTTCCAAATAAGCGGAGCCACCACCGAAAACTTTTGGGAAAAGTGCCTGAATTCCGCTATTTATCTGATCGAAGGTCTCTTTGAAGCGGTTGCGGGTTTCCTTGTCGATCTTGCGAATCACGTTTTCCAGGGTATCCAGCGCTTCCACCAGATCGGCGTTTTGTGCGTCCAGATAGCGTTTACGTTCGGACTGCTGCTGATACTCGTCAATCGCCGCGAGGTTGATCGCGCCCAAGCGCTGAATGCGCACACTGATGCGTTCCAGCTCTTCTTCAGCGTCTTTTTCATTGGCTTGTGGCGTGAGCGTCGCGAGCACGCCGTGCAAGTCATAACCGTCTTCGAGCAATTGATCCTGCAGGGTTTTGCGCCGCACCGTGAGCGACTGCCATTCCATGCGTTGCTGCTCCAGCTGCCCGCGCAGCAACTGGGATTGCTGTTCGGCCTGGGTCCGACGTTTTTCGGCGTCGCGCAATTCCCGGTCGGCGTCTTCCAGGGAGATTTTCGCGGTACGCATTTCGTCGTCGACGACCATGCGCCGTTCGAGCAGCTCTTCAAGCTTGAGCCGCAGCTCTTCCAGAGGCGCTTCGCCCTCCTCCAGATTCAAATTGAGTTGTTCGCGCTTTTCAGTCAGGCGCTCGGATTGCATTTCCAGCCGCTCCAGCGCCTGGCGCGTGGAGTCGTGCTGCGCCCGCAGCGAGCCGAGACGAACGGCCAACTGATGAGCATGATCCTTGTGCTGCCGGGCTTCCTGACGGACGCGATCCAGACGCTCGCGCAAGCTGTCGCGCTGAGCCTGGAGCAGCTCGCGCTGTTCGGTATCCAGCGCCATGGCGTCCAGTGCGTCCTGCAATTGCAGGCGCGATTCGCCAAGGCTTTCGTGTTCGATGGCGCGCTGCTCGCCCAGTTCGGCCAGCTCTTCGTCCAGACGCGTGCGGCGCAAGGTCAGCTGTTCGACCTTGGCTTTGGCCGCCGACAGCTGCGCAGTGAGTTCACTTTGCTGCCGGGTTTCTTCCTGCACACGACGACGCAGCTGTTCCCGGGTTTCTTCCTGCAACGACTGTTGTTCGCGCAAGGTCAGCAGTTGCTCTTCGAGACCGGCCAAGGTCGCTTCGCGCTCGTCGCGCTCAAGGCCCAGCCGCAGCAACTCCTGGCCACGGGCCAACACGCCGCTTTGTGCCTCACTGGCACGCCGCACCCGCAGGAAATGCCGGCCGACCCAATAACCGTCGCGACTGATCAGGCTTTGCCCGGCGGCGAGCTGCCCGCGCTGGGCCAAGGCATCGTCCAGGGTTTCCACCGGTTTGACCTGGCCGAGCCAGATCGACAGGTCCATGGCGCTGTCGACTTTTTCCAGCAGGCTGCCGGGGATGCGCACGGCGTCCGCCGCTGGATTGACCAGACGCAAGTCGCCCTGCTGAAAACCGGCCAGATCCAGCCCGTCGAAGTCATCGACCAGGACCGCCTGCAAATCGGCGCCGAGTACGGTTTCCACCGCCAGTTCCCAGCCCGCCTCGACCTGTAAGCCTTCAGCCAGACGCGGGCGCTCGGCCAGATCGTGTTCACGCAGCCATTCAGCGGTGCCGGTGTCCGGGTCCAAAGCCGCCTGTTGCAAGGCTTCCAGTGACGCCAATCGCCCATTGAGACGTTGCAGTTCGCCCTGCGCCTGTTGCTGGGCCTGATTGGCCTGTTGCAGTTCGCTGCGCAATTGCTCGACGCGTTCGACGGCCTGCTCTTCGCCGATGTGCAATTCTTCGAGGGTCATTTCCCGGGTAGCGAGGTCTTCGCTGAGTTCCAGGATCACCGCATCTTCCGGCGCGGCGGCCAGCAACTGACGCTCTTCGCCCAGACGTCGCTGGCGCTCGCCCAGGCGCTCCATGCTCTGTTCCAGCTGCTGGATGCGCGATTGCTGCACTTCAGCCTGACGTCGGGGTTCGGCAGAGCGCTGGTTGAACGTCTCCCATTGCTCCTGCCAGCCATGCATCACGGTTTCGGCGTCTTCCAGGGAAGCCGCGGATTCCTCGGCGGCGGCGCTGGTCATTTCCTGCTCGGGCTCGAGCATCTCCAGCTCTTCGCCCAAGGTCGCCAGCAAGGTGCGGTCGTGCCCCAGATGCGATTCGGTTTCCAGCCGCGCGCGCTCGGCTTCGCGCAGGTCGTCCTGCAATTGGCGCAAGCGCTGCTGGCCGTGCTGGATGCTCTGTTCGATCCGCGCGATGTCGCCGCCCACCGAATAGAAGCGCCCTTGCACCAGATTGAATCGCTCGGACAGGTCGTGATGCCCGTCTCGAAGGCGCTCGATGCTCGCGTCGGCGCTACGCTGGTCGGCAACCAAAGCCTCGAAACCCACTTCCTGATTGCCGATCACCGCTTCGCGCTGGCCGACCTGCTCGTTCAACGCCTGCCAGCGCAAGGCCGACAACTGGGCCTTGAGCTGGCGCTCTTCGCCTTTGTATTCCTGATACTTCTCGGCGGCCTGGGCCTGGCGATGCAAGCGTTCGAGCTGACGCTCCAGCTCTTCGCGCAGGTCGGTCAGGCGGGCGAGGTTTTCGTGGGTGCGGCGGATGCGGTTTTCTGTTTCGCGGCGGCGCTCCTTGTACTTGGAGATGCCCGCCGCTTCTTCAATGAAATTACGCAGGTCTTCGGGCTTGGCTTCGATCAGCTTGGAGATCATGCCCTGCTCGATGATCGAGTAGCTGCGCGGGCCCAGGCCGGTGCCAAGGAAGATGTCGGTGATGTCCCGACGACGGCACTTGGTGCCATTGAGGTAGTAAGTATTCTGGCTGTCGCGGGTCACTTTGCGGCGAATGGAGATTTCCGCATAACTGGCGTACTCGCCCACCAGCGTGCCGTCGGAGTTATCGAACACCAGTTCGATACTCGCCTGGCTAACCGGTTTGCGGCTGGTGGAGCCGTTGAAGATGACATCGGTCATCGACTCGCCGCGCAGGTTCTTGGCCGAGCTTTCGCCCATGACCCAGCGCACGGCGTCGATGATATTGGATTTGCCGCAGCCGTTAGGGCCTACAACTGCCGCCATGTTGCTGGGGAAGTTCACCGTGGTGGGGTCGACGAAGGATTTGAACCCCGCCAGCTTGATGCACTTCAGACGCATGGGGTCAGCTCGCTCCCAACGCCGACAGCACCAATTGGCAACTGCGCTGACCGTAACGGGTCAGCACGACGCGAATCTGCGCGGCATCGCGGGCCACAACGGCATCCAGCAACTGCGCGAACAGCGTCAGGTATTCGTTCATGTCGGCCTTGCGTTGTTCCAGAGCCAGGAAATAGCTGCGGCTCATGGAAGGCTGCAGATTCTCGACGGTTTCCTGCAGGTAGGGATTGTCGGCGAACGGGAACGCGGCGCGCATGACATTGAAGCTGTCTTCGACGAAGGTTTTGACGTCCCCGCGCTCGAAACTGGCAATCAGGCGCTGCTGGATTTGCAGGAACGGCGCCAGATCGGCCGGTTCCTGCCAACGTTCGGCCACGGCCAGGGCGAGCAGAATGTACAACTCGCTCATCAGCGTGCAGAGGCTTTGTACGTTATGCGCGTTGAGTTCGGTGACCTGTGCGCCACGGCGCGGCAGGATCGCCACCAGATGGCGGCGTTCGAGAATCAGCAGTGCTTCGCGCACCGAACCACGACTGACGTTCAGTGCCAGCGTGACTTTTTGTTCCTGAATGCGCTCCCCGGGCTTGAGTTCGCCACGGATGATGCGCTCGGCAAGATGGTGAGCGATTTGCTCGGCGAGGCTGTCCGGCGCCTTGAACGTCATGACTATCCTAAATACTTGTTAAAACCAAGCCGCGAAGTGTATCGCAACCAAGGCCCATGGCGCAGGGCCATGCGTGGTGAAACTGGCACGAAATAAGCAAAACGTTGGACAGCGTCGTATCTGTTTATTGCAACCGGAGCGCACCGTTAATCGGCAAATGACCGAAAAGCGATTTTTCCTGACTCAAAGGTCAGAATATTTATTGACCGAAAAGTCAGAGCTGATAGATTCAGCGTCATGTTCGATTACAAAAAAAATGTGCAGAGGACCTTCCGTGATCCAATTTCTTTTAAACAACGAGCTACGCACCGAGCAGACTCTGGACCCGAACATGACGGTCCTCAATTACCTGCGCGAACACCTGCATAAACCCGGCACCAAGGAAGGCTGCGCCAGCGGTGATTGCGGGGCCTGCACCGTGGTGGTCGGCGAGTTGGCCGATGATGAACAAGGCCAACAGAGCTTGCGTTATCGCAGCCTGAATTCATGCCTGACGTTCGTGGCTTCGCTGCACGGCAAACAATTGATCAGCGTCGAAGACCTCAAACATCAAGGCCAACTGCACAGCGTTCAGCAAGCCATGGTCGATTGCCACGGCTCGCAATGCGGCTTCTGCACGCCAGGCTTTGTGATGTCGTTGTTTGCCCTGCAAAAGAACAGCACCCAGGCCGACTCGCATCAGGCCCACGAAGCGCTGGCTGGCAATCTGTGCCGCTGCACCGGTTATCGACCGATCCTCGCCGCCGCCGAACAATCTTGCGCCAATCGCCAACCTGATCAATTCGATCAGCGCCAGGCTGAAACCATCACCCGCCTGCGCACCATTGCGCCCAAGGAAACCGGCGAGCTGAACAGCGGCGACAAACGCTGTCTGGTGCCGCTGACCGTCGCCGATCTGGCGCAACTTTATGAGTCTTACCCGCAAGCGCGGCTGCTGGCGGGCGGCACCGATCTGGCGCTGGAAGTCACCCAGTTTCATCGTCCGCTGCCAGTGATGATCTACGTCGGCAACGTCGCCGACCTCAAGCGCATCGAACATTTCGACGACCGGCTGGAGATCGGTGCCGCCACGTCGCTGACCGACTGTTACGCCGCGCTGACTGCCGAGTACCCGGATTTCGGCGAATTGCTGCAGCGCTTCGCGTCGTTGCAGATCCGCAACCAAGGCACGCTGGGCGGCAATATCGGCAACGCCTCGCCGATTGGTGATTCGCCGCCGCTGCTGATCGCCCTCGGCGCACACATCGTGTTGCGCAAGGGCGACACGCGTCGCAGCCTGGCGCTGGAAGACTACTTCGTCGATTACCGGGTGACCGCGCGTCAGGAAAGCGAGTTCATCGAGAAGATCATCGTGCCCAAAGCCAATGCCAAACAGGCGTTCCGCGCCTATAAGGTGTCAAAACGCCTGGACGACGATATTTCTGCGGTGTGCGCGGCGTTTCGCCTGCACATCGAGAACGGCGCCATCGCCGATGCGCGAGTGGCTTTTGGCGGCATGGCGGCGATCCCGAAACGCGCGGCGGCCTGTGAACAGGCGCTGATTGGCGCGCCCTGGACCAGCGCCACGGTCGAGCGCGCCTGCGCGGCACTCGCCGAGGACTTCACACCGCTGTCGGATTTCCGCGCCAGCAAGGAGTACCGCTTGTTGAGTGCGCAGAACCTGTTGCGCAAATACTTCATCGAGCTGCAATCGCCGCACATCGAAACGCGGGTGACTGATTATGTCTAACCATCCAGCAACAAAAACCCAGGCTGAAATGATCGCCCTGTTTCAGCAGGACCTGACCACCGGCGTCGGCCGCAGCGTCAAGCATGACAGCGCTGACAAACATGTGTCCGGCGAGGCGGTGTATATCGATGATCGCCTGGAATTCCCCAATCAGTTGCATGTGTACGCACGCCTGTCGGACCGCGCCCATGCGCGCATTGTCAGCGTCGACGTCACGCCGTGCTACGCCTTCGAAGGCGTGCGCATTGCCATCACTCATGAAGACATTCCCGGCCTGAAAGACATCGGCCCGCTGTTGCCTGGCGATCCTCTTCTGGCCATCGACAAGGTGGAGTTCGTCGGCCAGCCGGTGATTGCCGTTGCCGCGCGCAGCCTGGACATTGCCCGCGAGGCGGCGATGGCGGCGGTCATTGAATATGAAGACCTTGAACCGGTGCTGGATGTGGTCGAAGCGCTGCGCAACAAGCATTTCGTGCTCGACAGCCACACCCATCAACGAGGTGATTCGGCTGGCGCGCTGGCCGCTGCAACCCATCGTATCCAGGGCAATCTGCATATCGGCGGCCAGGAACATTTTTATCTGGAAACGCAGATTTCCTCGGTGATGCCCACCGAAGATGGCGGCATGATCGTTTACTGTTCGACGCAAAACCCCACCGAAGTGCAGAAGCTGGTCGCGGAAGTGCTTGATGTGTCGATGAACAAGATCGTCGTCGACATGCGCCGCATGGGCGGCGGTTTTGGCGGCAAGGAAACCCAGGCTGCAAGCCCGGCGTGCTTATGCGCCGTGGTCGCCCGCTTGACCGGGCAGCCGACCAAAATGCGCTTGCCCCGCGTCGAGGATATGCTGATGACCGGCAAACGCCATCCGTTCTATATCGAGTACGACGTCGGCTTCGACAACGATGGCCGCTTGCATGGCATTCAGCTGGAACTGGCTGGTAACTGTGGCTATTCGCCGGACCTGTCGGCGTCGATTGTCGATCGGGCGATGTTCCACGCCGACAATTCGTATTACCTGGGCGACGCCACCATCAATGGCCATCGCTGCAAGACCAATACTGCCTCGAACACCGCCTATCGCGGCTTCGGCGGGCCGCAAGGCATGGTCGCCATCGAAGAAGTGATGGACGCCATCGCCCGCCATCTGGGCAAAGACCCGCTTCAAGTGCGCAAGGCCAATTACTACGGCAAGACCGAGCGCAACGTTACCCACTATTACCAGACCGTCGAACACAACATGCTCGAAGAGATGACCGCCGAACTGGAAGAAAGCAGCCAGTACGCGGCGCGTCGTGAAGCGATCCGTAGCTACAACGCCAATAGCCCGATCCTCAAGAAAGGCCTGGCGCTGACGCCGGTAAAATTCGGCATTTCCTTCACCGCCAGCTTTCTCAATCAGGCCGGGGCGCTGATCCATATCTACACCGACGGCAGCATTCACCTGAACCACGGCGGCACGGAAATGGGCCAGGGCTTGAACGTCAAGGTTGCTCAGGTCGTCGCCGAGGTGTTTCAGGTCGATATCGACCGCATCCAGATCACCGCAACCAACACGGACAAAGTGCCGAATACTTCGCCGACTGCCGCTTCCAGTGGCGCAGACCTGAACGGCAAGGCGGCGCAGAACGCGGCGGAAATCCTCAAGCAGCGTCTGGTGGAGTTCGCCGCCAGGCACTTCAAGGTCGAGGAAGCGGACGTGGAGTTTCGCAATGGCCATGTTCGCGCCGGGGAGCAGATTCTGTCGTTCGAATCCCTCGCGCAACTGGCGTGGATGGGCCAGGTCTCGTTGTCCAGCACCGGCTATTACAAGACGCCGAAGATTTTCTACGACCGCAGTCAGGCCCGCGGGCGGCCGTTCTATTACTTCGCGTTTGGCGCAGCCTGCACCGAAGTGATCGTCGACACCCTGACCGGCGAATACAAGATGCTGCGCACCGACATCCTGCATGACGTCGGCGCCTCGCTGAACCCGGCCATCGACATCGGCCAGGTTGAAGGTGGCTACATTCAGGGCATGGGTTGGCTGACCACCGAAGAGCTGGTCTGGAACGCCAAGGGCAAACTGATGACCAACGGCCCGGCGGGTTACAAGATTCCGGCCGTGGCGGACATGCCGCTGGACCTGCGGGTCAAGCTGGTGGAAAACCGCAAGAATCCGGAAGACACGGTGTTCCATTCCAAGGCTGTCGGCGAGCCGCCGTTCATGCTGGGCATCGCCGCGTGGTGTGCAATCAAGGACGCGGTGGCAAGCCTTGCGGATTATCGCCATCAACCAAAAATCGACGCGCCCGCCACGCCGGAGCGGGTGTTGTGGGGGTGTGAGCAGATGCGCCGCTTGACTCACCCGAAACCCGTTGGAGCGAGGCTTGCCCGCGAAGAGGCCAGTGCATCAGCAACATTTTCGGAGGCCGAAAGATTGCCTTCGCGGGCAAGCCTCGCTCCAACAGGGGATTCAGCATGAACAACTGGATCAGCGCCCTCGCCGAACTGCAAAGCCGGGGCGAAGCCTGCGTGCTGGTGACCATCATCGAAGAGCGCGGCTCTACGCCGCGCAATGCCGGTTCGAAGATGGTGGTCAGCGCCGAGCGGATTTTCGACACCGTCGGCGGCGGGCATCTGGAATACAAGGCCATGGAAATCGCCCGGGAAATGCTCGCCGGTGGCAGTCAGAACACCCGACTGGAACGCTTCAGCCTGGGCGCGAGCCTCGGCCAGTGCTGCGGTGGCGTGAACGTGCTGCTGTTCGAGCCCATGGGCCAGCCGCAAGCGCACATCGCGGTGTTTGGCGCCGGACATGTCGGCCGCGCCCTGGTGCCGCTGCTGGCCAGCCTGCCCTGCCGGGTGCGCTGGATCGATTCCCGCGAGCAGGAATTCCCGACGCAGATTCCCCACGGCGTGCACAAAATCGTCAGCGAAGACCCGCTGGATGAGATCGACGCATTGCCCAGCGGCAGCTATTGCATCGTCATGACCCACAACCATCAGCTGGATCTGGAGCTGACCGCCGCCATTCTCAAGCGCGGCGATTTTGCCTATTTCGGCTTGATCGGTTCGAAGACCAAACGGGTCAAATTCGAGCACCGTTTGCGTGACCGGGGTTTCGATGCGGCCTTGCTGCAACGCATGCGCTGCCCCATGGGGCTGGCCGAAGTGAAGGGCAAATTGCCCATCGAAATCGCCGTGTCCATCGCCGCCGAGGTGATCGCCACCTACAACGTCAATTTCGGCCAGCACAGTTCAAGTGCCGAACCTATCGCCAAACTGCTGCCGGTGTCGCGCCGCAGCCAGGCCCAATGAGATTGTTATGACCTCTACCCAGAAAGCCTACCGCGCCGCCATTCTTCACAGCCTTGGCGATCCTGCCGAAGTCGGGTTGGACGCTTCCTACGAATATTTCGCCGACGGCGTTCTGCTGGTCGACAACGGCAAGGTTTCCGCCATCGGCCACGCCAGGGATTTGCTCGACACCCTCGATGCGGCTGTCGATGTCATCGAGTACACGGACGCGCTGATCACGCCCGGCTTCATCGACACGCATATCCATTTGCCGCAGACCGGCATGGTCGGTTCCTACGGCGAACAGCTGCTGGACTGGCTCAACACCTACACCTTCCCCTGCGAAAAGCAGTTCGCCGACCCCGCCCATGCGGCGGAAGTCGCGGACATTTTTCTCAAGGAACTGCTGCGCAACGGCACCACCACCGCGTTGGTATTCGGCAGCGTGCACAAGGCGTCGGTGGAGGCGTTTTTCCAGGCCGCAGAAAAGCTCGACCTGCGCATGATCGCCGGCAAGGTGATGATGGATCGCAATGCGCCGGATTATCTGACCGACACGCCGGAATCAGGCTACGCCGACAGCAAGGCCCTGATTGAACGCTGGCATGGCAAGGGCCGTCTGCACTACGCGGTGACGCCGCGTTTCGCGCCCACCAGCACCCCCGAACAACTGACGCTGGCCGGTCAATTGCTCACCGAGTACCCGGATCTGTATATGCAGACCCACATCAGCGAGAACCTGCAGGAAATCGAGTGGGTCAAGGCGCTGTTCCCCGAGCGCAGTGGCTATCTGGACGTGTACGACCATTTCCAGCTGCTGGGCCAGCGCTCGGTGTTCGCCCACGGCGTGCATTTGTGCGACGCCGAATGTGCGCGACTGGCGGAAACCGGCTCGGCTATCTCGTTCTGTCCGACGTCGAACCTGTTTCTGGGCAGCGGCTTGTTCAACCTGCCGATGGCCGAGAAGCACAAGGTCAACGTTGGGTTGGGCACCGATGTGGGTGGCGGCACCAGTTTTTCGATCCTGCAGACCCTGAACGAAGCTTATAAAGTCATGCAGTTGCAGGGCGCGAAACTCAGCCCGTTCAAATCGCTGTATCTGGCAACCTTGGGCGGCGCTCGGGCACTGCGCCTGGACGACAAGATCGGCAGCCTGCAACCGGGTAACGAAGCGGACTTCCTGGTGCTGGATTACCACGCGACGCCGCTGCTGTCCTATCGCCTCCAGCAGGCGAAAAACATCGAGGAAACGTTGTTTGTGCTGATGACGCTGGGGGATGACCGCACCGTGCAGGAGACCTATTCGGCCGGAAAATTGGTGCACAGCAGACGATGAAAGTCATCCCGTAGGACCGGCTTCAGCCGGGAGGGCAATCGTTTAAATGAAATGCCCCGCTCCCGGCTAAAGCCGGTCCTACGGGGGAAATTCCGGTCCTACGGGGTGCGTTGCGGTCCAGCTACGTTACACCACCCGCCCCGGCTTTTTCTTGCTCAGCATCAGGTGCGAAAACACGGCGTGCAGGTCGTCGGAGGCGTTGTCTTCGTCGAGGTTCAGTTTGCTGTCGATGTGGTCCATGTGGTGCATCATCAGTTGCACCGCGCGTTTGGCGTCCCGCGCTTCGATGGCGTCGATCAGTTGGGTGTGCTCGTCGTAGGAACAGTGCGAGCGGTTGCCGCTTTCGTACTGGGCGATGATCAATGAGGTCTGCGAGACCAGGCTGCGCTGAAAGCTGATCAGCGGCGCGTTTTTTGCCGCTACCGCCAACTGCAAGTGGAACTCCCCGGACAGGCGAATACCTGCGCCGCGATCACCCTTGGAAAAACTGTCCCGCTCGTCGCTGACCATCTGCCGCAACTCGGCAAGCTGCTCCGGCGTAGCGTGTTCCACGGCCAGTTCGGTGATGGCTTTTTCCACCAGACGGCGGGCGAAGAACACCTGTCGGGCTTCCTCCACGCTGGGACTGGCGACCACCGCGCCGCGATTGGGCCGCAGCAGGACCACACCTTCATGGGCCAGACGCGACAAGGCGCGACGAATGATCGTGCGGCTCACGCCAAAAATCTCACCCAGCGCTTCCTCGCTCAGCTTGGTCCCCGGCGCCAGACGCTGCTCAAGGATCGCCTCGAAAATATGCGCGTAGACGATGTCGTCCTGGGTACCGGTGCGACCGGTTTTTAGCGCACGCGGCTGTTTTTTCAGGGGTTGCAGCGGTTCGTTCATGGGCGCTCGTGGGCAGTAAGTCGGGGTGAAAAGGATGGGCGCATTGTACACAGGTATAGGTCACAACAACGCCTTATGGGAGCGAGCTTGCTCGCGAAAACGGAGTCAAGCCATCACAGTTCTGAAACTGATAAACCGCTTCGCGAGCAAGCTCGCTGCCACATGGGTCAACGTTTTGTGGGCTTGCGGCCTTATGCACACAATCCCGATAATTTCCGACACAACACTAAAAACATTATTTGCTTTATTTGTATACAAACGCATAATCCGTCTCGTGCGAGTTTCTGACCTTATGGTCAACAAATAGCGAAACCCGCCACGCTTCACCTCACGGCGCCGCCTGATGCCGCCGGTTAAAACAACAAAAAATCTTGAGGGGTACCGCTGTGGAAAGCCGCAAATCCGAAGCAACGCCGCTGGATCTCACGCCGCCACGAAGCGGTCTTCTGGAACGCATTTTCAAACTGAGCCTGCACGGCACCACCGTCAAAACCGAACTGGTTGCGGGCATGACCACGTTCATCACCATGGCCTACATCATCTTCGTCAACCCGAACATCATGGCCGACGCAGGGATCGACCACGGCGCGGCATTCGTCGCCACCTGCATCGCGGCAGCGCTGGGCTGCCTGTTGATGGGGCTGTACGCCAACTGGCCGGTGGGCCTGGCGCCGGGCATGGGCCTGAACGCCTTCTTCACCTACACCGTGGTCGGCACCATGGGTTACAGCTGGGAGACGGCGCTGGGCGCGGTGTTTATTTCCGGGGTGATCTTTATGTTCCTGACCCTGTCACGGGTCCGCGAATGGCTGCTCAACAGCATTCCGGTCAGCCTGCGTTATGCCATGGGCGCTGGAGTCGGCCTGTTTCTCGGTCTGATCGGCTTGAAGACCGCGGGCATTGTGGTCGACAGCCCGGCAACGCTGATCAAGCTCGGCTCACTGCGCGAGCCGGGGCCTTTGCTGGCGGCGATCTGTTTTCTGATGATCGCGGTGCTCAGCTATCACCGGGTGTTCGGCGCCATCCTGATCAGTATCATTGCCGTGACGCTGGCCGGCTGGGGCCTTGGCCTGGTGCATTATCAAGGCATCCTGTCGACGCCGCCGAGCCTTGCCCCCACCTGGCTGGCGATGGATATCAAAGGTGTGTTCAACGTCAGCATGATCAGCGTGGTGCTGGCCTTTCTGTTCGTGCACATGTTCGATACCGCCGGGACATTGATGGGTGTCGCCCAGCGCGCCGGGCTGGTCAAGGCGGACGGCAAGATCGAGAACCTTTCCAGGGCCTTGAAAGCCGACAGCGCCTCCAGTGTATTCGGCGCCATGGTTGGCGTGCCGCCGGTGACCAGTTATGTGGAAAGTGCGGCGGGTGTCGCAGCGGGCGGACGCACCGGGCTGACGGCCGTGACCGTGGGCGTGTTATTTATCGCGGCGATGTTTTTTGCGCCGCTGGCTGGCATGATTCCCGCTTACGCCACGGCGGGCGCGCTGATTTATGTCGCGATGCTGATGATGGGCGGCATGGCCCATATCAACTGGGACGAAGCCACCGACAGCATTCCGGCGATTGTCACGGCGATCATGATGCCGCTGACCTTTTCCGTGGCCGATGGCATTGCATTGGGCTTCATCACTTATGTGGTGCTCAAGGCCGGCACCGGCAAGCACAAGGAGATCTCGGTCAGCCTGTGGGTGCTGTGCGCGATCTTCGTTGCCAAGTTTATTTTTCTGTAGGTCCAGACATTTGAAGGAGCACCCCGCATGACCCTGGAAACCTGGCTGCTGTTCAGTGGCGCCGCTTTGGTGGTGATCCTGATACCGGGACCGCTGTCCCTGCTGATGATCAGCAACAGCCTGAACTACGGCCTGCTGCGCTCGTATCCAGCGTTTCTCGGCGGTGTTGTCGCTTCGGTGTGCTTGCTCAGCGCTTCGGCGCTGGGCCTGGGCGCATTGCTGCTGGCGTCGGAACAATTGTTCAGCGCGCTGAAAATCGTCGGCGCTCTGTATCTGTTTTATCTGGCCTGGCAAAGCTGGCGGCAATCGCGTCAACCGGCAACGGCGGCGCAGGTTCCGGACGCGCAGAGCAATCCGCGCTTCGGTTCGTTGTTCTGGCGAGCCTTCGTGCTGGGGGCCAGCAATCCGAAGGACATTCTGTTCTTCGCGGCTTTCCTGCCGCAATTCCTCAATGCCGAGCAGCCGTTTCTCAGCCAGTTGCTGATCATGATCGCGACCTGGACCGTGCTGGATCTGTCCTGCAAGCTGGCCTACGGCCTGAGCGCCCACGGTGCGGCGCGTTATCTGCGCAGCGGCAAGGGCCAGACCTGGTTCAACCGGATCAGCGCCGGGTTATTCGGGACGGCGGGCGCGGCGTCGTTGTTGAGTCGCTGATCCACAACCCGCCCCCAATATCTAATAACCGGCAGGAGGGGACTTGTCCCCGAATGCGATTTACCTGGCAACGATAATCCGGAAGGTGAACGCTGCCTGAGCTGCCGCCTTTCGGGGACAAGTCCCCTCCTACAAGGCACAATACCGGCCAAAAAAAAGCCCGCAGTGTGGGCGGGCGAGGTAATCGTTGAAGCTGTCGTGACGAGCTAGCTGCCGCGATAGGTCGAATAGCTGTAGGGCGAGATCAGCAGCGGCACGTGATAGTGCTCCTGACCCGCGTCAATGCCGAAGCGCAACACCACCACATCCAGAAAAGCCGGATCCGGCAGTGCTGTGCCGCGCGCGCGGTAGTAATCGCCAGCATGAAATTGCAGCTGATACACACCCGAACGGTAATCATCGCCCTGTAACAACGGCCCGTCGCAACGGCCATCGCTGTTGGTCACGGTGCTGGCAATCCGCTCAAGGCGTTCGCCTTCAACCCGATACAGTTCAACCTTGATAGCGCTGCCGGGGCAGCCGTGTGCAGCGTCCAGCACGTGCGTCGTCAATCTTCCCATTGCTCGTCTGCGCCTCCTAAAAGTAATCAAATGTTGGGGCTCGCCTCAAAACAGTGCTGTGCAGCGCTGTAGAAAAGCGGGCGATACACGATTAAGACACTTTTAGGAAAAGTTGTACACAATTAAAAGCACCTTCTGGCGTAGGAAATTCAGATGCGACAGTACCTCGCCGGTTTATCGGGAATTGAGGATATTGTTGAGGTTTTTCCACGGAACCTGACCAGTCAGGCAAGTTTCTTGCAGCGTTACTTTTCATCAGAATGGTAAAAAAACAGGGTTACAAAGTGAAAACAAAGTTGTATACAATCTCCACGTCGCAGTGAAAGCAGGCAAAAGTATTGCCACCCCCTGCGAGACACGACACACAGACACGAGGAAGACTGCAGTGAGCGCTGACTACCCACGCGACCTTATCGGCTATGGCAGCAACCCGCCGCATCCACACTGGCCGGGCAACGCACGCATTGCCTTGTCGTTCGTGCTCAATTACGAGGAAGGCGGCGAGCGCAATATCCTGCATGGCGACAAGGAGTCCGAAGCCTTTCTGTCGGAAATGGTTTCCGCGCAACCACTGCAGGGCGAGCGCAACATGAGCATGGAATCGCTCTACGAATACGGCAGTCGCGCCGGTGTGTGGCGCATTCTCAAGTTGTTCAAGGAATTTGATATTCCGCTGACGATTTTTGCCGTGGCCATGGCTGCGCAACGGCACCCGGATGTGATCCGCGCCATGGTCGCCGCCGGCCATGAAATCTGCAGCCATGGTTATCGCTGGATCGACTACCAGTACATGGACGAGGCTCAGGAACGCGAGCACATGCTCGAAGCGATCCGCATCCTCACCGAAATCAGCGGCGAACGTCCGCTGGGCTGGTACACCGGCCGCACGGGTCCGAATACCCGGCGACTGGTCATGGAGGAAGGCGGCTTTCTCTACGATTGCGACACCTACGACGACGACCTGCCGTATTGGGAGCCGAACAACCCCACCGGCAAGGCGCACCTGGTGATTCCGTACACCCTGGACACCAATGACATGCGCTTCACACAGGTGCAGGGCTTCAACAATGGCGAGCAGTTTTTCCAGTACCTGAAGGACGCGTTCGACGTGTTGTACGCCGAAGGCGCCGAAGCGCCGAAGATGCTTTCCATCGGCTTGCATTGCCGCCTGATTGGCCGCCCTGCCCGCCTCGCGGCGCTCAAGCGCTTTATCGAATACGCAAAAGGTCACGAGCAGGTCTGGTTTACCCGGCGCGTTGACATCGCCCGCCACTGGCATGCGCAACACCCGTTCAACCCACAGGCGGAGGCTGCGCTGTGAGCCATTTCAAGACCCTGAAACCCTCGACCCTGAGCCGCGAAGATTTCGTCAGCACCTTCGCCGACATCTACGAGCACTCGCCGTGGGTTGCCGAGCAGGCCTATGACCAAGGCCAGGGCACGGAACTCGACGTTATCGAGACGCTGCATGCTCGCATGAGCGACATCCTGTTGAGCGCTGATCACGCTGCACAGCTGGCACTGATCAACGCTCACCCGGACCTTGCCGGCAAAGCCGCCGTGCAGGGCCAACTGACCGCAGCCAGCACGAACGAACAAGCGGGCGCCGGTATCCACCAATGCACGGCTGAAGAGTTCCAGCGCTTCACCGAGCTGAACGACGCTTATAAAGCGAAGTTTGCGTTCCCCTTCATCATGGCGGTCAAAGGCAGCAACCGGCATCAGATCCTCGCGGCATTCGAAACGCGCATTCACCATTCGGCGGAAACCGAATTCACCTGCGCCCTGGCAGAGATCAACAAGATTGCGCTGTTTCGTTTGCAGGCAATGTGACGCATACGACCCTTGCGACCGACTATTCCCACGCCACCGACTGAAAAAAGGCAGACAAAAAGAATGAAAGCTTACGCCGTACCCTTCGAAAAATTCGTCAACCTGGCCGATGCGCGCCTGGGCACCAAAATCATTTCCGTCACTGACGACTGGTTCGCCGACGCCAACCGTTTGTTCCAGCCCACGCCTGCCGTGTTCAAGGAAGGCGTGTTCGACGACAACGGCAAGTGGATGGACGGCTGGGAATCGCGCCGCAAACGTTTCGAAGGTTACGACAGCGCGGTGATCCGCCTGGGTGTCGCCGGTTCGATCAAAGGCGTGGACATCGACACTTCGTTCTTCACTGGCAACTATCCGCCTTCGGCGTCGCTGGAAGCCTGTTTCCTGGCCTCCGGCGAACCGGATGACGGCACCCAATGGACAGAAATCCTTTCGGCGGTGGAACTGAACGGCGACAGCCATCACTTCCATGAAATCAGCAACGACCAGGCCTTCAGCCACTTGCGTTTCAATATCTACCCGGACGGCGGCGTCGCGCGGTTGCGGGTGTATGGCATCCCGTTCCGCGACTGGTCGGCAGTGGCTGACAACGAGCAGGTCGACCTGGCTTCGGCGCTCAACGGCGGTCGGGCCCTGGCCTGTTCCGATGAGCACTTCGGGCGCATGAGCAATATCCTCAATCCGGGCCGTGGCGTGAACATGGGCGATGGCTGGGAAACCGCACGCCGTCGCACGCCGGGCAATGACTGGGTGATCGTCGCTTTGGGTCATGCCGGGGAAGTCGAGAAAGTCATCGTCGACACGTTGCACTTCAAGGGCAATTACCCGGACAGTTGCTCGATCCAGGGCGCGTTCGTCAAGGGCGGCACCGATAATCAGATCGAAACCCAGAGCCTGTTCTGGCGCGAATTGCTGCCCAGCCAGAAACTGCAAATGCACGCCGAGCACGAGTTCGCCGAGCAGATCAAGGCGCTGGGGCCGATCACCCACATCCGCCTGAATGTATTCCCGGATGGTGGGGTGAGTCGTCTTCGAGTGCTGGGTAAAGTGTCGAAGTAACCGATTGCCCGTAGGACCGGCTTTAGCCGGGAGCAAGCATTTCTGACGCAACAACTGCATCGAATGTATGGACCCCCTCCCGGCTAAAGCTGGTCCTACGGGTCTTCAGTCTGGAATCAATTGAATTAAGAACAGAAGACCCACCATGCGCACATTGACCATCGAGCCGTTGACCAAAGAAGCCTTCGCCCCTTTCGGTGATGTCATCGAAACCGACGGCAGCGATCACTTCATGATCAACAACGGCTCGACCATGCGTTTTCATCGTCTGGCCGAAGTGGAAACCGCAACGCCGGATGACAAAGCGATCATCAGTATCTTCCGCGCCGAGGCGCTGGAAATGCCGCTGACGGTGTGCATGCTGGAGCGCCATCCGCTGGGCAGCCAGGCCTTCGTGCCGCTGCTCGGCAACCCCTTTCTGATCGTGGTCGCGCCACTTGGCGATGTACCTGAATCAGAGTTGGCCCGCGCCTTCATTTCCAATGGCAGGCAGGGCGTTAATTACCATCGCGGCGTCTGGCACCACCCGGTGCTGACGATCGAAAAGCGGGATGACTTCCTGGTGGTTGATCGCAGTGGAACTGGCAATAACTGCGATGAGCATTTCTTCACTGAGAGCCAGAGGCTGGTTCTCGACCCCCACCGATAAGAGAAGGGTCTGAACGTCCGCTAGTGACGACAGGCAAAAGGTAAAAACCGTGGAAGCACATTTGATGGAATGGCTGAATCTGGCCGTGCGCTGGATTCACATGATTGTCGGGATCGCCTGGATCGGCGCGTCCTTCTATTTCGTCTGGCTGGAGAACAACCTCAACCGGGTCAATCCGCGTGACGGCCTGTCCGGGGACTTGTGGGCCATTCATGGTGGCGGCATCTATCACCTGGAGAAGTACAAGCTTGCCCCGCCGACCATGCCCGACAACCTGCACTGGTTCAAATGGGAAGCGTATTTCACCTGGATGTCCGGCGTCGCGCTGTTGTGCGTGGTGTTCTACGCCAATCCGACTTTGTATCTGCTGGCTCCGGGCAGCAGCCTGTCGGGCCTTGAAGGCGTTGCATTGGGCCTGGGCTCGTTGTTCGTCGGCTGGTTCGTGTACAGCTTTCTCTGCGACTCGGCACTGGGCAAACGCCCCGCCCTGCTCGGTTTTATCCTGTTCGTCCTGCTGATCGCTGCGGCCTACGGTTTCAGCAAAGTATTCAGCGGGCGCGGCGCTTATCTGCATGTCGGCGCGATCATCGGTACGATCATGGTCGGCAACGTGTTCCGCATCATCATGCCTGCCCAGCGCGCACTGGTGGCGGCCATCGCCGAGAACCGCACGCCGGACCCGTCGCTGCCCGCCAAGGGCCTGTTGCGTTCGCGGCACAACAACTACTTCACCTTGCCGGTGCTGTTCATCATGATCAGCAACCACTTCCCGAGCACCTACGGCAGCCAGTACAACTGGTTGATCCTGGCCGGGATCGCGGTTTTGGCGGTGTTGGTTCGGCATTATTTCAACACCCGACACAACAGCCATAAATACGCCTGGACCCTGCCCGTCGCGGCGCTCGGCATGTTGTGCCTGGCTTATGTGACCGGTCCTGCGCAAATGCCGAGAGCACCGGAAGCGGCGAAGATCGACTATCAGCCGCTGCCGGGTACGGCCATTGGCGGCTATCGCCATGACGAACCCAAGCCCGAACCTGCGCCCGCGCCCGCGCCGGTTGAGGTTGCCAAGGCCAGCCCCGGTGTGGATTTCGGCAAAGTGCACAGCGTGATTCAGGAACGCTGCGCGGTGTGTCATTCGGCCAAACCCACCAGCCCGTTGTTCAGCACCGCGCCGGCCGGAATCATGTTCGACACGCCGCAGCAGATCCAGCAACTGGCGCCGCGCATCCAGGCCCAGGCCGTGGTTTCGCAGATCATGCCGTTGGGCAACATCACCCAGATGACCCAACAGGAACGTGAGTTGCTGGGGCAATGGATTGATAAAGGGGCGCAGACGAATTGAAGCGGCCTCTAGCCTCAAGCTTTTAGCTGCTCCCGACCACCAACAACCCCAAAATAAAAACAATGAGGTGTTGCATGTCCGAGTCCACACACGCGCGCATCCCCGCCGCGCCGCCAAGACAGCCCCTGCCACTGCTGCAATTGTTTCTGGTGGGCCTGCAACACGTCCTTTTGATGTATGGCGGCGCCATCGCCGTGCCGCTGATCATCGGTCAAGCCGCTGGTTTGTCCCGTGAAGAAATCGCTTTTTTGATCAACGCCGATCTGCTGGTGGCGGGCATTGCCACTGTTGTGCAATCGCTGGGCATCGGCCCGCTGGGGATTCGCATGCCGGTGATGATGGGCGCCAGTTTTGCCGCAGTCGGCAGCATGGTGGTGATGGCCGGAACGCCGGGGATCGGCATGCCGGGCATCTTCGGTGCGACCATCGCAGCCGGTTTCTTCGGCCTGCTGATCGCGCCGTTCATGTCGAAGATCGTGCGCTTCTTCCCGCCGCTGGTGACCGGCACAGTGATCACTTCGATCGGGCTTTCATTATTCCCGGTCGCCGTGAACTGGGCGGGCGGCGGCAGCAAGGCGACGACCTTCGGCGACCCGATTTATCTGCTGGTCGCCGCATTGGTCTTGCTCACCATCCTGCTCATCAACCGTTTCATGCGCGGCTTCTGGGTGAACATTTCAGTGTTGATCGGCATGGCGCTGGGTTACCTGCTGGCGGGGTTGATTGGCATGGTCGACTTGAATGGTCTGGCGCAAGCGGACTGGATCAAGGTCGTCACGCCGCTGCACTTCGGCATGCCGCAATTCCACCTCGCGCCGATCCTGTCCATGTGCCTGGTGGTGGTGATCATCTTCGTTGAATCCACCGGCATGTTCCTTGCGCTGGGCAAGATCACCGACCGCGAAGTCACCCCTGGCATGTTGCGCCGCGGCCTGCTTTGCGATGCGGCGGCGTCATTTCTTGCGGGCTTCCTGAATACCTTCACCCACTCCTCGTTCGCGCAAAACATCGGTCTGGTGCAGATGACCGGCGTGCGCTGCCGGTCCGTTACAGTGGTGGCCGGTGCCTTTCTGATCACCTTGAGCCTACTGCCCAAGGCAGCGTTTCTGGTGGCATCAATCCCGCCGGCGGTCCTGGGCGGCGCGGCCATTGCCATGTTCGGCATGGTGGCCGCGACCGGGATCAAGATTCTCCAGGAAGCGGACATCGGCGACCGGCGCAATCAATTACTGGTGGCGGTGAGCATCGGCATGGGCCTGATTCCAGTGGTGCGTCCGGAATTCTTCGCGCACCTGCCGCAATGGATGGGGCCGATCACTCACAGCGGCATCGCCATGGCGACCCTCAGCGCGGTGCTGTTGAACCTGCTGTTCAACATTCTCGGTGGCGTGGATCGCCAGTCATCAAGCGAAGCCCTGCATCCACATTGATCGAACGCGGCGGCACGAACGATCACGGGCAGACGTGCCCCAGTATCGTCATCCGTGCCCCGTCGCAGCGCACTTGAGCCTGATGGCGAGAGCCAGTATTCTCCGCCGCCGCGCCAAAACCGCACATCTTTGGATCCTGACCGACCGGACAGCTAGCTGACCGAGCGGTCAACTGCACGAGTTTCGGGAAAAACGCCTCGAATCGACAGCCCAGACCGCTTTCGATTGCACTTTTGCGCTTTTTTTATGGCATTGGCCCAGCTCTTGCTATGTATCAAACGCAACTCAAAGCTGACCGAACCGACATGTTTTAACCGGCAATAAAAGGCGTCAAGACAGAGCGCCAAAAACATACCTATCAACAGGGGAGCACCGCATGAACCGTACTATTTCCAGCCTGGTATATGCCGGCAGTTTGTTGGCCGCCGGGCAGACGCTGGCCGGCGACCTTCTACAATGGCAGAGCAACAGCCTGACGTATCTGAACGGTCGCGACTTCGCAGTCAACCCGTCAAATCAACAGACCTTCACCTTCGAACATGCTGACGGCTGGAAATACGGCGACAACTTCCTGTTTATCGACAAGATCTTTTATAACGGCAAAGGCGACGCCACTTCGGGCGATAACACGTATTACGGCGAGATCTCCCCACGCCTGTCCATGGGCAAGATCTTTGGTCAGAAATTCGAGTTCGGCCCGATCTCCGACGTACTGCTCGCCGCAACTTATGAGTTTGGCGAAGGCGACAACGAGTCGTACCTGATCGGTCCGGGCTTCGACCTGAACATCCCCGGCTTCGACTACTTCCAGCTGAACTTCTACAAGCGCTACACCGATGGCCATCGCCAAGGCTACGGCGCCTGGCAGGTGACTCCGGTGTGGTCCTACACCATTCCCGTGGGCAAGTCCGATATCCTGATCGACGGTTTCATGGACTGGGTTGTGGATAACAAGTCCGATCACAACGGCGAATACAAATCCAACGTGCACTTCAACCCACAGATCAAATACGACCTGGGCAAAGCATTGAACCTGCCGGATCGTCAGCTGTATGTCGGTATCGAGTACGATTACTGGTCTGACAAATACGGCATCGAAGACACCAGGTACTTCGATACCAATCAAAATACCGCCAGTTTGTTGGTGAAAGTGTTCTTCTGATCGAACGCTGGCGAGGGCCATCAGCGCCCTCGCCCTGTTTGCGGATTGCACAGGCATGTGAATTGTTTTTTCACATCCCTTTGACCCGTCATTGACTCCCGCCTCCCTAAGATCCGCAGCATGCAGTCACTCATTCCTTGAGTGCCGGCAACGTTACGGTCTTCAGCCCACCTGCGCTTTGCGACGCTGTCGATTTTGATTAACCGATCCAGACAGTAGATAACGCCGCATCATGGAATCACTGTTCAGCCGAATCGTCGCTCATGGCCGCGCGAACCATAAACCAGGCACCTTTATTCAGGCTCGATATAAGACGCTGCTGGTGATGCTGTCGTTTGTCATCCTGGCGGTATTGATCGGCCTGTGGTTCCTGCGCGCAGCAGCGCCAGTGGACCTGGCTCAAGGCCGCAACATGCGCACTGCCGATGTGTATGCGCGCTGGGCCAAAGGCGAGCTGGTGGTGCTGGTGCGGCATGCCGAGCGCTGTGATCACTCCACCAATCCCTGCCTTGATGTCGCCGACGGTATTACTCGCAAGGGTCGGAGTGCGGCCGTTGAGCTGGGCAATTCCTTTCGCACGCTGGGCCTGGCCAATGCCGATATCTTCAGCAGCCCGCTGGCCCGAACCCGCCAGACCTCGACCTTCGCCTTCAATCAGGCGAGTGCGGGTGAAGACTGGTTGATCAACTGTCGGCGCAGCATGCTGGAGGATGTGCTGCGCCACAAAGCCGAGCACCGCAATCTGATCCTGGTCACGCACAGCGAATGCATCGACCAACTGGAGCGCTCTCTGCAAGTGTCGTCGCGCTCAATGCTTGATTACGGCAGCTCGCTGTTTGTCGCCGTGGATCCAGAAGACCATACCGCCCACGTCCTGGGTTTTCTCGACGCGCCGGACTGGAAGTCCGTACTTGCCAGACGCCCGTAACCATCATGAATAACATCGAGCCGGGACATGCCGCGTGAATAATCCAAAACATCAGTTCTATCTAATCAATATTGGCCTGCCGCTGTTCCTGGCACTTTCGATATTTGTTGTGTTCGACTTGACGCAACTGGACGTGGCAATCAGCAACCTCCTGTATAACGCCGACAGCCACACGTTCTGGCTGGAACATGACAAACTGTTCGAGGACATTACCCACCGCTGGGCACGGATCATTCCGAACTGGACCGGGGAAGCAGCGATTGTCGGCGCGCTGCTGTCTTTTCTGTGGCCCCGCTTCAATGCTGAAAAACATCGGAGGATGATTGCCTTTCTGGAGAGAACTCACGTCGCAAGGCTGTTGAAGTTCTGCACGCGGCACCGGCGCGACTTTCTATTCCTGGTCGTCTCCTTCGCGATAACCACCGGTGTTATCCACTACTTCAAAAGCCACACCAGCATCTACTGCCCCATCGAAACAACGCTGTATGGCGGCACCATGGAGAAGAAAGAGTGGTTCGAAAACTTCACTCTGCTGCATGAAGCCGGTGAAGGTCGCTGCTGGCCCGGCGGCCATGCATCCGGTGGCTTTACCATGCTCGCCCTGTACTTCGTCGCCCGCCGTTATCGCTGGCGGCATGCCAAAGCGCTGCTGTACTGGACGCTAATGCTCGGCATGGTTTATGGGACCACCCGGGTATTACAAGGCTGGCACTTTATGTCCCACACGTTCTGGGCGGGGATTCTGGTCTGGTTCTCGGCATTGCTTACCGCGCTGGCATTTTATGGCCGACGCGTGCTGGAATTACCGTTGCGCGAAAGCACTGCTCCGCTAGTTCCTGCGGCACAAGCGGAGTTGGTCGCAGACAACTAATAACCGCATGGAGAAATTTTTCATGCACAGCTGACTCATTTTTTACTTTTGACTTGGCATTATTCATTCAGGGTCGGACGCAATGTCCGCCCCTCGCGTATCGACCGAACAACAATAACTTCGCTGGCCCACTTTTGAGTTTCAAACATGAATAAACTACCGCAGATCACGCTCGCGTTCTGGATCATGAAAATCTGTGCAACCACATTAGGCGAGACAGCCGGTGATTTGCTGTCCATGACGCTGGATGTGGGTTATGCGATGAGTTCGTTGATATTAATCAGCGTCTTCGTTGCCACACTTTTCACTCAACTGGCATCCAGGCGTTACCACCCCGCTCTTTACTGGCTCGTGATTCTTTCGACCAGCACGGCTGGCACCACCATGTCGGACTTCATGGATCGCACCCTCGGCCTTGGCTACGCCGTCGGCTCGGCCATATTGATCGCGATCCTGCTCGCGATATTCGCCGCCTGGTATTTCAGTGAAAAATCCCTGTCAGTGGACCGTATTACCACCGTCAAGGGCGAGCTGTTCTACTGGTTCGCAATCCTGTTCTCGAACACGCTGGGCACCGCGTTGGGCGACTTCCTGGCAGACGATTCAGGCTTGGGTTTCGCCGGTGGGGCGTTGTTGATCGGCGGCGCCATTGCAGTAGTCGTCGCGCTCAAGTTCTTCACCAGGATTTCGACGGTGCTGCTGTTTTGGGTTGCGTTCGTCCTGACCCGGCCTTTCGGTGCGACGTTGGGCGACTTCCTGACCAAGCCCTTTGACAAGGGCGGCCTGGATTTTGGCACGGTCGGTTCGTCGCTGGTGTTGTTGGCTGTGCTGGTCGCGCTGGTGGTGTTGGCGACGATCTACAACAGCCAGAAGAAGCCAAGAGAAAACCAGCCGCAACTGGCTTCTCTCGGGGATAGCTGAAGTTGTCGCCTGAGCAAATTACGAATCCCGCGGCAAATCCCACGGCAACGGCTTACCCGCCCGAATGTTCGAATTGATCGAACGCAGCAGCTCCAGCGGGTCGCGGTCGGTGCGGGCGTGGCTCTGTTCGTCGACCCAGTTGGTGACCTGTTTGCGTTCAAGACTCGGTCGCAAATGAAGAATCTCTACCAGCTGGCGCTCGCACTGTTGTGCATAGGCGACCACGCTGGAAAACAAAGGACTATTACCACTCATTGAGTCGAACCTCGCCATTCAGGCCCTGATACGTTTCCAGATGTTCCCGGCAACGGTCACCAGCAATACCAGCAGTGCGCCCGCTACCAGCCCGGCGACGGCGTCGATGACCGTCGGGACAACCATTGAAAAGCCGCCCACCGACTCAGCAGCACGCTGGGTCAGGTTTTCGCTCCAGTGATGGGCGAACGGCAGGCCGTGGGTGAGGATACCGCCGCCGACCATGAACATGGCAGCGGTGCCGACGATGGACAACACTTTCATCAACACCGGTGCCAGCCAGAGCAACGCGCCGCCGATTGCCTGCAAGGCCGAACTGGCGCCCTTCTTCAGATACAGCCCAAGATCGTCAAGTTTGACGATGCCCGCTACCAGGCCATAGACGCCGACCGTAATCAGCACCGCCACGATCACCAGCACGCCGACCTGATCCATGAATGGCCGGGTGGAAACCACGCCCAAGGCGAGCACGATGATTTCAGCGGACAAAATGAAGTCAGTGCGAATCGCGCCTTTGATGCGGTCTTTTTCGAAAGCGACCATGTCGACATTCTGGTCGGCGGTGGCCTGGGTGCGTTGCTTGCGCTCAGCTTCCGTTTCGGGGTGCAGCCATTTGTGCGCGAGCTTTTCGAAACCCTCGAAGCACAGGAATGCACCGCCAATCATTAGCAGCGGCAAAATCCCCCACGGCGCGAAGGCACTGATCAGCAACGCGGCGGGCACCAGAATCGCCTTGTTGAGCAGCGACCCCTTGGCCACCGCCCAAACCACCGGCAGTTCACGGTCAGCGCTGACGCCCGTCACCTGCTGCGCGTTGAGCGCGAGATCGTCACCCAGCACGCCGGCGGTTTTCTTTGCAGCGAGCGAGACATCGTCAAGCAGCGTTGCGATGTCATCCAGAAGGGTCAGCAAGCTTCCAGCAGCCACAGGCAATATCCTTAAAACAATCAATGGAAATCAAACTCGCGCTATTGAACCATAGCCGTGCCGACGTGTGCCGCGATCTTGAGGCTCGCGTGAGGGCGGTGCTACCATGCGCCTCCGCTGAACGGGCAAGGAAACCTCTGGTTTATGAGCAGTATTCGCGAGCGCAATAAAGAGCTGATCCTGCGTGCAGCCAGTGAAGAGTTCGCCGACCGGGGATTTGCGGCCACCAAGACCAGCGACATCGCCGCCAAGGCGGGTCTGCCCAAACCCAACGTCTATTACTACTTCAAGTCCAAGGAAAACCTTTATCGCGAGGTGCTCGAAAGCATTATCGAGCCCATCCTGCGTGCCTCCACGCCCTTCAATCGTGAGGGTGTTCCGGCGCAAGTGCTCAGCGCCTACATACGCTCCAAGATCCGCATTTCCCGCGAGCTGCCGTTTGCCTCGAAAGTATTCGCCAGCGAGATCATGCACGGCGCGCCGCATCTGACACCGGAGCAGGTCGAACAGCTCAACGGCCAGGCGCGGCACAATATCGAATGCATCCAGGCCTGGATCGACAGCGGGCAGATCGCCGGGGTCGATCCCCATCACCTGATGTTCACCATCTGGGCTGCGACCCAGACCTACGCCGATTTCGACTGGCAGATCTCCACGGTCACCGGCAAGGAAAAGCTCGACGACTCGGATTATGAGGCCGCCGCGCAGACCATCATTCGGCTGGTGCTCAAGGGTTGTGAGCCGGATTAGATCGTTGGACCAAATCCTGAACAACAAAAAACCCGCCGAAGCGGGTTTTTTGTATGACCATTCCGACATCCTGTCAGTAGCCGTCCTGGCAATGGTCGATCATCCCTGACCCCGTAGCGCTTCCCTCGCTGCGGTTGTTGGATCCAATGTTAGGCCTGTGCGGTGGACAGCAATAGAGCGAACTTCCCGACTTCGTGTAAGCCTTTGGCTATACGTGGATTCTCCCTACAAAAAGTTACGAACCGTCTCTCACGTTTGGCGGTCGTGGGCCGACAGTATGGAGAGGACTTTCGGAATGGATGCTCTCATTACCCGGGTCTGAAATAGCCCTCGACGCACTCGCTTGGTTTAGGCGCAGACTGCGACAACAATAAAAAAATACGGAGTAATCGTCATGACTATGCGCAACTTATCGATTAGCCGACGTCTCTGGCTGATTCTCATAGTGTCCGTATTGATGCTGTGCACGCTGACAGCCGCGATGCTCAGACAGGTTCATGTCGATCTGTACGACGCCAAAGCCCAGAAAACCATGCACGTGGTGCAAACCGCCAGCGGCATTCTCGAGTACTACCACGGCCTGGAAACGGCCGGCACGCTCACCAGGGACCTGGCTCAGGAGCAGGCGCTCAACGCCATTCGCAGCCTGCGCTATAACCAGAACGACTATTTCTGGATCAACGACCTGCGCCCGGTGATGATCATGCATCCGGTCAGCGTCAAGCTGGTCGGCCAGGACTTGTCGGCAATCAAAGACCCGGACGGTTTCGCGCTTTTTAATGAAATGGTTGCAGTAGCCAAGTCCAAAGGCGCCGGGATGATCCAGTACCGTTGGCCGAAGCCCGGTGCCAGCGAGCCGGTCAGAAAAATCTCCTATGTGCAACTCTTCGCCCCTTGGGGCTGGATTCTGGGTTCCGGGGTTTATGTCGACGACGTCTCGGCCGAGTTCCAGCAGCAAGTCTGGCGCGCCGTGTTGTTCAGCCTGGCGATTGTGTTGGTCATGGCATTGCTGGTCATCCTGATCGGCCGCAGCATCGTGCGGCCATTGCGCGAGTCGGTGCAAGCGATGGCTGACATTGCCAGCGGTGAAAGCGATCTGACCCGCACGCTGCAAACCCACGGCAACGACGAAATCACCCAACTGGCGAGGCATTTCAACGCTTTCACCGCCAAGCTGCGCGGCGTGGTGAGCCAGTTGCAAACCTCTGCCAACGGCCTTGAACAGGCCTCCACCGATCTGGGCCATAACGCCGAACAGGCCCAGGCGCGCAGCCAGCAGCAATCGCAACAAATGGAGCTGGTGGCCACTGCCGTCAATGAAGTCACCTACGGCGTGCAGGACGTGGCGAAGAATGCCGAGCACGCGGCCAATGAAATGCGCGATGCTGAAGCCCAGGCACATCAGGGCCAGGTCAATATCGACAGCAGCCTGCGCCAGATCGACCACCTGTCCGGCACGATCAATCAGGCCGTGGAAGTGATCCGCACCCTGGCGGCAGAAAGCACGCAGATCGGCAGCGTCCTGGAGGTCATCAGCTCCATCGCCGAGCAGACCAACCTGCTGGCCCTTAACGCCGCCATCGAAGCCGCCCGGGCCGGCGAACAGGGTCGGGGGTTTGCCGTGGTTGCCGATGAGGTGCGTTTGTTGGCACAGCGCACGCAGAAATCCACCGCTGAAATTCAGGCGATGATCGAGCGCCTACAAACCCACTCCAACGCAGCGGTCAAAGTCATTGCCGACAGCAGCCGCTCGTCCCAGCTGACCATCGAGCAGGCCAATCAGGCCGGACAGAGCCTGACGTCCATCAGCCAGGCGCTGCGCAACCTCAACAGCCTGAACGCCTCGATTGCCAGCGCGACGCTGCAACAATCCCATGTTGTCGAGGACATCAATCAGAACGTCACCCAAGCCGCGCAACTGTCGCAAACCACGGCCATCGCCGCCGAGCAATCGAGTGGCGCCAGCCTGCACTTGCGCACCCTGAGCGAGCAACTCAACAGCCTGCTCAAGCAATTCCGCGTCTGAAACGGGCAAGGCCGGGAAAGCGATTTCCCGGCCTTGCCATCGCTTTACGCCGTGCTGCCAAATCCTCAGTCGAACAACCCCGCCTGACGGAGCCAACTAAGCTTGCGTTGCCTGACGTATTCCTCATAGGCTCACGCGACTTTTTACTCGGTAGACACCATGGACAGCGACATCAGTCGGCGCGAACAGCTACGCATCATCATTTTCCAGACCGACACTCCCGCAGGGCGACGCTTCGACAAGACCCTGCTGGCGGTGATCCTGTGCAGCCTGATCGTGGTGATCCTCGACAGTATCCCGACGATCCACGCCCACTACGCGGACCTGCTGGCGTATATCGAGTGGGGTTTCACGGCGGTATTTCTGGCCGAGTACATCCTGCGCCTGTACTGCTCGCCGCGACCGCTGCAGTACGCATTCAGCTTCTATGGGCTGGTGGACCTGCTGGCCATCGTGCCCGGGATCCTCGCGATTTATTACAGCGATGCGCAATACCTGTTGATCATCCGGATCGTGCGGATGCTGCGTATTTTTCGAGTGCTCAAGCTCAGCCCCTATCTGAAGCAGGCCAACTATCTGCTGGCGGCGCTGCGTGGCAGCAAACAGAAAATCATCGTGTTTCTGGTCAGCGTTTCGACGCTGGTCATTGTCTTCGGCACCCTGATGTATGTGATTGAGGGACCGGAACACGGTTTCACCAGTATCCCCACCGGAATTTATTGGGCCATCGTGACCCTGACCACCGTCGGCTTCGGCGACATCGTGCCCAAGACGCCGCTGGGACAGATACTGTCTTCGCTGGTGATGATTACCGGTTATTCGATCATTGCCGTACCCACCGGGATCTTCACCGCCGAGCTGGCCAACGCCATGCGCGGCGAACAGTTGCAGCACGATTGCCCGGTATGCGCCAAGAAAACCCATGAGCACGGGGCGGCGTTCTGTTCGCGTTGCGGCAATCAACTGTTTCCGCGTGTCAGCGAAAAGGCATAACCCAATAATTTTTTAATCTATAAAGGCCTAAGGCTGTCCAGTTATAGTCGCGGGCAATAAGCCATCAACTCTATAAGAAACATCATCTACAAAAGGAATGTGCAGTGAACAAACTTTTCGCCGCCTCGTTACTGGCAGCAGGCCTGGCTCTGAGCAGCGCCGCTCAGGCCGCCCCGACGCTGTTGAACGTGTCGTATGACGTGATGCGTGACTTCTACAAGGATTACAACGCCGCGTTCCAGAAGCACTGGAAAGCCGATCATCAGGAAGATATCGCGGTACAGATGTCGTTCGGTGGTTCGAGCAAGCAAGCGCGCTCGGTAATCGACGGCCTGCCCGCCGACGTGATCACCATGAACATGGCCACCGACATCAATGCCCTGGCCGACAATGGCAAGCTGGTGCCGGACAACTGGGTTAGCCGCCTGCCGAACAACAGCGCGCCGTTCACCTCCGCAACCGTGTTCATCGTGCGCAAGGGCAACCCCAAAGCCCTGAAAGACTGGCCTGACCTGATCAAAAGCGGCGTTGAAGTGATCGTGCCCAACCCGAAAACCTCGGGTAATGGCCGCTACACCTACCTGTCGGCCTGGGGTTACACCCTGAAGAATGGCGGCGACGAAGCAGCAGCGAAGAAATTCGTCGGCGAGCTGTTCGGCCATGTGCCGGTGCTGGATACCGGCGGTCGCGGCGCGACCACGACCTTCATGACCAACCAGATCGGCGACGTGCTGATCACTTTTGAAAACGAAGCGGAAATGATTGCCCGCGAGTTTGGTCGCGACCAGTTCGAGGTGATTTACCCAAGCGTCTCCGCAGAAGCCGAGCCGCCAGTGAGCGTGGTCGACAAAGTCGTCGACAAGAAAGGCACCCGCGCCGCTGCCGAGGAATACCTGAAGTACCTGTGGTCGCCTGAAGGCCAGGAAATCGCCGCCGCCAACTACCTGCGTCCACGTGACCCGGCTGTACTGGCCAAATACACCGATCGGTTCCCGAAAGTCGACTTCCTGTCGGTTGAGAAAACCTTCGGCGACTGGCGCACCGTGCAGAAGACTCACTTCAATGATGGCGGGGTTTTCGATCAGATTTACCCGGCTAAGTAGGGGGGGACAGACCTGATTAAAAACGGCGACCGCACGGTCGCCGTTTTTGTATGCATGGGGCGATCTAGCTATGCAGTGAATCAGTCGCTATGGTTACGTCCTAAAACTCACTATTACGGGAATTTCAAGCCCGTCGTGAGTACCCGCGATTACGATAAGATTATTATCCAGCGTCATCGATCTAAGATAATTGATGCCCGGTTTATAGGCTTTGGTGGTCCAACCTCGCCCCGCAAAAGAAAGATCCCTAGTACCATCAGAATTAAATCTCGCAACTAGAAACTCAACCTGATCTGGAGAAACATCCAAAATTTCTGCATATCCAGCCGCCACGATTTTGTTGTCTGCCTGCTGCGCAACACAAGTAAAGTTGTCACCATGTCCCGATACACTAAACTCGACCGGCTTCCCATCATTGAAAGAGGGCATGTAAGCACCGGCCTTATCAAGATGAACAATAACTCCATAGTCAGAATATTCAGAACTGTAAACAAGGGTATGGCCTACACATATGATGGCCGAGTCAGCCCCCTCTGCGATGCCCTCGAATAGCAAACTAACCTTTACTCCCGGAGCGGCCTGTGGCGGATCAATAAATACGAATCCTTTATCACCAAATGATTCATCGGGCTGCCCCGATTTCAAATATCTGGCGATCAGTCCCCTACTCCGTCCCTCAGCATCGATTACATTGCCACACATGGCAATTGCACTGTCGGATAACACAGTTAGAGAACGCAGTATTACGGCAAGTTCTGCAGGGTCTGACGGCGCGACAAGTGCAAGGCCACCTTCACCGAAATCTTTATCCCAGATGCCGTTGGGCAGAAACCTCGCGACAACCCCTGGTCCCGGGCTGCCAAGAAGTGATCTTGTCTCAAACAAGTAAAGCCAGGACGACGAAGAGACAACTTGACTACGGCTCTCCATCATTCGATTACGCCACTCATTACCGGCAACATCTGGAGATCTGACAGGCTGCTCAATCAGCTTGCTGCGAATTAAATAATGTACGAGTACTCCGTTCTTCCCAAATGTTTCATCCAGCTTGCCATCAGCTGTAAATCGCGCTAATCCAGCAACCAGAGGATCACCAGCAATTTTGTCCCGAGCAATGACAACAACACCTCCGTCCTCCTTTAGCACCATGGATATACCCCAAACGCCCATGGCCAGTATTGCATCGTGAGCAAAGCTGACCTCGCATATCCCGTCAACACCAAACGTGGGATCCGGCAGGTTGTCGGCCCCCAGACGGGCGACTGCAATAAAATCATCTTCACTCCCAGCCTTACCTCGACTGCCAGTCAAAGCGATATACATTGTCCCATTCGAATGGCGAGCCACTCCGAAAGCCTCGTGCACAAGACCCTCTATAGGTATAGTAAATTCCGCTTCAACCTCACCAGATCTGTTCATGATAAAACTCCCTTTTTGAGTGGCGCGCCTTGGCTTCCAGATTAAGCGTATTAAAAAGCCTAGATTAAACACACTCGCCACACAATCAATGCATGAACTCCCTCAAGAATGATTTGCGATCAACGGCCTCTACATTATCGCAAACATAAATATCAGTCCCACATCGAATCCAGGCTTTACTTTAATATAAAATAAACAACGCCTTGATCACTTTTATTCAGAATGGAACGTTCAGTTGGTAGGCCCCGACTTGTCCGGGAAGGCGTCGGGTCAGCGCAGGAAAATCTTCAGCGCTTGCACTGGCGTCTTCGGGGACAAGTCCCCTCCTACCGG
>Ga0247815_10000335_pt1 | contig 38011 bp, 48 predicted proteins | sample UWRJL194509B1_FD_181014 | JGI IMG/M metagenome (GOLD analysis project Ga0247815, IMG submission 181014) | Plant litter microbial communities from Arlington Agricultural Research Station in Wisconsin, United States - UWRJ-L194-509B-1 | ecosystem: Environmental > Terrestrial > Plant litter >...
ACGGTTCGACCACCTCCAGATCCGGCCCGGGCCCGCTTAGAGACCGCAGCACGGAACGCACGTTCTGAGCTCACAGGATACTGCGGGATGGGTGTGCCGCAGCCGAGAAGAGGAGACGAGCACTGCCTGCCAAATTGCCTCCGCAGGTGGAAAAGGGCTTAGGTCGATGATCGGCACAAAGAGCGGCATTCGTTCCTTGACCTTGTACTTTGCAGTCGCGTTGCATGTCGCTCGACCAAAACCTCTTTACACTCAACATCGTCCCTTCTGAAGAGGAGAAGGATGCTATCGACCTCGTAGAACCGAATGGGACCGTTCACTACCGCAAGCGGCGGGTGCACGACCCCGCAGGCAATTCAGCATATGCCTGGTCATTATTCGGTAAGCTACTTGAGGTTATATGAATGCTCTAGACTTACATCCGAACTCAGAGCCGCTATCGGATGGCTTGTTATCGACTGTGACGGCGGCTAGCGCACAGGCGAAGGCCAAGACGTTGACTCTGCACAACCCCGACGTATCCGTCGAGCTCAAGTACACCGGCAGAGTGTGCGCGCATTGCTAGCTCCTGGATGTATCAACTACTAACGCACATCACACAGATCATTCAAGTGGTGTTTTGACTGGGAAGAGTCAGTACACCACATGCGCTAACTTGTCCAGCTCGCTAACCGCCACGCAGGCACACATTCGAATGGCGACGAGAGGCGTGCTACATCTTGCGCAAACCAGACCCTCCTGTACAGATTGCTGTTACGCGCGAGCCTTCAGGCCGTATCAAGACCTCCGTTGTCCAGATGCTCGACTTTAACCTGACACGATTCGAGATACAAGATCGTAAAGGTGCGAGATCCTCTGCGGAAGGGCCATCCCTCACCAGCTCATGTCGACTGACACGACCCGGGATTCGCAGGCCTTGAGATTCTCATGCTCACAGCCCTCCTGACATTCACCGACTCTGCGGACGAGTATCAGGCGCAACGCGGCGCACCCAGCACCTCGAGTCCCCTCGTCGCAAGCCCCACCATGAATGGACGAGACGATCCCCCGCCGCCGCCTATCCCAACCAAATCGGTGCTGGACCGCATCGTCATGGCGCAAGCACAGCAGGACGTAAGTCAAGCGTCCACACCTGCCGCGAGACGCTGTGCCCTTGATCGCTCAACTCGCGTACCTTCGCAGATGGGTCCAAACGAGGTCTTAATCACAGAAGACATCGACACAAACGATTACGCTCGGTACGGGTGTGACCTTCTCCAGGTACGTGGATGTTTGAGGCTCTGCCGACATGCCCGACTCACAACTGCATCACAGGATCGCAACATCCTCTACATTGTTCTGAAGTCCGGCGGGCCCGAGAATGTTCAGAAAGTACTCATGGTGGCAGAGGGTGTCAAGCGCTTGCAGCACAAGGCTGGCGTTGAGGAGATGCTGCACCTATATCCATCGTACAACGAAGCGGCAGTGAAGGGTCCGAAAGTCATCAAACTGGACGATCCATCCGGCGGCACCAATTATACACCACCGATGAACTTGACGATCCACCTCAGCAAGATCCCAATGCCAGAGCTGCAGCCCAAACCCAAGCCTTCCAAACATGGTCGTAGGCCGAGCTCCCCGCCACGCATGCCTTCTCATCAACAGCGTCCTAGGAGAAATTCGCAAGAAGGGCCGTTCATGGCTGACCCCTGGGCAGCGGGTTCTTCTGTACGACGAGACGGATATACATCCGACAATGGGCGAAAGGACAAGGATAAAGACAAGGGCAAGGGCAAGAGTGGGAAGAAGCAACACTCACCCAGCCCAGCACCGACGCCAAACATCCCGCTGAGCCCTCAACCGGGTCGAGCAGGCAAGCTCAGCAAGACGGCGACTAATCCTTCGCACCCTCACCACCCGCAACAAACGCATGGTCATGCTCCGGCATCTGGGCCCGGATTCCCTGCGCCAAATGTCGTAGGGTATGTACCAGGTCCAAATCCATACGCTGCTGCGATGCCGCGGCCGCAAAGTGCTGCGCCTCCTCCGCCTCCACCGGCTGCCGAGCGACCAACGACAATGTTTGGACGGTTCACCAAGTGGTAGAGCGTTTCGGTCGTGATCACTCTTTCTTTATATCATCTACACGCATCTTCGACCTGGCTGTGCGCATTATTCGTATCAACGGACTCCTTTGGACTTTATTTCTCATTCCGCTTAGCATATGTACTGTACATCGAACACACTCCGGAATCTCAGTTATTCAGAGCATCTGTTTGTCTTCATAGCCGTAAGGTGGCCAGGGTCCGCTTCGATAGCACAATAGCTGCTTGGTCCATGTTGATCATAGCAATGGCCGGAAGATAGCGGCGGGCGCTTCGCACCTTGTCTTCTCGCTTACATCCCAGATTCGCGAAATGCGCACGCCGCTGGAGATTAGAACACAACTCCGGGCCGAGCTCGGCTCCAGCGGTCTCGCATACTGGCGCACGCTGTCCGAGTACTTGAATGCGAAGATTTCGAAAATGGAGTTTGATGAAGTAGTCAAACAGTTCTTGACTACAAACCATCTCCGTGCGCACCTCGCGCGCTGCCTGATACAACCACGATACTCATGCGCATACTTCCTCGCGCTTTCATAGAGCAACTTCACAACTCGCTCCTTATTTCGATCATCACCGCCGCGGGGTCAACGGCGCCACCTTCGGCAGTACCTCTGGTCGCGCGCGAGCGAAAGCGCAAGCGGCTGCGTGCATTCCAAGGAGATGAAGATGAATCAACCGAGTCTCGGTCGAAGCGACTGAAGCAATGGGCCATTGGAGCAGGCAAGCCGGAACGCGACAGGCTGCGCGCGCTGGAACTCGGCGACCCACAAAGCAACCCTCGAGCCCGTGACGAGGTTGCAAGACCACGGGCTATTTCCACTGGTCCTGAGCCGCAAGGTGCGGCACACCCTCTGAAGCAGTGCATTAATTAAATACTCACACGTGTTTGTTCCGAGCAGGTGCAGAACAGCAGCAGCAGCGCACGCAGATCCGGCTTGCGTCGACAACGCGCGGCATTACAGTTCAGCATCTGCACGAACGCCTTTCCCATGCATCCGCTCAGCATGGCCTGTCTCCCCAAGTCTCGAAACAGGCTGCACAGCTCACGAACCTCGCACTCGAGGCCATGCTCAAACGCGTGATAGCTGCGGCGCTCAGTACGACCACATCCTCTCGCGCTATATCATCTATCCGTGCAGTCGCTCCACCGTCGACAACTTTGAACTCTCAGGCATTCGCTGCAGCACTCGAGATTGCCCCGTCCACCGCGCTACCTGGTCCCAGCGCCGCTGTGACCAGGCTAGCTCTGGCCGAGCGAGATGTGGATTATACCGAGGAGCGAGACCGGTCTGGATGGACGCTTGGTCGGTCAAAGGCGGCACCGCTAAGAGACGATCCTCGCTGGCATGCGCTTACGATTCTGCGGGAACGTTCCGGTGTGCGCCAGGTTTTCGACCTGGTTTGAGTGACTTGACTGCAGACTCTGTTGCGACTCCTTTCGTATAGCCTTCCATTTTGACCCTCTTCACGCACTGTACACCACCAAACCGCTTCGTTGCATCCACGAAACATGTTAATTTTGATCTGCAACGGTTCGTCGAATCTTGACCTGGCCCAATTCACTGGGTGGTAATTGACTGCTCGGATAGCAGGCTCTGATCACCAAGGGCTGGGGCGGATTATGCGGCGCTCCCGATTGTCAGGTAAAGGCTCGCGGTCACGAGAAGGTTCCCTAGAATTGCCGCCTACCTGCCCGCTGTTTGTCTCAGGATCTGGCACGTTGCGGAGCTTCCGCGTCGAAGGCAACGGGACTTGCCGTTTGCTTCCAAGTTGGCCACCTGCCTTGCCCATCGCGGATTTCGTCACCACGCCAATGCATTCACCTGTAGTCGTCATCGCATTCTGTGCCACCACGCAATCGTATTTTGGGCAATTGCCCTTCAGGAGCTCGCGGGACCGCTCATCGCAGCCTGACTCGCATGAAGCAGTATAAAGCATTGTCTGGCCTACTGTCTCCTGCTCAGTAGCTTGTGCTCTTTCCGTCACAACCACAATCTTCATGAGCAAGTGCGGCATTTTCCCCAGCGGCAGTGCGCAGCTGAGTCAGGATGTGTACCCCCTCGTCAAGGTCAGTGGTGGTAGCAGCAACATTACTTCTTGCAGCACTGACCGCGACCCTGTGCAGGCCGTGTGTGATGTGTCTATTATCGATGTGAACCTGCACGCGAAGTTGTCCCAGACCTACGTTTCCGCTTCAACCGAATCGCAAGATGTCAACTATGTCTTCCCGCTGCCGTCCACTGCAGCTGTATCCGCATTCACCGCTGTCATTGACGACGAGCATACCATCAAAGGCATCGTCAAGGAGCGCCAGCAAGCACAGCGTGACTTCGATACCGCGGTCAAGGCGGGCAAGACTGCTGCACTGCTGAAACATCACACCAGCCAAGGTCGGTGCTTCTTGAATTGCACATGAGCCGGACTGAACAAATCCGCTCAGTCTTCGAGGTCTCGCTCGGAAACATCAAGCCAGGTCAGACCATTGCTGTTCAGTGAGTGTCCCGAATATCAACACCACAGCTTCTGACTCTCTCGCAGCATCGAGTTTGTGTCAATCATCGCACACGCGGGCACCAACGACTCGCTTCGTATTCTCATTCCGACCTCGGTGGCACCGTTCTATGGTACTCCGCCTGCTACGCTGCGTGACTCGCGCGGCGTGTCTTACCCAGCACCTTCGTTCGAACTGTCTGCTGCCTTCCAGATGGCGGGCAACATCACCTCAATCACCTCGGACACGCACTCCGTTTCAGTCTCCCTCGGCTCTCTCACAGCCGAGGTGGCGAGCGACTTCAACCCAACTCGTGCTCACGTCTCGCTTCGCGCCGACAAGCTCTTGACGAACGACATCGTGCTTGAGCTCAAGTCTGTCGGACTGGATCGCCCTCGCTGCCTTGTTCAGCGTCGCGTCGTCGGCAATGAGACCACCAGTGCACTCAGCCTCACGCTGGTCCCACGCTTCGCCGCCACTCCGATCTCGTCGCAAGAGTACATCTTCCTTGTAGACCGCAGTGGGAGCATGTCCGGTGGCCGCATCCGTGCGGTCCGCGACGCGCTGCAGATCATGGTTCGCTCGCTCCCAAGCAAGGGTACTACGTTCAACATCTTTTCCTTCGGCGACCGCTGTGACTCGCTGTGGCCGACATCGGTGCCGTACGACAAAGAGAGCGTCACTAATGCCGCGTCGCACATCGATCACCTGGATGCCAACTACGGCGGCACAGAGATTGCGAGAGCGCTGCAGACGGTGTTCGACTCTCGGAAGAGCGCAGACTCTGCCACCCAAAAGCCCGCAGCCGTCTTCGTTCTGACTGACGGCGAGGCGTGGGATCTTGACCGTGTGTTTGCCAACGTTGCAAACACGGTAAAGGATGTGAGAGGAACTCGCGTCTTTGTTCTCGGAGTCGGCAACCAGGTATCAACGGAGGTACGTATCTTTGAATCGATTTCATTGAGTCGAAGCTGACATACCCGGTACAGATGTGCGACGGTATCGCTCGCGCTGGCCGTGGTGTCGCTACATATGTGCGCGAAGCTGAGAAGCCCGACGCAAAGCTTGTTGGTCTGCTCAAGAGTGCTCGTGGTGCGCCCGTTGACAATGTCAGCGTCGATTGGGGTGTACCTCCCGAACCAGTGGACGACTTTGACATGGTCGAGCCGACCGAGGCTCCCGCTGCGAGCACGCCTGCTGCACCGTCTACTGCGCCGATCTCTCTCTTTGACGATACCAGTGCCACGATCCAGCAGCCCGAGCTCGGTCCGACAGATATTGAGGTTCAGCTTCCGCCAGTTCCTCGGCTGCAGCAGGCGCCAGCTCGCGCTGACCAGCTTCCTCCTCTTTACCCTGGTGACCGATTCTCTCTGTTCGCCATCATCAGCGGCGAAGCGTCTTCAGCATTGCCTCAGTCGATCAAGATCAGCGGTACAATGAACGGCGCACCCGTCACGCTTGACGTAGCTGTCGAGGCTGCTCCAACTGAGCTCGCGCCGAAGGATCAAGGCGCCGTGCCATTCATCCACACTTTGGCCGCCCGGGCGCTGATTCAAGACATCGAGGACGCGGCGAAGCCTTCGCCGCTCACAGCTCTGGCGAAGGCTCAGATCGCACGTCTTGGCACGACATACAGCCTCGCATCTAGCCAGACATCCTTCGTTGCCATCGACGAGCGCGCTGAGCAGATTGCCGCAAAGCCCGCCGATCCGGAGGTCAGTCACAGCAACTTGTCTGAGGACTGTGGCGAGGTTGATTATGAGCGTGAAGAGTCGGACGACGACATGGGTTTTGGACTGTTTGACGGCGGCGGTACCCCAGTCACATTTGCATCATCTCCTGTTTTGTCAGGGATCGCAGCGACTCTCAGCGCCCCTCCCGGTGCAGTCAGCCGGCAGAAGCTTGCAGTTTCCGCGGACGAGGAGTCCGACGACGATATGGGCTTCGCACTGATGGACGACGATGTCTCAGTTCCCGTGCAGACATCTGGCGTGCCCGCACAGACGCCGCCTGCTCCAGTACAAGCTCCAGAACTGAGCATCTCGAGCCTAGCTAGGACCCAGCAGTTCGATGGCTCGTTCCCAGCCACCGACTCCTTCATCATCGCCGATCTTCAGCTCGGAACTGTTCCTGTGCCGCCGCCTCAGCTCGTCGGAGGTGAGGTCAAGCAAGCGGTCTGGAACACTATCCTCGCGCTCGCTGTGATCAAGAAGCGATTCAGTACTCCGGAGGAGCGCATTGCTTGCGAGTTCATGGAGGACAAGGCAAAGGAGTGGATCTTGGAGACAATCGTCGACGAGTTGGGCGTGGCGGGCGATGAAGCGGAGAAGCAGTTCGCACTTTGGATGGGGCTGGCCGAGTCTCATGTCAACTGATCAGGTGCGTTTAAAGTCGAGCGCAAGCTGGTTTGGGATGAATCTCGTGTAAAACAACTGTCGTATCGATCGCATGTATGTGTACCAAAGAACAATGCACTTTGCTAACCCGAACAGTCTCACAATCCGTTCGCCTGCCGCTCAGCTGGTTCCCTTTTGTGCGATCCAGTCAGGCCAGATATGCTTATACCGTGATGATTCAACCGGGCGGATACTGTACAGTTCGTTTGATCAAGAAACGAAAAACTACCACGGTCTACGACCGATCCTAAACGCATCGTCTGCAGCTGCATCAATCGACAGACTCAAATGCAGGCCCTCCACCCCCGCCTTGCTGCATTTGCTGGTCGTCTCCTGATTGTGCCCCACCTCCAGCGTCGCCTCCGCTCTGCACGTTCGCGCCGGACGCATTGGCGTTGTCCACAGCGAGCCGACCGACAGCCCGCCTCACACGGGCCTCCAGTTCACCCAACGCCGTTTGCAACTCCATCAGAAGAGCCGGGTCGTACGTCTCCTCCGAGTCATCTTCCTCTTCCCCGGTCAACGGTTCATTTGAGGTTGAAGGTGCGACTACTGGCAGAGCAGCGGAAACCGAGCGAGCTATGCTTTCGCCTATTACCCTTGCAGGTTCAGCGGTGGGACCCGCGAATGTGCGGCCTCGTGCCTGTTAATACAAGAAGAGAAGTCAACATTTTTGTCACTCAGCAGATGTTTCACGTACCCCAACGCTTGCGAACAGACTCTCCAATACCCGCACCTGCTCCCCTCTCATGCGTACAACGCCGTCTCCAATCCTGTATCCTGCGTCCTCGCCTCCCGCAGTACCGGCAGTCGGAACCAACGCCGCTGCAATAGTTCGCAAGCTGACAAGGAAGCCTTCAGCTGTAAAGTTGACTTCCCGCTCGCCGGCTGGTCGATGGTTGGCTTCATTGGCAAAAGCCGCCGCGACACCTGTAAGGTTGGCTGGTGGATTGACAGGCTGACGAGGCCGAAGCATGCCTTGGCGCTGGCGCTGTCGCTTGAACTGTTCCATGAGAACGTCGACGCCCTGATTAAAGACATGCTCCGTCCCATCTGCCTTCAGATGTCGATAGAAACAGTCACGTCCGTACGGGCAGAAGGGTCGCTCGCTGTTGGCGGCGAAGTATCTGTTTGCGTTGAGATGAAAGCCCAAACGGTGAAGAATCAACTCACCGACAATCGACGCGGGACATGCTGGCTTTGTAGTTTGCGACGATTGGCTCCTTCTCAGCCGCTGTGGTCGGAAACCGACTGGAGGGGATGATGAATCGAGACCGGGTACGGCAGCTCGGACATGTCTGTAACAGCGTCTGAGCATGTTGCCGAGCTCCACAAACTTCCTCTGCGACGGAAACGGACCTTGTTTGTCTGAGAAATCAGGACGTCGAGTGACTTTCCGGTTGGGCCGCGCCATCCTTTGATACACTGTTGAAGAGCCTGTGAGCGTCTGTGAAAAGCTGTGCCACGCCACACAGACTCACAGTCTTGCAGAAAGCATGGGTGCAGGCATCTGACAATCACAGTGCTGTTAGAATACGTTCACATCTAGGAGCAAAGATTGCAGTGACGAACCGAGAAGTCCAAACTCGTCCGGCTTCTCGTAGCATATTGAGCAGAGCACTTCGTCTTCATCGTCATCAGTCGCACTGCTAGATATGGCAGGCGTTGTGTCATTGGGTGGGATGGCAGACGTGGATGCAGATGTAGATGTGGATGTGGCCTCGTCCGGCATAACATGTCTGAACCAGCAGGTTCCGGCCCGGCGACAGTATCCCTACCACAGCGGTGTGAGCAGCAGGTATTCATCGGGCGTTCTTGCACGACGCTGTCATAGCCGTACCATACCTGCTGATAATATCTGCAGACCTTGTTTGCATCGTAAGGGCTGAGAAGCGGGCCGTCGCTTGTCGATGCGTTGGGAGCGACGTGCATGAACTTGCATGCATCACCAGCGACACACCCGCGTGAGGTGGTAAAGTACCGACACACGCCACGATTACGATTTGTAGGTGGACGCTGCAGTGTGCTTGAGGTAGATGCGATGGGTGTGGACATTGCTGGGGAAGAGATGATCAAAGTAGGAGACAGAGTGGGCTGGGCGGACTTTGGACGCGACGTTTCGCGTATCAGGGTGTTACCCAGACTGGAAATGTGGTTTCTTCTCTAGAGAGACTCAGGCCATCACAATATGTGTGCGAGATTCGCATTCGAGCCAGCCACATCAGTAGCATTAGCTCTATTGACTGAGACTGAGATGAGAGCGACTGCACCAGAGTGTGAGTGAGACAATGCAAGGGACAGCAATGACGGCGGGGTGTATATAGGGCAGCAGCGAAGACTGAAGTGAGAGGGTTACATAGGGGTACAGCGGTCATGAAAGCGAGCGAGAGTGATGTAAAGACACAGTGAGTGAGAGTCCGATGTGGCGCGGAGGTATTCGCACTCTGGCGGATCAGAGGTAGAAATCTGGCTTGCGCGCAGAGATTCCATACTCGTTCAAGGCAGAAGAGAGGTCATCCATTGTCAAGACTGTCTTCGCTTTGTCCTATAGTCACCCGTAATCTGTCAGTTCACAAAACCAAGCAGCAACGGCCAAGCAACGTACCCTGGCCGATGAACCAGCGGGACGACCACGCGCAGGTCCAGCTCCGGTTCGAATGCGCGCGTGCTGGTAGGCATCCGCTGCAATGTCGCTGACAAACTTCTGTGCTGCGAGCGACAGAAGGCGCTTGAGGAGTGGATCGTCACTCTCGAACCCGACACGCTGCAGGTAGTAGTCCATCACCTCCTCCGGGATCTAAGCAGCGCCAGACAGTGTGCTGTTAGAATGAGTCCATCATTATAAACCAGGCATACGAACCAGAGGCTCATGGTCATCGAGCATGAGCATGAATTCCGCCAGAGTACGGTCCTTGCGCGCAGCCTCAGCTTCGGCGCGCGTCGGCGGCTGAGCGGCTGTAGGTTGGCCTGACGGTGTGTCGGCCGCAGGGGAAGCGACGTTCTGCGAAGACGATGCTTGCGACATGGCGATGGAGCGTCCGTTCAAGGGTTATCGGCAAACTCCGGTTCGGAGTATTTGAGCCGCGTGCCCAGGCGTTTTTTTCATCATCGCCTCTCTCCCTCCTACTTGCTGCTCGAACCATCATGTAAGTCTCGAGCATCCGTCCGTGTACCCTCATTCCTTTCTCTTGTCATGATGTTTGAGGCATTTGGCTATAGGCGAGGGCGCCCCTTGCAGTGCCGATACTTATCTCAGCTACCTTCGAGCCCACGGCTTTGGTCGTGGTGACTCGCTTATTCTGAACCTTTTCCTCGCTCCTCGTTCTGTTATTGCGATCTAGTGACGCGAGTACTGACTCTTTTGCTGCACAGATCGCCTTGCAAACATTTTTCTTAGATGTCGGTCACATGTTATTCTACGTCAAGACCTTAAGTCTACTCTTTGCAATGCGACCTAGATCTTCCACAGCCCTCCTGAGCTCGCTCTTCCAAGCCTCCTCGTCGCCGATCGGTGTGATCTGATCTAGCCCTGGATGTTGCGCGTCCAGCGAATGCTCCAACCCCAATTTATCTTCCATTTCCCTCGCAATCTCGGCTCTCGTCCTCCCGTTGACGAAAGTGATATAACGCAATCCCGGGTATCGCTTCTCGTATAATGCGTTCAGCAGTTCCAATCTTGCGAGTACCTCTGAGCTAGTCGCCACCCGCGCCTGCTCCGCTGCGCTCAATGCGCTGAGATTGGACACTTCACCGATCCGCGCGTGGCCTGATATGAATGATGATTGTTCTCCTATGGACCGGGACAGCAAAGTTTGGACGGTTAGGTCGATGATCAAATCGTAGGCCGTGATGTACTCGAGCGAGGAGTGAATGTTTGGGGCGATGGACTGCAACGCCTGTGACGGCTCGAATAGCATGGAAAGCGCATCATAAAACGTCGCTAGGTCCGTCTTCCAGGTCAAGACAGGGAGTTTGGGTGCGACCGTGGTCATCGTCAGTGTCGCTTCCAGCAAGCACGAGCCTGGCGGTAAAGGCCGACATCGTCTCGGGTTGGCGTTCGCTCTTTCGGCCGCTATTGCAGGAGTCGTCCACGAACTCGTCTACACGGTCACAACGCTAAGCTTGAGGGCAACTGTGCTACCTTGTGGATCCAACGACTTAACTACACCTGAATAAAGCCTGTGACTTGTGGGCTTCCGGAGATTACACACCCCCAGATTCTCCTGGGCTTACTTCGTTCTGATATTCGGATGTGACCCATCTGTGATGGTGCTGAGAAGTGGTACCCAGTCGAATATGAAGGTCAGACGAGCTGTTTCGGCTCCGAAATCGCCGGTCATGTTCTGTTTCAGCCATGCTTCCAACTCTCATGGCACAATACATCAACATATCACCGCTCCATGAACATCTACCTTCCAACGGACCAGCGGACTAGCGGAGCCGTCCGGAGCCGCCGGTCTTGACATCTTGTAAATCTGTGGCCATCAAACCCCGCGACAGGAATCTCAGGTCTTTCGGAGGAATTCCCGCTTTCTTTCGAGGGATTGTAGATGCTTCCGAGGTCTTTCATGAACCTCTTCTACTGCCTCTTTTCAGGAAGCCTGAGTACAGATGGTCTAGTTTTCTTGACCTAGCCGCCAAAGTTCTGCGCTGCTCGCCGTCGTCCTCAGTGTCTCATTCCTGCCTCGAACCAGACCTAACACACACAATTTAGCTATGGCATGACCGACTCGACATTTGCAGCCTGTGATTGCCGTTGGACATGTCCTTGTACTTTCCTCCGCAGCAAGATCGCTGTGGTGATCGGTTCCCGGGAGCCATCCAACATATATCATTCAGGTGTCGACCCGAAGTTTGGAGCTCGCTCGCCCACGTGTGCCAAGCGTCTACGAACCAAAGCATCAGAGCCATTCACGTCTGCCCATGGTGTCTGCATCAGCAACCGAATAATAATAGGCCGAGAACCCTATGGCCAATTCCCACGTGGCCTGCCATCCAATATTTGCGCATGCTATCACGATAAGTTACCATTCGGTACCGGTGATCCGTCGCTCTAGTATCGACGGCTCCGGATTCATCTTGCAGCACTCAACTCCGAGGTTGAGCAGCAGTATAAAGCTGACTGTATACGAATCGCTTACTCGCCAGTCCCTTGCATCCAATCTTTCCATTTTCCCCTACTCATCGGCTGCCGAACATGCGCAGCCAGTCTCTTTTTACTACTCTTGCAACATTTGTCCTTGCGGCAGTCTGTCTCAATGGTGTCGCCGCCGACGAGCCTCCCAAGGATATCTACAAGAACGCCGGTCTCAAGAAGGGCCAATACGTCGTAGAGCTCGGTGCGAAGCCCAGCGGAAAGCGTCATGCCGACGTGAGTTCCCCGTCTTGTCGTCGTTGTTTCAACAGTAGACGGGAAACTGACGACCCGCTTCACGCAGGCACACGACGAGTTCCTCGACCACCTTGACCGACGTGCGGGCGGACGCTTCAGGACTCGGACCAAGTTTACATCGAAGGTGTTCAACGGTATCGCCATTGAGTTCTCGGTGCGTCCGTCGCCTGGTTCGAAGGATTATCTAGGCGTTGAATTGATCTCATTATCTCTTGCAGAACCCAGACGTGCGCAACATGCCATACTCACATCGTCGCTAGCCATCTCATCCGCGGCTCGTTTGATTTTTAGGAATTCGTTGACCTTGCCTCGATCCCCAACGTCCTTGCCGTTCATCCGGTCAGCGTCTTCACAGCACCAGAGTATGTCCTAACTATCAGATTCATATTCGCGCTGAAAGCGTATTTCTTACCTCAATATTATTCTTAGGCCTCTTGATGTCAAGAAGGATGTCAAGCTCGGAGATCCTAGTGTCATCCCTCCTGGACAAAGCGCTCACTATATGACGGTACGATAACTTGAGGTTTTACATGACAACAACTGATCGAGTTGACGTTTCTGCGTGCAGGGCGTGAATAAGGCGCATGAGCTCGGCTACACTGGAAAGGGCATCAAGATAGGCATGTACGTCGAGATCCTCGCAGTCTCGTCCCGCCTTTGCTGGTCTACTGACACGGCCGAACCACTTGCAGCATCGATACCGGTATCGGTGCGCTCCTCTGTAGTTTCTCAAGCTGTCCCGCTGCTGCTAATGATCTCAACAGACTACACGCACCCGGCTCTCGGTGGTGGCTTCGGACCCGGATTCAAGGTCGAGAAAGGCTACGATCTCGTTGGTGATGACTACTTCGGTACGGACCCCCAGCCGGACTCAGATCCTATGGACACTTGCGAAGGCCACGGCACTCATGTAGCTGGTATCATCGCCGCGTCGAGCTCAAATCCCTTCAATGTTACTGGCGTGGCACCCGACGCCACAATCTACGCGTACCGAGTCTTTAGCTGCTTCGGCTACACGGACCTAGTCATCCTCCTCGAGGCGACCGAAAGGGCGTTCAACGACGGCGCGGACATCATCACACTCAGTCTCGGCCAGAACAGCCCTTGGAGCACCGAGATATTTTCCGCCCTCGCGAGCAACATGGCAGAACAGGGGCGGGTCCTGACCATTGCCGCTGGCAACGATGGCAACGGCGGCCCGATGCTGATCAGTTCACCTGGGTCAGGCAAGGAAGTCATCGCGGTTGGCAGCGTGCAAAAGTATGGATATTTGTGGCCTTGTTCCACAGCCAACAGTGGTCTAATCTTGCATTTGCCTTCCAGTACCCGGGTTCTCCGCCAGATTATGATCACCAATGCCAAGGAAGAGCCAGTTGTGCGTCAATCTCTCGAGTCTCACCCTCAGCTCTCTGACTGACTATTACCAGCCGTACATCACGCGTTCGGCAGATATCCCTTCAGGCACGGCGCCGATCCCAGAGACGCGTACGGACATCCCGGTTTATATCTTCGGCGATGGCATGGGTTAGTCCACCCAAGATACTGCATGAGGCCAAGCTCACTGGCATCTGATACTGGCCCACAGATAGCAACGGCCTGTGCAATGGCTTTGGCGACAGCCCGCCTGACCTGAGCCAGTATGCGGTTCTCATTCGTGAGCCAACTAACTGCACCACCGTGAGTCGCACTACATATTGCGTTAAAACGTGATACTCAACGAACCACTGCCATTTAGTGGACGCTGTGGAACCAGCTCTATCTTACAGTGCGCGGATCAGCTTTTCATGCATTCAAACCATTCACTGACGCTCCGCCGTAGAATCTTACTCTTATGCTGCTGTGGGAGTGCGTGTCCACCTGCTGTCTACCGGTCCCTGCGAAGTCTCTTACCGATTGTCCTCTGTAGCACATCAGCTGGAATTGGCAGTGTTCCGGGCCGCAACTTCATCCAAATCTTGAACGAAGACGGCCTCTGGGTATGCAGTTTCAGCGAATTCATATCTAACAGCACTCACGCGCTTTCACAGATGACTGAGCAGGCGCAGAAGGGCAATTTCACCGTGACATTCCCCCAAGAAGACTCAAGCATCGAGTTTCCGAATACCGACGCGGGACTTGTGTCATACTTTAGCGGATGGGGACCAAATGCGGATATGCTCTTCAAGCCCGCAATCTCTGCTCCAGGTGGCCAAATTCTCTCCACAATGCCCGTCAACATGGGTAGTTGGGCAGTCATGTCTGGTACGATAGCAATGTGGTCATTGCAAGAGGTCATCCACTCAGCGAAACACATCAGGCACATCGATGGCAACTCCTTACGTCGCGGGTCTTGCTGCGCTACTGCTAGAAGCCAAAGGCAAAGGTGTCGCGCGGGAGCTCCGGTCACTTCTACAGACGACCTCAAGCGCCGTTCCAAACTCGAACGACGTCAACGCTCTTCCTGAATCACTCGCTCACCAAGGAGCAGGTCTCAGCAATATCGCGGCTGCAATTCAGGCCGTCTCAACAGTCCGCCCGGCTGAGCTTTTGCTCAATGATACGACCAATTGGAAGCGCGAGTACGTATTTCCCTGCGACCGCGCGCTATAACGCGACTCTGAGAGCTTTTATTGTATTATACAGTCACACTATAACCATCAAGAATGACGGCACCAATCCCGAGACGTATACACTTTGGCACGAGCCCGCTGGAACCATCATCTCACTGCCTGACAAGATCAACTACAAGCTCTACCCGATCCCCGCCATCAACGCGCCAGTAGCCGTAAGCTTCAGCAAGACTTCAGTCACCGTCGCGCCGGGAACTTCGACCAATGTCACCGTCAGTATCACACCCCCATCTGGTCTCGATCCCAAGCAGCTGCCTCTCGTGTCAGGCTGGATCCATGTCAATGCCGAGTCTCAGGGCGGGGATCGGTTGAAAGTATCATATATGGGCTTTGCAGGTGCACTCAAGGATGCGCAAGTCATCAGCACTGGTAACAAGTATCTCATTCCCGACGACGGCGGCCTGCCAGCGTTATGGACGCGCGACAGCAGCGGTAAAATGGTAGCGGTCCGTGAGCAGATGAACGTGACTACGGACGGAACACAGCCTATCTTTGCCATCTCGTGCGCGATTTCGTGTTAATCCTCGCATGCACTAGCTGACTACATTGTCCTCAGGTATGGCCAACCTTCGCGGTATATTACCTGGGATATCATCGACGCAAACCTGGACATCTCGATGACCATCCCGAACCCGCTGGACGCTTCCCCTGCGCTCAATAAACGAGGCCGCCCCTCGTGGTGGCCTGTACCGAGTAACGAAAGACGCCCAAAGCCCTCCACCAGTTATAACAGCATCCCGGTTGTTGGAAATTGGGTCGAATTCATTGACTTCGGGAGGCACGCTCCTGGTGTCCAATCGGTCAGTCATCCAACAGCGGTCTCGACACGCGTTAGTCAAGAAGCTGATTCATCACCTTCATTAGACTAGGGACTTCTTCGACACGTGGCTTCCGACCGAATTTTTGAACGGCACGACTGTCCCGCCAGGCACTTACAAGATCCTGGTTCGTGCACTGCATATCACCGGCAATCGCGATAATCTGGAGGATTATGATATTTGGGTCTCGCCCCCGTATGGCTGGAACTTGGAGCCAACTTCGGCTCCGGAGTCTGTTCGCTTCTGAGCCGGCACAACTTCCCCAAATCATTTCCACTCGTTATTCCCGACTCAAGCATTCATTTGAACGGACACGTCATATTTTGCCACATACACACTCATTGATTCTAAACAGAAGTGGTAGAATTGAACAGTTTTCATGACACGTCCGAAGTTGCAGGCAAACTATTGCTCTGCATTGATGAATTCAGGGCAACCGCATGTTTCTCATTTATTGAATGGAGAAAAACTTGCCCATTGCTTCACTGAATGGCAACCTCCGCGAGCGCAAGCCATTCCGCAAGTGCTTTGTCTGCCTCTGCACCTTGCGCTGCGCCTAGCTCTTCCCCAAATGCCATCAGTGCCCACTGACGAGCCTTTTCTTCGATGAACTCCAAAGCCGCCCTATCTTCCTGTGTGGTAAATCGCTTCTTGAATATTGCGAGTGCCAGGACAGTGTGCCATAGCGCGTCAAGGACGGAACCTTCGCAACCCCCAACCGGCGGATGTGGTGGAACGGCGCTCAACTGGAGCTGGGTGGTGACGAATGTCCTGCTGGAGGGGAAACTGCCATCCACCGCCTGTGCTCGAGCAATCGAAACGATGCTCACGGGATCGGGACCAGTCGCTTCTGTAAAGGGTGAGTTCAGTATGTGAATCTATGGAAAAGTGTGTAGGAAGCACAAACCTGCTGGGACAGTTGAATGGGACGAGCTGCGGGAGAACAAGAGAGATTGGAAGAAATTGTACAGAACCGAATGCTCGGTAGGTGGCGTGGTATTCGCCATAGGCTGACTCTGTGATTGCCCGGCTGCTGGTCTAGATTGATCACGGCGATCGGGCTCGGCAAGCGCTTCGCAGGCGAGCTGAGTCTTCAAGCCCTGCAGAGTACTACCTTGAGCTTGGAAGGTTTCCTCTAGCAACTCCAGTTGCAGCTGCTGGAGCTCGTCCTCGAGGTCTTCGTCGTCGACATAGGCATCGGAGATCAGGTCTGACATAGGCTCCATGCAGCAATCAATGCGCTGCGAGACATCATATACCGGTCTATGGGCCTTTTCAGGCGCGGGGGGTGAAGGTGCACGTCGATCCATGCTGAGGATACGTGTTTTCTGGCTCGTTTCAACACTCGTAGACTGCGGCGCGACCGGTTCCTGCCGCTGGTCAATCGCAACAAACGAAGTCTGACTGGATGCAAGATTGTACGTTGTACCGAGCTGGACGACACGTGACTTGGCGACATTGCTGAGAGTTGCAGGCATCGCCGTATCCTCGATGTCCTGGATGAGCGCTCTGGCAGCGAGTGTGTGGAGGACGGCGGTGTTACTATCCTGCATAGAGCTGATGGAAGCTACTGTGACGTTGACCTCAAGCGTCGCCGCGGTGCCATTCAATGTGCCGTGGAGAGTTACGACACGCGGAAGGGCTGCATCTGGGGTCGCGCGGCGAGCCAAGGCGAAGAGGTTGCATCGTGCACCGGGATAGAGTGGCGGCAGGAGATCGCCACGAGAAGGAGCCTGCTGTAGGGAAGGTTGAGGCAACAGGGCCGTCAACTCCTCGGGAACTGGTCCGAGAGCCGGAGAATCGGGTACCGGCGCCTCGTTCTCGTCGTACACGGAGACCGGAGCGGCATCAGCATTGTCCTGTGAGATGGCGAGGCTCGAAGCACTCTTGATGTGCTCAAAATCATTGTCTCCCGCTGCGTCAATCCCCCAGTCCACACTGAGATTCTCGACCAAAGCATTGCGAGCGCATTTGAGCAAGCCAGCCAGCTTGGCGTCCGCTCGCTCCTGTTCACGAACGTAGGTTGCGACCCCGCGGCCGGCACGAGCCATCCCATCGCACAACTAAGGATCGAGAAGAGAGTTAGTGGTCACAACACTCAATTACAACATTGACTCGCCTCGGTCGAAACCTGGTTGCCGGCACCGAGCACGAAGACGCGGAGCTTTCTCTCACTCTCCTCGACTGCCTTGTCGACGACAGCGAATACATTCGGGAGGTCCCATGCCTCGCCGTCTGTGAGCATGAAGATGGCGGTAGGAGTTGTATTGACCGTTTTGCGGGAGGTGAACATCGTCTTCAACGCCCTCGCTACCTCGGTGCCGCCATAATTCGCCGTCATCTGGTCGATATGTTCCGAGGCAGCCGCCACACTATCGCTATCGTAGTGCATAGAAGAAGGCCACAAAGAGTCGCAGCCATTTCCAAAGGAGAAAATGTTGAATGTCGTGCCCATGCTGGGCAGCGAGCGGATCATGATCTGCAGCGCATCGCGGACAGCGCTGATGCGGCCACCTTGCATGCTCCCGCTGCGATCTACGAGGAAGATGTATTCCTGGGAAGGGATAGGTGATGACGCAAAGCGGGGGACTAGCGTAAGGCTGAGGGCGTCGATAGTCTCATTGTCGATGATGCGGCGCTGGACGAGGCACCGTGGTCGGTCCAAGCCATCACACTTGACTTCAACAACGAGGTCCTGTGTGAGAAGGCCACCAGCTTGCAATGATATGTGCGCGCGAGTTGGGTCGTATGTACCCACAGCCTCGACAGTGGGTCGTCCCAGAGAAACCGAGACAGAGTGCGTATCGGAGGTGATCGAGGTGATATTGCCAGTCATCTGAAGGGACACAGAGAGATCCAATGATGGTGGCGGATATGCAGCGCCACGTGAGTTGCTCAAGGTCGTGGGCGGGGTGCCGTAGAATGGTGCCATTGTGGACGGGAGGCGGATACGCAACGAATCGTTGGTGCCGGCATGGGTGATGATAGATACGAACTCAACCCTGGAGAATAATTAGATGAAATTCGTCACATAAGCCGGAAGTCTCACTTAATTGCAATGGTCTGCCCTGGTTGGAGGTTGCCCAAGGACACCTCGAAGACTGTAACAAATCAATGCGCGATTTGGATACGGGACGATTCCAACCGACCTTGGCTGGTATGCTGCTTCAGTAGAGCAGCGGTTTTGCCTGCCTTAACTGCCCTATCGAAGTCACGCTGTGCCTGCTTGCGTTCCTTGACCACACCATTGATGGTATGTTCGTCGTCAATAACGGCGGTGAACGCGCAGACTGCTGCATCAGAGGGTAGGGGGAAGATATAGTTCACGTCTTGCGCGATACTAGATGTAGAGACGTAAGTCTGAGACAGCTTTGCGTGCAGATTCACGTCGACGATGGACACGACGCATGAAGCCTGAGTGGGGCATGAGCAGTGATCCGAGGCATGCTGGACATCTAGTGATCACCTTGACCAACGGGTACTGCTTGTGGCTCGAGTTGCCGACAGGAAAGATGCCACAACGCATGTTGTGATGAGTGACCGTGCGTGAGCGGCGAGGCTTTATATAAGGCCAGGGACACCGCAGTACCGAACTATTGCGCAGTGGCAGCTGCGAGCCGCCTCACGGACAAAAGAGCTCAAGCACGGTGAAGATTGGCCGCAGGCAGCTGGCGCGCAGCGAAGAAGTCTGGTCTAGCGCTGCGCCGGCTAGGCGCGAGGGACATGTTCAGAGTTGACAGATGAGTCGCGCTCGTGGCCACCCGCGTTCGCGAGACCACAGCAACTTGATCTTAAAGCCGGCAACCATTTGATAGTTGTAATGCGTGCAGCCAACGAGCTTTGGCGCAGATAAGATGTTGAATGGCGAGAGACAGAAGAGTGAGATGGCAAGCGCCGGATCGCCTGGCTTCACCTCCTGAAATTTCCGGCTGCGACGATGGCAACTCTCCTGCCACCTCCAAAGCGCCAAAAGCTCTACCATGGCGTCGAGCCTCCTGCCCCAGAGCCTGCCAAGGTTACATCAAACATTGTCGTTCAGTTTGTAAATGAGGAAGATGGGAGCCAGCTTGCACCAGCGGTAACCCTGCCAGCCAACTTCAGCCGCTCGAATCTTGAGGGTCTTGTTAACAAACTTGCATCAAAGGTAACCTAGGCTAATTTTTGACCTAATTTAGTGCTAATCTCTGCAGGATGATGACCCAGTTCCGTTCGCATTCCATGTGGCGCTCAAGCAGCAAATAGATGGCGCGCCGACTCGGATCGCCATCGCCAACTCGCTCGAGCAGGACGTCCTAGACCATCCTTCCAAGCAATTTACTACTGAAGATGTCTTCGTCGTCCAGTGTGCCCCACAGGCTGTCTTTCGCGTGCGGCCTGCGACGCGCTGCTCATCCACGCTCTCTGGCCATTCGTCCTCGATCCTCTGCGCGTCCTTTTCTCCTACAGGCGGCATGCTTGCTACAGGTTCCGGCGATAACAACGCGAGGCTATGGGATCTGAATACCGAAACACCGTCTCATGTGCTCAAGGGTCACACGGGCTGGGTCCTCGCAGTCGAATGGGAGGCGCGCGAACGAAAACTTGCAACTGGCGGCCACGATGGTGCTGTCAGATTGTGGGACCCGAAGACCGGCAAACCCATTGGCGACGCCATGCGTCGGCATTCCAAGTTTGTAACTTCGCTGTCGTGGGAGCCCATCCATATGTGGGTTTGTCAGGCATGCGCAACTCGAAACTGATCTCATGCATTTATAGCAACCCGGGCAACCCTCGGCTAGCATCTGCTTCGAAAGATGCCACTGTATGTGTCTGGAATCCTGCGACGCGTGCACTTCTTTATACTCTCGGTGGTCACACTGCGACCGTTAACGTCGTCAAGTGGGGTGGCGCGCGAAACGGTGTATTATATACCGCGAGCAGCGATCGCACAGTCCGCTTATGGGATGCAGAATCGGGGCGACCGCTTCATACACTCAAGGAGCATGCGCACTGGGTTACGACACTAACACTGAACACCGACTTTGTCCTGCGCACGGGGCCATTCGATCACAAGGCGAAGGTACCTGCCTCAGACGAAGAGGGTACGCACTGCGCGATTTCCCACATGAAACACACCTAATGCATCAATCTAGCGAAAGAGATGGCTCTCGCGCGGTACAAAAAGCTCGCCGACGCCAATGGCGAGGTTCTCATCACCGGCTCTGATGACCACACGCTGTTCCTTTGGGACGTCTTTGGGACGCCGGGGACTAAGCCCAAGGCTCGGTTAACGGGCCACCAGCGCCAGATTTTGCACGTAGCTTTCAGCCCGGACGGCCGCTGGGCAGCTAGTGCGAGTGCAGATCGCAGTGTTCGTTTGTGGGATGGGCGGACTGGCAAGTAAGTGCTGTGGATGTATTGCAGGTGATACTGCTGCTAAAAGATCGGTTCAGGTTTGTCGCAACGCTGCGAGGCCACATCGCCGACGTTTATCGGTTGACCTGGAGTGCGGACTCGCGGTTACTCGTCAGCGCCAGTCGCGACAGCACTGTTAAGGTGCGTTCTCCTTCCTTGCATCTCAGTCGGTCTTTCACGGCAGTTGACTCGTACTCGTACTCGTACCCAGATCTGGGACCTTAAAACTTACAAAATCCATACGGACCTCCCTGGTCACAGTGACGAAGTGTATTGCGTCGACTTTGTCGCGGACAAGATCGTCAGTGGCGGACGGGACAAAACACTCAAAATGTGAGCTCAGTCATTTGGAAATGGAACTACTGCCTAACTTCTCGCAGCTGGAAGAATTGATATATGGGACAGACATTCTGAACGCTGTAAAACCTCTGGAATGTCGGCTACCGATCGTTGGTTCGTACGGGCCTATCCTAGGATGCCACTCCAAACAACTGAAACAGCGCAATGCCCGACATACTCTCAATATCAGACTACGGCTTTTTTGAACACCTCGGAGAAGATGTCAAAGTTATCAGCGCCTATGAAGTTCTCGTGCTTCTTACTGTAAACGGCAAAGTCAATACGACGGAACCATCCTTTGAACTCGGCATCGCGTAGAATGTTGAGCATCTCTTGGGCCACAAATTTCGGCGGGTTTCTGTAGGCACCGCATCCGATCGCGCCGAGGACAAGTGTGTCCTGTCCACGCCGTGCGGCAGTGCGCAGGATGAGGCGGATAGTGCCTTGTAGTGCATCGAGATCCGCCTGATTGGCGAATCGCTCGCCGTCTGCGGTGAGCTTGGGACCACACGGTGCGGCGAACGTCAGGACGGAAACAACAACGCGTTTGTCAACGGGAAGGTCCGCGCAATCGTGTTCGAGGTCATCCTTGAAGACGACGATTGCGGGCGAGTAGATGCCGCACGCGCCGGTCGGACACGTCTCGCGCCACGGGTAAAGTTTGGGATCAAAGGTGGCAAAGAGCGTGCTGGAATAGCACAGGGCTTCTTCCTGAGAAGACGGAGATGGGCGAGTCAGCTATCGTGTCAAGTCGTCAGCCACACGGAGCGCCACGTGCCTGAGTTAAGCTCAAAGTGAAGTCCCAGCCACCACCAGGGACACTCGCCGACGCCAGATTCAGCACCGAGACCTTAGAATCTGGGTTCTCTTTGAGGATGTTGCGGGCAAGGAGGTAAGAATCTGAGTTGACAATGCGAACGGGGGTTGAAGGGTGATTCGGCCAAGGCAGACCAGGCTCGTTGCGAACCAACGGCGGAAAGTCGGCGTCGCGGACGAACTCTGACGCAAGAGAGGCACCAGGGGTATTGGCGACGATATCGTCGACGCGAGCGAGGGTGTCTTTGGCGATGGCGTTGCGTCCGGGGCGTGTACTCGCGGCCTGTGCAGGACTCGGACCGGGTGTCTCCAGCGCGCGATTTCTGGGTTTACTAATGTTTTTAGTAATAGAAACAAGCTAGAATGCATGTTAAGTCACTAACAATATCTTCTGGAGCTTTTCGAGGATTGACATGATCGTAGTGAGCTGTGTGGCGGATGACAGAAATGAACCGGCGAGGTCCGGCGGCAGCACCCGCTTGCAGCTTCTAGCGCTCTATTCCAGCTCAGTATCATTGTGGAAGAAATCTCGCCGTGCGTACGCTGAAGACACAGGTTACTATGATTGGTCTTCTCCATTCCCTTGTACATCGGCTAGACTGTGTCTATAGACGCGCTCTACCAGTCTGCTGCAAACGCTCGCTCATATCACACGAATCCGGGACCTCAAAAAGCACAAAATACATCCGGATGTTCCTATTCACGGCGATTGATCCAATTGAGTTTTGGTACGCAGTGGTATTTGTTCGTTGTATATCATCTCTCGGTCAGTTCAATTGTGCCGGGGTATCCCGAATCGTTGCACCTTCAGTGCCACTAAAAGCACTGAGCCCCTTGTGTTACACCACGGCGTCTTTGAACACCTCGTAAAATATGTCAAAGTTATCAGCGCCGACGAAACCTCGCTGCTTTTTACTGTATACCGCGAAGTCGACGCGACGGAACCAGCCTTTGAACTCGTCATCGCGCAGAATCTTGAGCATCTCCTGAGCCACAAACTTTGGCGGATTACTGAAGACACCACATCCAATTGCACCGAGGACAAGTGTGTCCTGTCCGCGCCGCGCAGCAGTGCGCAGGATGAGACGGATGGTACCTTGCAGGGCATCAATGTCAGCCTGATCGGCAAATCGCTCGCCGTCTGCGGTGAGCTCAGGACCACACGGTGCGGCGAACGTCAGGACGGAAACAACAACGCGTTGGTCAACGGGGAGGTCCGCGCAATCGTGTTCGAGGTCATCCTTGAAGACGACGATAGCGGGCGAGTAGATGCCGCACGCGCCGGTTGGATATGTATCGCGCCACGGGTAAAGTTTGGGATCAAATGTGGCGAAAAGCGTGCTGGAATAGCACAGGGCTTCTTCCTAGAAGCAAGCGGAGATAGGCGAGTTAATACCCGTGTCAAGTCAGCCACACGAAACGCCACATACCTGGGTTACGCTCAAAGTGAAGACCCAGCCACCGGCTGGGGCGGTCGCTGATGCAAGATTCAGCACCGAGACCTTCGCATCCTGGTTCTCCTTAAGGATGTTGCGGGCAAGGAGGTAAGAATCTGAGTTGACAATGCGAACGGGGGTCGGAGGGTGATTCGGCCAGGTCAGACCAGGCTCGTTGCGGCTCAACGGTGGAAAGTTGTCATCGCGGACAAACTCTGAGGCAAGAGATGCACCAGGTGTACTGGCAACGATTTCATCGACGCGAGCGAGGGTGTCTTTGGCGATAGCGTTGCGACCAGGGCGTGTACTCGCGGACTGCGCTGGTGTGTCCGCCGGGCGGTTCCTGCTTTGGCCAACGGTTTCAACATGGACACAATGCCAGAGTTGAGCCAATGCCACTTACAGCACTTTCTGGAGCTTATCCAGCACTGACATGATTGTGTGAGCTATGTGGCGGAAGCAGGTGTGGCCCCGGCACTGCCCGCTGTTAACCGCTTCGGGGTTATTCCGGCTAAGCCGAGTTTCTACCCTCTCACCTGTCTGCCATCCATTCCATGTCGGGGGCATACCGATCTGTCTCGCACGCGCTTGATTGCTGAAAACGCTGTTTCGGGCATGACTGACCAACCACATTCCCACTCGCCTTCTTGGCTTCCTGTTCCAGTGACCTCGCCATCTCGTGTGCAGCCTTCAGGTCCATCAAATGCATCCCGTACCGACAGTAGCAACTCAGAGCCTCGGCGCAATTGGCAGCCTAACGGGCGTACCTGGAGTTCAAGCCGTTCTCGCCACCGTAGGCCTCATTTTGGACGCAACGAACGTACGTCGATTTGTATTCGCTCCTGGAAGCAATGTTCTTATCTTACTGAAAATTTCTACAGGCTGCCAAATACAATCGCTTGGACTGGGTTCATACCGCAGAGGTCGTCAACGAAATCCTCGAGGTCATTCACGCCGAGTTGTGGGATGTAACGGCATACCTGTCACCACAGATCATCGACGCGCTGACCCAGCTCAATCAGTAAGTTTTTTGACTGAAAGACTTACATGTAGCTGAGGGGCCTGATAGGAAGCTCCAACATGTTCACCAATTTGTGCAGCAACAAGGCAGCACCGGTTTTGTGAAACGAATTCTGCTTTCGTCAACAGACACATCGGACCAGCGCGCGCGGGAGGAGGTTTCTCTAGCTCTTGCGAAGTTCAGGGTGTGTGGCCTACGATGTCATCCCGAGGGGCAACGCTGATTCACAGTGGGCATAGCTTGAGTGTCAGGTCCATCTGCAGCAAAGCTTACACGACATCGAGAGAATCTGCGCACAACGGCGCCAAAAAGTCTTGGCGATGTTGGACCATTTCCCCATTCAGATGTCAGAAGCAGTTACGCCTAAGCATCAAGACGAGTTGCAACCAAGGTACGTGGGATGTTGTGGTGATATCTTTTTGTGGTGGCACTGACGCAGTGTTGGAGTGCAGGCAGGTTCCAACGGTGCAGTTCCTCATCGGCCGCGACGTAGAGCTTCAGACTATTGTTGACCAGATCAAATCCAGCATTGGCTCTACAGCTCCCGGACACGTTGCCATCCTCGGCGGAGGGGGTATGGGTAAATCCACCCTTGCGCTCGCAGTGCTGCACCATCCCGAGGTTGTTGCGCTTTTCGAGAAGCACCGTTACTTTATTTCATGCGAAACTGTCGAGTCTCCCGGTGGACTTATCGCTGAGATAGCTTCTCATGTGGGTATTGTGGGGGATCAGCTTCGAAAGAGCCTTCTTCGCCGCCCTCAAAAAGCGTCGACTCATTATCGCGCTGGACAACTTTGAAACTCCATGGGAGGACAGCCAACGCTGAGTGGAGATCGAGCAGGTCCTAGGATCACTATCGGCACTCCAGAACATTACACTTTTGATAACCATGCGTGGCAGCGAGCGGCCAATGGGAACAACTTGGACAACCCCGCTGTTAGAACCGATACGGCCGTTGGATCGCACCGCGGCACGACACGTCTTCTCCTCAATTGCGTCGTTGACTAGCGAGCAGGAAGAATCACGTGAGACACTCGAGTTTCTCGCCCTCCTTGACGGCGTGCCACGGCTATTGCTTTGGCGGCGCGCATGGCCACGACGCATCCGATCTCGTCCTTGCTGACACAATGGAAGGACGAAGGTACTACCCTGTTGCGGGTAGAAAATCACCCTGGTCGACATTCCTCGCTCGACTTGTCAATCAAGATGTCCATCGAGGCATCCCGCGTTGCTCGAATTCCACAAACAACCGAATTACCCCAGCTCCTCGCGCTCCTGCCAAGCGGCATACCTGAGGAATTCCATCACCCGACTTTCTCAAATATTCGTCGCTCAGCATCAGCATTGAAGAGTTCTCTCCTTGCGTACACTGACGATGTGGGCCGCCTTCGATCGCTCTCTCCTATCCGCTTGTACATGCTAAAACACCACCCACCGCCATACGCCTTGATCGCACCACTAGAACAACATTACATCGACCTCTCCAAGCTGATCAACAAGCTGGGGACGTCTCATACGAAGCCACTACTTGTGCAACTCATCGCTGAGTGGTCGAATGTCGAGTCAATCTGCACTTACTGCCTCGACAATAGAGAGCTGGCCACCTGGCCTGTGCCTGTCATCAGTGGATTCGATAGGCTACTTGTGCACGTTGGGTTGCCCAAGACCCATTTACTCGACAGATTGCTGGCCCGTCCTAATCTCTCAGATCATGACCAATTGCGATTAGTCTTGGCCAAGATGCTGCGCGGGACGTCACGCCAGGAGGAGCTTGCACTAGGACGACATACCGTGGAGCTAGCACAGACTGTTGACGATCTTCCGCTTGGGGCAGAGGCCAGAATGCGGCTGGGCATTGCGCTTCAAGGCATAGACCATGCAGCCGCGGATCGATATGTCTTTGAGGCGTTGGCAGTTTACCAGGAGCTCGGCGATGCCCATCTTGCAGACCAAGGCATGTGCTGGTACAGGCTAGCGCATGGTGCTTTCTTCTCCGATCAGTACGCCGAGTGCCTCGAGCGTGGTCGACTGGCCACTGCGTGCTTCGAAGCAGCTGACTTTCCGCTGGGCATCACCACGTTGAACGGTTTGGTGGCCATGTCCACCTGCGACAAGGACACATCGACCGTGCCGCGGAAGTGGCCGCGAGCGCACTTCAATTGTGTCTCCGGCTTGATTCAAGCTCGCGGCTTCCAGCGCTTTACGAGTGCCTTGGTGGCATTGCGTTTGTCCGCGGTGACCTTGAAGAAGGGATTGGGATGCATGAGATGTGTCGGGAGCTGCATCAGAAGGCAGGCCGCACGCCGAGCGCTGTGTACCAGACCGAGTCGATCTGTACGCTTCTCGTATGGATGGGCAACACCGCCGCCGCGCGCACGGCGTTTGAAGAAGGTTGTGCACTACAGCCGCAGTTCTCGACGCACCAGCAGCTCATGCACCTTGTTCGCGAGGCAATAGCCGAGCTGAGAGCAAGTTTGAACTGGCGACGACTCGAGCCCATGAGGCTCTCAAGATGACGCGAAAGCAGCGAGCTATAAGGGTGGAGGTCCAGGTTCGCGGGCTACTGGGCGACATCGCCCTCGAGACGGCGGGCAATACCGACCCCGAGACGGCTGTGAGGCTCGCTCACGAAGCGCTGAACCAGTTCATCCTCAACACGACAATATGCACCAAGATTACCAATGTAGTCTATCTGGTCATATCGGTTGGTGGGATTGGGAGGGCACTGCTAGAGTGTCACGAGTACGAGACTGCTCGTGGCGTGCTGAATTGGGCGATGGTTTGGATGCAAAAGTTGGGTATGAAAGGCGAGTATGCACGGATACTGGCTGCCCTGGCGCGGGTAGAATCAGCGGTCGGAGCGCCAACAGAGGTGGTTGTGCGTGCGAGGACGGTGGCACTAGAGGCTGCTGTCGCTGTGCAGATGGGGCGTCTGATCACTGAGTGTGACTCTATGATCCACTGAGATTCATGCAAGTAGCGATCACGAGTTAATACACGGCGAAAAATTGAATAGAGCGTTAATCTTACTAGTATCCACGGACGGTATCGTGCCACAGGTAGTTGAAACCTATCTTCAACTACATCACCAGTGCAACTCCTTATGCAGTGCAAGCATCTCCCGCGTCAACACGCTATTTATTTAATGCCATCGTCCTGTATCGCCATGCCCACACTTGGTGTTCTCGATCCGCCAATTTCCGCGTGGTCACGAGTGTACGATCGAATACGGTCGCAATACCAGTGGTACAGCTCGCTCCCGAGTAGGGATCGAGCATGGATATGTAATCAATGAGACAAATCACTGCTTTGGCTTGGAATGACAGAACACAATGCTGTAGCTTGAACAAGGCAGCAGCCACACGGCTGCCAGTACCTGTCATACTGAAGCCAGGAGCCTGGTCACGCACTAGAGGCGTTTCTGACAGCCCTACCTCTCGGTCCTCTGTAGCTGACTCATGTCGTTTCAGATGGGAGCAGTGATGATATGAGTGGCGAAGGCGTGGTTAGGTCAAGGTCAACGGCTGTTACCGGAAGGCGGTCCCGCGACTTGTACTCCAACATTGCTAACCCCGCGAGCGCCGGACGACCGCAACGATGCCAATCAAGCATTTGGAAGGTACGCGCGTGCTGCCCGCAGGGTCTTCGGTCTGCATACTGATGATGGCGTTCGCGTGAGCAGCGTTCCTTATGGAGCGCAAATTTGTGCAGAGCCTGCCGATGTCTACGTTGTCAGACAACCGGCTCGGGATCGACGCAGCATTCTACCTGCAGACAATACTCGACGGCCAGAACACACGCGAGCCGCTGCTAGCCGCGACGGGTGGAATGCCGCTTGCACTTACGCATCGCATCGAGTCTGACCTGCGCGCACTCGAGAAGCTACGCATCAAGCCAGTCTTTGTGTTCCCAGGCATCCCTCAGAACAAGCGTTGGAAGGGACAGGCTGGTGCAGAGTATGCTGAAGCCGTTCGTGACCGTCGTGACGCCTGGGCTCGCTACGAGAACGCACGCGAGGAGGAGGCTCAGCGGCTCTTCGAGGGTCGTGCCAACATCCAGCAGTGGGACCTTTGGCGTGCAGTTCTCCGCATCTTCAGGCACCGCAATGTAGAGTTTCTGATTGCACCCTACAACTCCTGGGCTCAGGTTCGTGACCCTTGCCGCCTGGAACAACTCCGCATGTTTGCAACTTGGCTGACGGCACTGCGCAGTTGATCTACCTTCACAGACACCCAAAGTCGTACATTCATGCCATCTACGGCCCAACAGATCTCCTGCTTTACACAGGCATCGACAAACTTATCACCTTCATGGAACTCTCAATCCCGAACCCACTCTTCACCTACGTTTCCAAGCGCACCATCCTCTCAGACTTCACCATCTCTGAGGACCTCTTCCTCGACGCTGGCATCCTCGCAGGATTTGAGCATTCGCCGCCATTCGCCGCCACGCCCGAACACAACTTCAAGGGCATCGTTGACCTCGTCAAGAGTTACAAGTCTGGACATGCCGTTGTCACAGCTTTCGCAGAACATCCCAGCATCAAGAGCCAGAACTACAACGAGCACTATGCCCGTACCCGCTCCATGATTCGGTTCTCCCTCATTCTGTCCTCCGACGGGAGTGTTATCCCGCTGCCCCTTGCAGTGCCAACCCCGACGGGTCACTCGCACCACACCCACAATGTCACCGCAGCGGACATCCCGCAGGACCTGCACGACATCTTCACCAACCGGTTACCCGATGAAGTCTACTACTACCTCTCCCGTGGACTCATCGGTCCCCAGGCTCTGGCTTGGTTGACTGCCGGTACCATCGTCGAGAACCCGCCGCTCGACAACGGCGAGCCGAATGAGTATCGCCGGTTTATCAAGGAGGTCATCACCGACAGCGTGACCGGGCCGCGCACAATCTCGCTTACACTCATCAGCACCGTCCTGCATCAGTTTTGGGCAAACCGCCGCGTCACGCCGATGTTTTGGTTCGAGCAAGGCCAGCGTCAGGACAACTCGAACAAAGGTCTGCGCCACAGCGACCCGCAAGCAACGCAGTACGTCGAGCGCCTGCCCGGGTGGAGTGTCAGCACCCTGCTCATCGAGGAGGAGCTGCGGAGACAAAACTCGTCGACCATCGACTTCTCGCTCGCGCTTGGCGCCACCTCCACCGACAAGCTCGCCGCTCGGACCAAGTCCAAGAACGCGTCCATTCATCCGATCGACAAGAAAGATGAGGTTGTGGCGAACGCCATCTGGCGTTTCCTTGAGCTGCGCGGGTTCCTCAACAGCAACCATGGGCACACGATGTACGCGCGGGCGATGCATGCGTCACTCAAAGTCGCGCGCATCAACGACAAGTTCCAGGACCCGTTGTATCTGTTCCTCGAGCTCGTCCGCGCGGGTGTCATGCACGGCAACCTTTGGAGTGGCCGCGCGTATAGCGGTGGTCCGAGCTTTGGCACCGACGAGCAAAAGAAGAGCATGCTGCTCATCATGCGCGTGCTCAGCATTGTCCCGCTGCAGTCCAAGGTGCATTTCTTAAGACCCTCTTCATGAGCTCTGCTAACCCACTATTACAGCCCGTTCCCTGGACAGCGCCGCTGTCGCGCGAGTTGCTTGTATTCAACTCCTTCCTTCGTGCTCTCTCGCGCAACTTGCGCGTCCTTGTCGAGCAAATCTCGCTCAACATGCTCTTGCGCGGCGACGCCCGCAAGGCGCGCGACGACTTGTTGGACATCGCTCTGTCGCTGCCGTTCCAGGTCGACACCAACACCGGCTTCGGTATTCTAAGCAAGGTGTACCTCGATGCACTGACACACCTCAACGGCGGCGAATGCGTAACGGACAGGAACGCAGAGGGCGTCGCGGACATCAAGAGCACTGCGCTGGATATCGTGGAGGAGACGTTTGCGAGCAGCGTCAAAAATCCAAGGCTCGAGGTCGAGCGTGGATTCAGGTTCTGGGATGTGGTGCGTCAAATGGTCATACTTGGTTATTGTCTCGCTGCTAACTATGTTAATATGTACAGGCGATCGCTGGTATCCGGTCTCTGGCAGCCGAGACAGGCGGTGTTCTTCCCGACCTCGCACAGGCGTTCGACGACGCCGACGCCTGGCTCGCGCCTATGCGCCCGTGAACGTCTCCCACGCTCACAACCGCTGGATACAATGTCCAGCTACTCGCTTGCTGACAACCTCTGCGCAATTTGATCTCTCGTCTTGGTTGTTTGCTCCTTTCATTGTCCGCGGTGTTTTTTGGATGAGTCGTCGTGTGTTGTTGGAGCAGGCGCGCCTTGGGTTGCGCGGTCGACCGTGTTCTCGTATCTCCCTGTTTGTGTCGTGTATGCTATCGTGTTCCCTTTCGAAGCGTCAATGCACCCCGCACGGCGTGCGTGCGGGTTTTCTTTCTTTGCAAAGAAGAGTTCGGGTGCAGTAGGTCTTTGTGGGGTGGTGGTGTTGGCCGGAGAGGGATATGGGCCGTCGTGCCGCACCATCGGTGCAGCCTTGGCTGACCGAGTAGATTTACAAGTGCGGTGATGGGGTGCTTTCAAACGTTCAGCGTTTGTTTTCAGTTCAACATATCGGCAGCACACGGACTTCGTTTCAGCCACCTACAACCGCTAGCACAGGTCTTCCCCGCCCTGCTCATCTCAGGCCAGCGGCCAATCGTCACAACATCGCCCGAGGATGCAAGCGAGCACGATGCATGCTGTGGCAGCAGGAAACCTTGCGTCTAAAGCAATGCCAGAGTAGACCGTGGAAACGTTAACTTTGCGGCGTACTCCGCCGGCACGCCGTCCCCGACTCCGCACCACTCAAGACCCCGCGTCTGGCACAGCGAGTGCCGCGGAAACAATGATTGAGATTTGTCCCGAACATGTCCGGCGCCGGTGCCGAGCGTGCACGCGGCCACCAGGGCCATGTCGGCCACGCGCAGGCCACGCTGAACTGACGAGGGGTTGGAGTCGCCGCCGGGGTGCCAACAGCCCCCGAACGCGGCCCCCGCTCCGGAGAACCGAATCAAGTCACAAGGCACGCAGAAACACAAAGACCAGTCAAAGCAGTTGTGTGGGTGTGGAATTGGTGCTGGATGTGGCGGGGATTAGATACTGTGAGCCGTGCAGAGTGGGGCTATGCGGTGTGCAACAGACGGGATACAGATCGAGGGAGAATAGGTAGACATAGGTAAGGACACAGCAGAGCGGTGAGGAGGGATGGGCGGTCGGGTACAGACAAGCCAGAGAATGAACGAGGACAGGGATTAACTCGGAAGGAGATCCAGATGTGGATGTGTGAACGAGAGAGACAATGGTTGCAAAATGCGTGGTGAGTCCAAGATGTTCGACGTTGATGTCAGAGTGTGCAGAGCAAGAATGCCGAGGATATTGTCGTGATGATGAAAGTGTGCGAGTACCATGAGTTGGGAGGTGTCGGTTGCCGGCGCTACTAGTATGCAGAGTCGTGTTCTTGCATAACTTGGTCTGCGTCTTGAACCATGGGGTATGCCAAAGGAGACGGTCTCTGCGATGATTGTCGCATGTGTTCCGGATAAGTGTGGGAGCGGCCTGTGCGAGGGCGCTTGGATGGTGAGCAACCGTCGACGAGCTGCGCAACCGAATCAAAGACGATCAGGACGATGATCAATGGCGAGGACAATAAGAAATGCTTACCGTGGCACCAGAAGCTTCTGTCCTTGTACGTTTGCGACTTGGTGATTGCAATGGTTGTGCTGGACGGAGGGCGACGGAAAGAGCAACGAGTGGCCAGCATCAGCAGACAGTTCCGTGCAGCCAGGAACAGGCAGCATAGCAGCGCAGACACTCACCTCGGGCATCTTGATCCTGGGCAGCATCCGATGGTCCGGAACGAGCGGAGAGGGCGACGTCTGACCGCCATACGCTGACACGTCGGAGTTGTCGCTGACGAAGGCGGGCTACGGTTGCGTCTGGCCGTTGAGCATCGCCGACCGGAGCCTCAGAAGGAGCGCCGCCGTCACTGGACACGTCCCCATCCCCATATAGATATTCGTCATCACCCTCTTCGCCGGTAAAGCCATCAAATTGCGGCTCGTCAAAGTCAAAGTCGTCGGTTTCAAGCATCATTGGGCTGTCCGCCGCAGCAGCAACGGCTTTGGGTAACTGGTCAAGTGATGGGTCGAGCACAAGGGTCGGGGCGCAAGGCGAGAGAGGTGGCGAGCAGACAGTCGCAGAGGACGCGGCGCTGGAGAAACGCTCGGGGTCAGCGGCGAGGTATTGCATTCCGAGAGTAAATTGTTGGTGCTGGTGTTGGTGCTGGTGCTGGTGGCTGAAGACACTGTGTGGCGGGTCTGAGGACGTGGGAGAGCGCATACGGCTGCTTCCGGCGTCCATTGAAAAGAAGGCAGAGTCCATGAGCTATGTGTGGGAGCGGGAGAGGAAGGAGGGCAAGCCGCGACGCTGCGCGCGCATGACGGTCTAAGACCAAGATGGGCACTCGGCGCTTTGACGCGCTCCGGCCACCTCCGGTGGTCTCTTCACCGGCTATGACATCTATTTGTCCCAACTTACTCTTCTTCTAATGCGGAATTACAGCCCTGTTCACCCGCGCGAAGGCCGCAGCGCCGCAGCGGACTCAACGCGGTCCACCAAAGACAAGTGTCAACTGGCGCTTGCTCAATGATGCATACTATGTGAGGGCCAGACCCTGCCTCCATGCCCAACGGCGGAGAAGGTCCAGAATGCTTCAGTTGAACGCGACAACCTTGAGCCCGTGGTAGTCTACAGTTGCACCTAACCTTTCGGCGACATGGCCGTCTCTGGCCGGGTGCCGGAATTCACGAGATGGCCGTCCTGCCCCCGACGTTCCTTAACCTGAGACTCCCATGAAGATCGAGGACGCGTTCGCACAAGTGGGTTTAAAACCCTTGGTCGCAGGATCGATGGTTTGGAACTGAGTCTGTTTGTCGTGGAGGCGTTGCCAGTCGAGCAGCACCCATTCGCCGACGACCCAGTGTTACCGGCACTACTCGAGCGCCTGCTCCCCACAAGGTGAGCACGTCGCCGAGAGACAAATGCACAGCTGATATGTCGCGGTATCCAGCTCTTTCGCTGTGATCTCCGAGGATGTCAAACGCTTCGGTGACAAGCTTGTTTCTGGTGGGTTGCTCGACACGCAATGTGGGGGATCGTCGCTCCGCGGAGCGCTCATCCCACTTCTCAACTAGACATACGACCTCTCGGCCATCGCATCCATGAACCCACTCTGACACAGTATGACCACTGGGGTAACCGGATTGATCAGCTCCAAGTGTCCGAGGGATGGCGTGTGATGACAGACTTTAGCATTCGCGAGGGTATCGTCGCACTTTCGTACCAACGTCAGCATGGCGAGTTCAGCCGCGTACATGCATTCGCAAAGAACTTGCTCATTGCGGGGGATGGCCATACCATTATGTGTCCGTTCGCGATGACAGATGGCGCGGCAAGAGGTGAGGTGGCTTAGAAAGCTGGTATGACCCAGCTGACAAATTTGCAGTCCTTGAGCTGCACGGATCGCCCGAGATGAAGCGCGACTACCTGACGAAGCTCATCAGGTCAGCTCTATTTAGTGCTTTTGTCATGTTTCTGACCAATGCGTGGCAGCTTTGATCCGGCAGCTGCTTTCAAGAGTGGTCAATGGATGACAGAGGTGCGAGCGATCACTTCAGTGTCATCCTCCGATGCTCATATCTAACTACAGAAAACCGGAGGCTCGGACGTCTCACGCTCGGAAACAGTTGCTTCTCCTGCCGTGCCCGCCTCATCAGATCCTGGTCATGCCTTCATACTAGATGGTGCTAAATGGTTCAGCTCCGCGGCCGAAGGCAACATGACCGTGGCCCTCGCACGCACCGAGTCTCCAACCACAGCACCTGGTGCTCGCGGCCTCTCACTATTCCTCGTCCCACTTCGCACACCAGGGTTCCCCACTCCACTATCAAACGGCGTCCGCTTGCACCGACTCAAGAATAAGCTTGGAACCAAGCCACTTCCAACTGCCGAGTTAGAGCTTAACGGCACCCGAGGTTTCCTCATCGGCACCCGAGCCCGTGGCGTGCCGACCATTGCGCCGGTGCTGAACATCACCCGCCTTTACAGCGCCGTCGGGTCCGCCGGGCAGTTGCGGCGCGGGCTGGCAGTTGCAACGGCATTTGCGCGGGTGCGCGCTATTGATGGCGGCCGTACGCTCCTTATGGACACACCATTGCACGTCGCGCTCCTTGCGAAGGCGGCGCTTGTATATCGAGCGCTTGTTCAACTCAACTTTCACCTAGTGTTATTGTTAGGGCGGACGGAGTGTGGGACGGCGACGCCCGGCGAAATGGCAAGATTGAGGTTCCTCACGCCGGTGGCGAAGTCTTTCAACGCGGACCGGGCGGCGGAACAATTGTCGGCATGTATGGTCGCGCTTGGTGGACAGGGATACATGGAGGAGACCGGGATAGCAAGGTATGTGAAGGTGTGCTGTTTGTGAGAAATGGTCCTAACGCTTTTGGCAGACTCATTCGTGATCAGGTGAGGTGACGCAGGGCGTCAACGGCGACATATGCTGACCGGTGACCCTGCATTCCTGCAGCTCGTAGAACGGGTCTGGGAAGGCACTGGCGCTGTTCTTGCGACCGACGTCCTCCGAGCCGCCGGTGGAAGCGATGAGCCGCTCAAGCACTGGACAGAGGTGTGGGATTCTTTTCTGTTGTATTCACTGAAACCGACTCACTGGATCTCTTTCTCAGTGGGCACAAAGTGTCATCAGCAAGAGTCGCGATTTCCTCGGCACGTCTGACATACAGCAAGCCGCGGAGCGGCTGCAGCAGATCGTGGCTGACCTGCCGGCCGCCTTTGCCACGACAAAGCAGAATCCTCTGGTAGCGAACCAACTGCTCGACGTTCTGGGACACGCAACTGCAAGTGTAGTGCTGCTGGAACATGCTATGTGGTCTATTGTGACGGAACGCGGCGACAGCACTGTTGACGCGGACGCGTTTGCGCGGTGGGTTTTGGACGAGGCGCCTCCGTCCATCGAGACGATCGATACTGCGGCAGTAACAAGACGAGTTGCCGCAAATTACGCCCTCGTATTCGGGCATGGGACGGCAAAGCTCTGAGGCATTCTCATAAGTCTCGGCATATATCTACAGTCGCAGTAGTACGCAATGAAACCCCAGTTGCTACATTTTGTCGCCGGACTCGGCAGCATTACCTGGCTATTTTGAAGGAACCGTGCGAAGTGTCGGCACCTTGTCCGCATCATTCGTGAACCACTGTCCGGTACCTGCGGGAACACTAAACGCCTTGTGGACGGGGTGGTCCATAATGCACGTGATTGACATTTTCGCCTCATGGCTAAAGTTGAGAGTGAGGGTCTCCTTGCCAATACGTCCTAGAAATTTGCCCTGCTGAAGGCTCCAGTCCTTCGTATCGCCATACCTCAGTGATGCGGTGGTGCAGCGGAACGGGGGGATCTCAGCGTGGAAATCTCCTTCGAAGGAATAGTTGACATTGTTGATCGTAAAGTGCGCGATGAATTTGCGTTCGCCCGGGTCGGGATTGGCACCCTTCATGGTCGTGTCGTAGACGAAGGAACCTTCTGCAGTCGGCATCTGCGACCAGGAGGGGAGGGGGTCCTAAGTCTGTGTTAAAAGAGCTTACAGGTCCTACTTACGATGTATAGCGATTTACGTGCGAGTGAGAGGTAGTGCAGCAGGTTGACAGTCTAGGGCGTTCGTGCAGCCTTTTCTTTTATCTGGGACGGGAAGGGTAATCATCTCCTCATTGTATGCGGGAGAATTTCATTCATGAAGCGGAAGCATCGATATCTAAGCTTTCTTTTAATCTGAGCATGGAAAACGCGAGGCTACCAGCAAGTAAGGTTTCGTTGACCTTCGACGTCTGTGATGTTTACGGAGACTGCTGACCCTGCATCGGGTATTCCAAGAGCAAGTCGATCGCAGTTACCTCCACACCGAACAGGCCTCGTACCTCGCTGTGCTGTAGGTGTGGGACAGGAGTGATAGCACAGAAGCGCAGCACAAGGCAAACATTGGTGACGAGTAAGGTTGTATCAGGCAGTGTTTCTCATTTTCATGAAATTTAGATAAAGTTGATGCGTATGACCCGCAAAGCAAAACCAGATTTAGGGCAGGGTGGACAGTGTAAAGCGGGGGCAAAGGCAGGTCAGCTTAACAGCAGTGTGGGTGTGTGGGGGCGATGCCGCGGGTGAGACGATGTAAAGCAATATATCTCGGTTCACAAGCAAATATCTTTGCCATTCAGCTCAGCATTTCAGGTCTAAGAGGCAGGCACGACGCCGGAGGAGCAGGAGGGAGCCAGACCCGGTACCGGGTTTTCCCCTCTCCGGTCCCCAGCGCCAAAAGGTGAGGGAGGGACACAAATGTGGTGATCCGATGTTCTCTTCCGCTGAGACGAGATTAAATGCTCACACCCCATTTGTGACCCGTCTTAATGCAAGTAAGGCAAGACCTAGTACGGTCATCGGACACTCATTAGGCGACGATGACACGATGTCGTATCACTCATCAACCAGGCCCGGCCAAGCTTGAGCAAGATCGTGGAGACTCCTTGTCTCATCTGATCCTCCTGCCTTAGCGCCGGTCAGCAGGCCTTTCGTTTGGCCCCTGTAGCCTGCAAAAGCCCGTATGCAGCTACTGCAACATGAGACGGATGAACAACTACACTGTACCCTACGGGCCTGCGGCAGTTATGTTACTCCCCTACTTCGACGTGCACGCAACTGGTCGCAAATCCACAACCTTCGACCTGTGATACAGCACCGGCCACGGGTATAGTGTCTCACAAAGTCTCCGGCAATCGCGACCAACCATTGTTCTGCGCGATAGTACCGACTGAGGTACACACTACACACAGAACGAAGGCGGAGGCGTCGTTTTCTCCCCCCTCTGTACCGCAGTGCAGTATGCAGCTTTCATCTCTCCACAACTGACCGTTGTTCTGTGTGGCGACGCCGACTATCGGTACACCAACCCACAGAACGCAGGTGGAGACGTTGACTTTGCCCCAGCGCAACTAACCTTTGTTCTGTGTGACAGCAGCGAGCGTGGGCACATGAGCATACAAAACACAGGCGGAGACGCACAGGCAAATAATTCCTCAGAAGGGGGGAGGGGGGAGCACGTAGGAGGAGCATGCGGGAAACCACCAGGCAGAGGAAGGGAAAGGTTAACG
>Ga0247815_10000336_pt1 | contig 37870 bp, 33 predicted proteins | sample UWRJL194509B1_FD_181014 | JGI IMG/M metagenome (GOLD analysis project Ga0247815, IMG submission 181014) | Plant litter microbial communities from Arlington Agricultural Research Station in Wisconsin, United States - UWRJ-L194-509B-1 | ecosystem: Environmental > Terrestrial > Plant litter >...
AAAAAATAAAGCCTATTATTGAATAATATTATAAACACCCCTTAGGTGTATTAGGCCAGTTGAAGCTGGTAAACTTTTATCCGGAATATCTGGTAAGGTTTCATCCCGGAATGCTGGTAAACTTTCTCCGGAATATGCAATAATGGAATGGATATGTACGTAGCCTTGCCAATATTATCAACTTACCTGGGGCATAAGAGCATTATGGCAACTGAACGCTATTTGCGCTTGACAGTCAGCATGTTTCCAGAAATAGAAAATAAAATCGGTAAAACTCTTAACACAATCTTTGGGGGAGAAAAATTATGAAGGTTACAGATTTTGCAACCGCCCTGAATCGTTATTTTAACGATTACCTGGTCAATGACAGGAGTAGTTCACCAAAAACAATAGAAACATATAGATATGCATTCATTCAACTTATTGATTATTTTGATACTCAGAAAAGTATAAAACCAGAAAATATAAAGCTGCGAGATTTCAGTAGAGATAATATTACAGATCTGCTCTACTGGTTGGAAAACAGCAAAAAGGTATCAATAGCTACTCGTAATCAGCGACTAGCAGCTTTCAGAAGTTTTGCCGCTTTTTTGAGATATGAAAAGCCTGAATATATTGAAGAATCAGTCCGGGTACAAAGTATTAAGTTGAAGAAGGCTTTTAAGAAAGATATATCTTATCTAAAGCCAGAGGGTATAAAACTACTTCTATCTCAGATTGACCAATCAAACAGAAAAGGGCGTCGCGATTATACGATGTTTACCCTTATGTATACGACTGGAATAAGAGTTAGTGAACTTATTTCCATTAGAGCATGTGACGTTTCTATAAATAGTCCCAAAACTGTAATTATACATGGTAAAGGTTCCAAAATACGGCATGTTCCGATTGTCAAGCAAATAGCTCCGATATTAGAAAAATTTCTGAAAGAGAGCAGGTTGCTCTTGCCTCAAAACCTTCATGATCATATATTTAAAAGCCACACTAATGAGAAATTTACAAGACAGGGAATTAATTACCTGATCTCTAATTATGCGAAAATGGCACGTAAGATAGACCCTGCACTTATTCCAGCAGATTGCAGTCCACATAAGATTAGACACTCTTCCGCTATGTCGCTTGTAGATGAAGGCGTTGATTTGATTGCGATTCGAGATCTAATGGGCCATACGAGTGTGCAAACCACAGAGATATATGCAAAGATGTATGCTGCAAAAAGTAGGGCTGCCATTGAAGCGGCAAGTAAAGAAATAGTTCCCCAGGAAGAGGCCTTATGGGAAACGAATTCTAGTATAAGGGACTGGCTGAAAGGTATAACCAATAAGCGAATTATGTAAAGATAATTTTGCTGATGTCCTTTGATATCATTGATATACAAAGGACATCTTTACATAAGAATAATCTTTACATATCCCTTATTATGTAAAGCTTTACATAATAAGGGGAAAGTGGAGAATGTGGTGAAGTATGTCAAGCAAAACTTTCTGTATAACCGTTCTTTTAAAGATCTGGAAACGCTGAATATGGAAGCAAAGGCATGGTTGCTGCGTACGGCTAATGCACTTGAACATGGTACTACTAAAAAAATACCCGCTGCAGAATACCAGATAGAAAAAGCGTTCCTGGGTTCCTGGCATCCGGCGGTTATTGAGCCTGAAGCATATGCTGTTTATGCCGTCCACAAGGACAATAAGATCTCCTATAAAAGCAACTTATATAGCTTGCCTTTGGGAACATACAAAGGAAAAGGCACGAAAATACTGCTCAAAGTAACGTTGGAACAGCTTATCATGATGAACCAGAAAGAAGAGGAGCTTTGTCGCCATGATATTTGTAGGCTTAAGGGTCAAAAAATACTTTCAAGGGACCATGGCCGTGATAAACTAACGGCCATTAATGAAATGATGGAGCAATTCAGTAACCTGATGGAGAACAAATTACAAGCGCTGAATTGGGTGATGCAGATCAAGCACCATAAACCACGGTACATTAGGGATCAGCTTCAATTGCTAACTGCCACTGTAACACACCTTGAGCCACACCTGGCTTCCCAGGCGCTCAATTATGCCTGCCAGCACCAGATTATCAGTGCCACCGATTTCAAAGCGATTACAGAAGCGCTAAAAAGAGAACAGCTGAAAGCAGAGATGCCGACACCAATTATTATCCGGCTAAACCCGCTTAGTGGTGAAAGTAGAGAAAACCAGGACAATATACCTGCTCAGAGCGACCTGCTAACTTACGACACCTATTTCTCGGGCTAATTATCCTTTACCTGGTACCTGAAGGGGTCAACATGCTCCGGTACCAGGTTATTTATTTATACATCATCAACAACAAAAAATGGAAATACAAAAACAGGAAATCAAACAATTGTGCAGCCAATTTGCACTGACCAGCATCAGTTCCAATATTGATCTAATCGTTTCTGAGGCAGAAAAAAATGGAACAGGGTTCATGCAGTACACGCTGGATCTGCTCAAAGACGAAGCTGCTTACCGCCTAAGTAAAGATCAGGCAAAAAGAATGCGGGCTGCAGGATTGCCAAAAAGTACCAATCTGGAAATATATGATGCCGAAAAAAACGGGCTAAAAGCTATTCGTCTGGCCCAACTCAGAGAACTGAACTGGATTGATCAATTGTTCAATATCGTTCTGATGGGTACAAGTGGAACAGGTAAAACACATCTCGCGGCCGGCTTATGCAGCGAAGCTGTTAAAGCTGGTTATAAAGCCTATTTCAGGTCTATGGAAGACATAATAAATACCTTAAAGACCAAAGACTTTGTCAAATCGCAGATGGTTGAATACAAAAGATTGATCAATGCGAACATCATTGTGTTAGATGATATAATGCTCTTTCCCTTGGAAAAAAACCTTGCGGTTGCTTTTTTTTAACTTCATTAATCATATCTATGAATCAACATCAATTGTCATTACAACCAATAAAAAACCTACGGAATGGGCTAAAATGCTCGATGATGAGGTGATCGCAACTGCCCTTTTAGACAGACTGCTTTTCCGTTGTGAAATCATTAACTTAACTGGCGAAAGCCATCGTTTGGAGAATAGGCAAACCTTCTTTGAATCTTAACATTATTGCATTACTTTTGAAACGGACTATGCATTCATTCTTGCCATTTTCTCTGTAGCATTCTTGCCGAAAGTTGTGTATTCCTAGTTGCCAAAAAACCTGCATTCTTAATTGCCGTTCACATGTTTCCTCTATAATAGAACGTCTATCTCTTTTTTTAAAGATTTTTATCATTAATTTGCCTAATAATTGGCTCAAGAAGCCAATATGCATAAATCTTTTGATTTGAATAAAACAATTATTGAGAAATCCTTTATGAGGGAAGAACTTGAAATCGAAGGCCGTTACGTCTGCCCAAACTGTATTCGAGATAGCTATATTAAGCGCCAAATAAAGTTAAATGGCACAGATCATATTTGCGATTACTGTGAAAGGGAATACTCATGTTATACCATCGTGCAGGTAGCTGACCTTGTTGAATATGCTTTTAAATTTCACTATGAGCGTACAAGTAATGAACCTAATGGATACGAATACTCGATGTCGCGTGATGAAGATATTGATTATGAGTGGGAAAGGTCCGGTGAGCAATCGGTTTATGCTATTCAAAGCTCTATTGATTCTATTGACGAGGTTGCAGAAGATATTCAAACATATCTTAAAGAAAAGCATTATGATCAGGACGAGGCAGCGTATGGCTTTGAAAGTGAGTTTGAAGATAATGCTTATTATCAGCGAAAATATATTGGCGATGAATCATGGCAAATCGAATGGAATAAATTTGAACTCACACTTAGGACAGAATCTAGGTACTTTAATAAATCTTGCATTGACCATTTAGAATCTATTTTTGGTGATCTTATTGATCTGAGAACCTCAAAAAGAAATCCAGTAATTGCTTTGGCCGGGCCTGGGACTATATATAACTATTTTTATAGGGCAAGAGTATTTAATTTAGACGAGGGATTAAAATCTGCGCTGGAATCCCCTGTTGAACAGTTTGGCCCTCCACCAGCAAAGGTGGCACCGTCTGGAAGGATGAATGCTCATGGGATATCAGTTTTTTATGGTGCAAATAACCAAAAGGTTGCATTAGCAGAAGTCCGTCCTCCTGTTGGATCTAAAGTAGTGGTGGCGCGATTTGAACTAACAAGGGAATTAAGGTTGCTTGATCTTGGCGCATTACAAGATCTGGAACGTTCCGGTAGCATTTTTGATGAAAAATATGGCTCCAAACTTCAAAAGGCAACGTTTTTAGAAAATCTTAGCAAAAGAATTGTCATTCCAGTAATGCCTGGATCTGAAGATTTCGATTATATAACTACACAGGCTATTGCTGATTTTCTCGCTTCAAATGAGAAGCTAAATTTGGATGGCATTTTATATCCCTCAGTACAATCAAAGGGTAAAAGTATAAATATTGTATTGTTTCATAAGGCTTCCCGTGTGCAGGAGCTATACTTGCCGGTTGGAGGAAAAATAGAAGCAGAATTAGGCATGTATGGAGAAGATGGATGGGAGCCATTTTATCGTATTATTGAATCTATACCGTCCAAAAAACCGGAGGTAAAAAATGTATCTGCGGATTTACCTTTTGATGATCTCTTGGATTCCCATCCGCCTACACATGATATTGACACAAGGCTCCCGAGTTTAAAAATTGACCTTGATACAATTGAAGTTCATGAAGTTGAATCTGTAAGATATAAAAGTACGCCCCTTCCAGTGCACAAATACAAATATGTAGACAAATCTGTATAAGGAGATTTTGACACCTCCTTTGTTTAGCGCAATTAATAGTAAGCTAACACTACGGGGCATATTGACTTGATCGGGCTGTACTTATAAATTTGGCTCCATAAAATATTTAAGATGGAGTATCAAAAATTGAACCGCGCAGAGCAGTGCGCTTTCGCAGCAAGTAGGTCATTATTGCTTGAAAAATACGATCCCTAAAAGGAAAAACCAGTCCGTCCCAGTTCTGTAAAGATCATGATGTGCCGGTAGGCACATTTTATACATGGCTAAGATATCGGTGTGAGGGTAAATATAAAGCCGAAGGCAGATTTGTTGCCCTATCCGTTGAACCGGTGATGGCAGCACCTGGAGAATCAAAACCAATTCCTGTTTTTGCCAGCATCAGTTCAGCTGAGTTGACTGTGCAGCTGCATGAGTTCCTTCGTAAATTTATAATGATCATTATTGATCTAGGTCTTATTGAAAATGGCTCGCTTGGAATTGGAGATGTGGAATTTATTTATTTTTATGCCGGTGAAGCATCTATGTTTGAGATTGTAACCAGGGTGGGGGGGATCCGCGCACCTTTCTTATGCAACAGCAATTTATTTTTGGGGATTATCAGAGGATTTGGGTGGTCAATTATATCGGAATCTCCAGTTACAAACGATGTAGCGGTTTCGAGAAAACCCAAATAAAAGTTAATCTCCAAGAAGCCGTATCAAATTCTTAGTTATGATACGGCTTCTTTCATTATTTAAATACTGAAAAACCTAATCTATCTTCCAGCGATTTATGAGTGATTTGAAAGATGGTGAGGTCGTCATTTAAACCGATTGTATCATCATTTGGAAAAAGGTAAGCGTCGACATGCCCATCCTTATGTTTGATAACCTTCCAGCAATGTGTTGGCACCCATACATTAGCGGAGCCAGTGGTTTTTAATTTACCAAAACTTCCGCAAGCAAATGTTAATTGTCCTTCTGTACGAAGCCACTCCTTAGATTTAATAATCAACTTTTTCCATGGACCATAATAAAGCCCAAAACAAATTAGTGTCACATTGGTATAATAATATCCAGCACTAATGACAGTCTCTTTTTTACAATCATATTCAACATTAAAATTGCGTCCGAATAAATACACATTGTCCACATAATCGACACTGAGGTGATTCGTTGAAGGGAGTTCTGGATCTTTCACAAAATGCATGTTCAGTCTGGCAATTGGACAATAAGCCATGTCAAAAGTCATTTGCCAACTTACTTTAATCGGGTATTGAGCCTCACGGCTCCATTTAACTTTAAAATATCCTTTATTTAGTGTAATTAATCTTCCGGGAACTTGTGCGTGGAGATTAGAAATAACCAAGAGCATAAAAAATAAGATAACATTAATTCTCTTTTTCATATTCAATTTTTTGATGTGTCTTTAGGAAATGGTGTTCCTCCTCTTTCAATAACATCCAAAACATAGTTTATCAAATAATCAGGTCGGTTGGCAGAAGCAAAAATCGTGTAAGGCATGCCATTTTCTCCTGGTTGATAGCTACTACTATATATTATCACAGGGAGGAAATAATCAATATATTTTAGCTTATTGGCAAATTGCTCGCCATTGATTTCGTGCATGTCATCTTTTCCAAAATCAGTGATCACTAAATTATATTGTTGTAGTGTGGTATCTTGTTTTGCCTGGCTAAGTAGTTCGAGAGCGGCATCGCTTTTGGTCACAGGTTCAATTGTTAGTCCAATTTCTTCTAAAATTTTAGCGACATACACATTGTTTTCAGGGTGATCATCTACCCAGAGTATCTTATATTCCCTGTCTTTTAAATAAGGGGTTAAAAGCTGAACCCGATTGACGATTTGCTCCTGAGATTGTATAGTGATTATTGAATCTTTATTACTACGAACAATGTTTTTATTATATTTCTCAATAGAAGTTTTTAGTTCAACTTCAATACCATAACCTTTAAAAGAATTTACCTTACTGATCACGGATTTGAGTTCTGGAAATAAAAAAATCAGTAAAACGATCGTTACCAATAACCAACCGATTTTTGGGATTATTTCAATCAGTTTTAAGATATAATCATATTTAGCTACTTCTTTAGAAGGGGCAGAACTGTTAAAACTAGACGATGCAGCTATCGATGAATTTTCTTGATTGTCAACATGCTGTTCCATAGTTGCTTAAGGTTAAGTAGATAAATATACATTCTTCCTGTCTTTCCTCAAAATAGCAAGTAGAATTTGTATACGTTCGTCCATTTTACTTAAGAATTTGTCGTCAATTGAGTATCTACCATTCATAAGAATAGAATGAAACTGTCTTACTAGTACTTATGAGAAGGTTCCTTTTGATTACCTTGGATTTTGTGGCATCATAGTTTTCTCAATAGCGTCTTCAGGAGTGGGTAAAGCAAATCTGAGATTATTTGCAGGAAGGATATCTTTCACTGCATTAATTGTTCTGAATAGTGAAATGCCGCTCCTTCTTTATTTAATCTTTTATATCTACCCATCGCAGACAACGGAATAAAAGCTTTCTTCTTCTTTATAGTAAAACTTTAAGAGCTTCAGTTGAACTATATTGGTTGTAAGGGATATTTTATTCCAACGCTTAATGAGCAGCTTGTTTAAATCCAATAGTGCATCAGCCAAGCAGTCCATCCTCAAATTGCTCTCAGCACGCATCAACTATACTTCATCCGTAGCTCTATACCTCAGAAAGGTGTAACTGTGCCTTGATAGCTTCCTTTGAATCCATAAGTACCATTGTTATTATTCTTGAAAAATACTGTTTTTCTCAAATCTCCATTTACGTAAGAGGCATATAAAGTTGGGTCGACTTTAGCCCTAGTATTATTTAAATGAGGAGGAATGGATAGGTCTTATACGTCTATAACTTTACAACGGTCTTATACGCCTATAACTTTACAGTTTGCGGAAAAACTAAAAGCAAATATGAAAGAATAGGCATTATTAAGATTTGAATTCACGGAAGAATTTAAAGAAAAATTGGTAGAACTGGTCGTTTACAAGAACGTATCGGCAGAACAGGTGGCTAAGAAATATGATTTGCCCAACACCCACATGCTGATTAACTGGATCAGCAACTACAAGAAAAAATTAGAAAAAGGAGCTGTAACTTTAGCTCCTATGGAAAAGCCAAAGACCAAAGACTCTGCTATAATAAAGAAACGAATCAAGGATCTGGAAAAAGCGCTGGTGAAGGCAAATGTGCTGATTTACGGCCTTAATGCAATGATTGACCATGCCGAAAAGGAAAGTAAAGTTCCCATTCGAAAAAAGGGTGGTACCAAACAATAAAGCTGATCAAAGAGAAACGCATTACAAGGATGGGTGTCGGACCGCTTTGTATATTGTTTGGTAAGACCCGGCAGGCTTATTACGATCATATCTGGCATCTCTGCGACAGGAATGCTCAGGATGATATTGCCCTGGAGATGGTGCGGCTGGTCCGTCGTGAGCTCCCTGGATTAGGTGGGCATAAACCTTATAAATGCCTTTACACCCCGTTTCCCAGTAATGGAATCACTATGGGCAGAGATAAGCTCTATACCCTTTTGCGCAGACATAAAATGTTGATTGACAGAAAGAAGAAAAGAGGGCTAGGTACCACCCAGTCCAATCATTCCTATCTGAAATATCCCGATTTAACAAAGGGTTTATAACCTAGCCGCAGTAATCAATTGTGGGTTTCGGATATTACCTATATTTCAGTAGGCTACGACTTCAATTACCTTTCACTGATCACTGATGCCTATTCAAGGAAGATCATGGGATATTGTCTTCACCCTTATTTAACTGCAAAGGGTGCTATAAATGCACTGAAAAGGGCGATGAAAGAAAGATTTGTCAAGGATTCTTTAATCCATCATTCTGACCGTGGTGTACAATATTGTTGTTTCGAATATATATTACAGTTAAAGAAAGCAGGTATTAAATCAGTATGACAGAAAATGGAGAAGCTTATGAGAATCCAATCGCAGAAAGAATCAATGGCATTCTTAAAACCGAATTCAAGCTAAAACGTGTTTTCTCTTCCATAAGCGAGGCATTGTTAGAGGTCACCAAGAGTATAGAATCTTATAATCATCTTAGACCGCATGTGAGCTGCGATTATCTGACACCGGCAGTAGCACATATAGCAGAAAAGCCACTAATTAAACGTTGGAAGAACTGCAGGAAAAATTATAAAAAAATGCAGGAAAGGTACTAATTTTATAAATGTAACCATCCTCAAAAACTGTAAAGTTTTTCCTGTATAAGACCAACTGTAAAGTTATAGACGTATAAGACCGTTTAATAAAGACTAATTCCCTTTTAATAATCTTTCATTGAATTTTGCATTCAACCACTTGTTAATATCCTTAGATTGAAAAAAATTGAAACTGTTTACCTTCATATCCTTAAAAGATCAAATCTGGCTATGCCAGGTTTGATCGAAAACTATAAAATAGATCATAAAAATAAACAAGTTACCATACTTGTCCTGATATTGGTTATCTTTCTGAAAATTAATTAATCTCTATGACCACTCTCAAATATACTATGATCTTGTGCTTCATAGCAATTGTTTCTCATGCAAATGCCCAAAACAAAGTTCATCCCTTTAATCCTGATGGAACCCCTTATCCTGCTGACACTTCTAAAGTTAAATCACTACAACAATATATTGATTTTAGTGGATATAAGTTTTTAGAGTCAGACATATTAAACGATAAAAATAAAACAGTGATACTTTACGTACCATTATCATACAAACCTATTGTTGTATTAGCTGCAGATTCTCTGAATGTACTAAAAGCTTTACAATCTTATAGTAAAGCTAAATATGCTAATGGAGACAATATTCAATTTGATTTTGACACTTTGGTTGATCTGAAATTTACAAGAGCCGATATTATAGGGTTATTGGGTGAACCTACTAATGAATCGGAGAGCGAGGAAGTTTATACAATATTAACTTATCCAGGATTTTCAATCCGTTGTATAAAAAGTGGCTCTCCTGAAAATTGCACCATCAACAAACTGATTCGATATGATTTTTCTGGAGCCAAAAAGAGTGGTATAGGAGTAGCAGACTTTCATATCAATCTTAGTGATCTAAATGAAGAATACGTCACGGGTTTCCAGGGAAATTTCATAAATATGTCCAAGAAGAAGATTAAATACCTTTATATAACTGTCCGAGCGGTAAACGCGGTCGGAGACTTAGTTACTTCAAAAACAGCCAAGGCAATTGGACCAATCCTTTACAACGAGGTGGGATCATATAGCTATGAAAATTTATTCTTCACCAAGATAATAGAATCAATCAGAATAACATCTATCAAAGTACAATATTTTGATGGAACGGTAAAGATTATTAATGGACTGCTGTTGAAGTCCAGTTTTTTGGAAAAATAGCACAACGTTGAGATAGCAATAAATTTGCTTAATGATTCTCTTTTATTATGATTTTTGTAAATGATTTTTTAAAAAAAAATATGTAATCATCTATTAATTTAAGAATTAAAAATCTTGATTTCTGGATTGATGCTTTTAGTCTATAAAAAAAAAAAATAACAATATTACTAGTGGATAATTTCGTGCTCAATATAATACTATTTAATAGTAAATTCTCTGCCAGTTTTTAAGCCTAAAACCTAAATTAATATATTATAATTAACTTATATTTTCAACTTACAATTCTAACCTATTGAAAAAATCCAATGATGATTTATTGAATGAGGAAACCCTAATTACAGTCGAACACCATAATAAAGTTAACAAAACCATACTTTTTGACTTTATAGATGAAAAACATTTTAATCGATTTTTAGAAAATTATGCCTTGCCTTTTGATAATTTAAACAATGCATCGATGATTATGTTTCTTGATTTTAGTTGCAGTAAACGATTTCAATTAGGTGTCTATTACAATATTAAGGCATCCATAGCTGAGCTTCTAGGTGAAGCTGAGATACAACGCGATTCTGATATTATCTTATTTAAAATCAACGCTAAAGGACGTGATATTAGAGAGTTTATAGTGGCAAGTAAATTAAGCGCACAATATATTCATGAAAGTAATGAAGATGGCAGAAATAATTCCCCCGAAAAAACATTTCCTAAGTTAGGAGCGAGTGTATCGAAAGGGAGATTGACTGTCAAATGTGTTGGGCAGGGTAGTTGGAATGAGTTCGTATTTGATGGGAATGTTCGGGTGGTGTACGATATTGGTACCTCATATTTACATAGTAAACAAACTGTTAAGAACTTGATGAGTTTACGTGATTTGGATTATCAAAGATCACGACCCATCATTGTTCTCTCACACTGGGATGTAGATCATTACCATATATTATTAGAAGCTTCAGATGAAACAATTGGCTCTGTAAAGGCGTTCGTCTATAGATCTGTGGTGCCTAATAAAACTTCAAAAAAATTAATTACAAGATTTCAAAATTTAAATCCCAATGCTTTATGTCCAGTTCAAGAGGAACCTCCGCCTTTTGGAAAGCAAGCATCTGATCAACTAAAAAAAATATATGGTGTTAAATATGGCTTTCATATTTTTAATGGTTCAAAGAACAGAGATCGCAATAAGTCAGGAATACTACTTGTAGTAAAAACACATACTCAGGTAATTGTTTTAGGAGCCGATTTTTATTACGAACAAATTAACAAGTATGTTTTGCCGAGTTTTAACTATAAACATGATCATTATTTAATTGTCCCACATCATGGGGGGGAGGCTGGAAAATTTATATATGAAAATCTTAATTCAATTTGTAAGGATGCAATAATTTCTGTCGGTGGTAAGTATTCTTATAATCATCCGTTGTTCGATGTTGAAGAAGAATTGAGAAAGAAGAAGTTCCACCTTATCAATTTTAAAACAAAGAACTCACCTTTTGAATATAATTTATTTTTGCATTGATTGAACAAGTTGATTCTTTTAAAAGAATTTAGAATGAACCTATTAAATTCTGTATAGGCAAATAATGCAGTCAAAATTAATGAAGCTGATTATAATTCCATATGGCTCATTTTTTTCTATATATTTTAGCCGAATAAATACTTTAATCGGCTCGTTATGTATAATTGGCTTAAGAAGTCAGCCGGAAATGCTTCGTATCCTTTTCTGTAGCGGTATTAATAATGATGGAAAGACTGGGTGTAACTAGCAACTTTTCATCCCATTTATTTACAAAGGCTAAAATTGACAACATGACACGAGAAGAATTTGTCAAACTGGTAAAGGAAGTTAGCGAGGGTTCGACACCAGATCCCTCAGTTGATGCACTAAAAAAAGAGATAGATGATATTGAACAATTAGATCTGTACGGGTGTTACTGAGTTCAACGCTCCTCAGCCTAAACTCCTTCGGGTATACTTCTCTCTCGTGAGATAATTTCTGTTAAGATATGTAAATCCTCTTAACTCTGTGTCTACTCAAATATAGAAACTCCACAACCCACCTGCAACCCGATAAGTTTAATTATTTAAAATAAAATTAATTTCCGACTAGAATCGCAGGTCTAAAGGCGGGGATGAATCACTGTTGGTGAATTATACACCTTAGTCCTCAGTTTCGATGTATTCTTCAAATTCACCATATTCAATTGAATTTTCAGGAACCTCATCAACAGTTATCTCCTTGTTCTGGTATATGATTTCAGGATCTAATTTCAAAGTCAAGGTTTCTTCAAATTTGAAATCCTTTGAAATCAGCTTACACTTCACTAGAATTTGAGTTTCCTCAGGGTCTGGTTTCAGGTAAATATCCTCCGATCTGAAGATATCATCACCTACAAGTATATTTGTTCTTGGTATCAGCTTACCGGTGAAATCCTCTGCAAAAAGATATGTCGTTGGGGTATATCTTTTGCTGAGCAATATCGGCAAGCGGGAAGTTGTATTGCTCTTGGCAATATCAGTAACATTACCAACGAACTCCAGCAATACTTTATATTCTTCAATCGGATTGACCCCTATATTGCGGACCATGATCTCAAAGCAAACGTAACTCTGATTGATCTCCTTCCTTGTAAATGAGGCACTGATAATTCGAGCGTTAGTGCACGCCCCTAGATGGCCAGATGGATCTGGGTACTTCCGTAACAAGTCTGGAATTGACACAGCCAAAGGGTTACTGGGTGGTGTTTTAAAATAAACAGTTCTTTTCTGCTTGAATTTTGGTCGAAGCGTGAGTTCAGAGATTCCATCCTGAAAAGATAGTTTAACCTGCTTATTCTGTTTAAATCCTTGGTTTTTTACATACCAGTCGTGTGTTTGCCGGTTTTCATCAATTAAGTCGACAATATCTTCCCAACAATAAAGGTGCACTTCGAAAAGGCCGAGACTTCGGTTTTCCAAATCACATTCCCTTACAAATTCTTCTATGCCTACGTCCTTAATCGCGGTAGTAGCCAGATATAGTTTTTTTAAAGCGGGCTTAAAATTCTTGGCAAGTTTGATTTCCTTTAGGATCTCCGATTCCGTAAACTGCTTGTTGGTATACTCGTCCTTACCCTTGCACTGAATGCCGTAGTATTGATGTTCACTAGATGGTGTACCATATAGATCAACACCGTTCTGGGCTTGTCCCGAACGGCCGTTTTTTTTAATTTCCGGGCAGTTCCATATCTCTCCCCATAGTTTTTTACACAGTGTTTCGAAGTCTTGCCAGTTCTCAGGGCGTCTTAATGATCTTGAAAGCATGACCAAATATAACTAAAGGTGAGTTAATTGTCTAGCTCTCGGCTGGACAATTCTGAACCGTCAATATGCTGAGACAGCTTTATAAATCATCCGAATCTCCAGTTGAGGGAAATCCAGCCTTCCCCAAGGTATCTGAAAATAGACGAAAAGAGGTTATATGAATACAAAATAGCACTAAGTCGCCAGGGCCGCTCGCCAAATCCATATCCAAATAGCAGCGAAACATTTTCAAATGCCAATAGGTTTTTATTATAGTAAAAATCTGCTTAGCTTGTGCCATAAATTAACGGGATCGCAGCATGAAAAAAAAGACACTAATGAACAGGTTAGTGCTGATCGGCAACGGATTTGACAGGGCGCACGGATTACCGACAAGTTATAATGACTTTATTCTTTGGTACATGACGAGTTGTCTGACCATTGCCGATAAAGAAGGTGAGCATAAAGACCTTTTGATGGAAATCAAGCGGCATAAAAATATTCAACTCCAAACGGGCTCCATCAAGAACATCGAAGACTACGTGCAGCATTTCTACAAGGGTGGCTTTACTGGGATAATATCAGACAGAATCGGATTCGGTGACGCGTTGAATACGACCTATACCAATCCTTTTGAGGTTAAAATACTGTCCCCCTTTTTCCGGGGGCTGCTGGCCAAATGCACCACTACTACCTGGGTGGAAATAGAAAACGAATATTACGCTTTCCTGAAAAAAAAACTGGATTCTGAAAAAGAAGACATCCGTTTGGAAACCCTGGATAAACTTCATGTCATCTTTAAGTTTATCATTGAGCGCTTGGAGGCCTACCTGACCACACTTCCCGCTCCAAAACCTATAGCGGATTACAAAGACATTTTTGACAGTCATATAATGGAAAAAGATGTCGTGAACACCAAAAATGTCATTGGCACTCGTTTACCGGACCAGACGCTCGTCCTAAATTTCAACTATACGCCGACCACAGATATTTATTTTAGCGTACCGGGCACCAAATTCATCAGCCCCAATAATCGTAAAACGGTCAACCATATCCACGGCGAAATCAGTAAGCCGGAAAATCCGGTCATTTTCGGATTCGGTGACGAGCTGGACAAAGCCTATGAAAAGATGGAACTGCAGACCAACCGAGGATTCTTTTCTTTCATTAAATCCTTCTGGTATTTCAAGACCTCCAATTACCATAACCTAGTACGCTTCATCGATTCGGCAGAATTCCAGGTCGTTGTATTGGGACATTCTTGTGGCTTATCCGACAGGACAATGTTGAACATGATATTTGAACACGAACAGTGCGTCTCCATAAAAATTTATTATTATGGAGACAAGGCCAGAAACAACTATACAGAAATCACCCAGGATATTTCGCGGCATTTCAGAAATAAGCAGCAGCTGAGACGAAAGATCGTACCATTTGATAAAAGCGAGCCGATGCCGCAGTTTCAGCCTTAGATGCCAGGGCCGGATACATCGATTTTTACCCTGATCCAGGCCTCCGTCAACGGCTCGTTTTATACCATCTCAATCAGCGTAATGCCATACAGAGCTCAGAGATCCTTTTCCTTTGATCCCGTAGCTTTAGCCTACGTGAAGGCATCCGTATCTCCCCAGGCCTTCAATCGGAAAGTAGTGTTGCTACCCCCGGTACTCAAACGCGATCTTTAGTTCCGAACAAAAGACTTCAAGCTCCAGACCGCCAAGCCACGCAGGCCGGAAACGCCTTAAAAGTACGTTTCCCTTATATATTTGGACGGCAACAGAATACAGCATGGTCTCGTTTACCCATCCGTCCCCAATGCTGCGAAAACCAAATGCTTTCCTAGCCGTATTCTCGGCCAACACATCTAGCATTTTCATCGTCCTGGAATACAGACCATAACTATCCGGGCGTTCTGTCAGCCGCATCAGATCAACTTCCTGGAAGGGATCTCCAGATTAGGCCAAAAGCAAGTTTTTAATTTGAAACAGACGCATTTTTAACGGTTTTCGCTAGCTGATCTAGTGAGAACTGACTCGCCCTCCCGTATTATCCATGCAATTCATGATCTTGTCATGGAAGATTAAAAGTAGATCTTTATTTGTTTAAGGATGTAAAAAAGGTTTACTAATTTGGAATGGGTTACTCGCCGAGTCCGCAGAACCAAAGATAAACATAGTCAGGTAAATAGGAGATTGAATCGATTTTAAAGTTAAATTGATGGTAATATTTAGTAACGATCTCGGCCTCCGGCTTTTTGACGTCAATGACCATGATCTTTTTTCCGAGAGAAAGGAAGTCTGCTTCAAGAAAATCATTGATGCCCTGGTCTTTAAAGCCATATCCTATTACAATCAGCTGCTCACTTTCTTGAACATTTTTGCTAAAATGTACAAACAAATTATCATAGAAATAATCGCCGTACCTTTTGATTTTGTTTGTTGTGCCTGTCAAGTATGAAGGCTCACTCCTGTAGAAAGGGCGATCATAATCAAATTTTTCATTACGTGGGTTGAAACGTTCTCTGTAGATTTCACCAACACCGTAATCCCGTTTGACCATCATTTGTTTCCGGTCCTCCTGCAAGTATAGTGAATAGTAATCGACACTGCCATGCAGTTTAAAGAGTCTCAGTCTGTTATTGTATTTATTCGTGAAAATCGGAACCCGTACTTTATAGTGTTTATGTAGTAGCTCGTTATCGATTTTTGAAGCGTGGCTTAGCTCGCCATAATAGTTTGACTCCATCTCTGAGAATCCATCTGTAAAATAATCCCACATACCGCTGACATTTCTTGCCATGTAATCAAAAAGCAGGTCATGGTTGAGTGTATGAACGTTGACGATTCTATGTTTTAATAATTTTCCCAGGGCCGCACAGAAATTTTCATATAGGGGATAAGCTCCAGTATAGCTGATGTCTCCGTAATACTTAGCCCGGGAAAGGAGACTTGCAATGAGCTGGTTAAAGACATTTAGAAACTTGGAAACAAGTTGCAGAGCGCCGTTGAAACCTTTCTCCCGCTCATTTAGGAATGAATCACAAAAACTGCATATTTCTTCACACTTCGATTTGTTGTTCATGAAATCATTGAAATAATCGAAAAATACTTCATAGTCAAACGCATCAGGATTATTTTCCAGTTCTGATTGAATATAAAAGCGAATGAAAGCGACAGCAAATTCCCGGTCTTTACGGGTCATTAACTCGTTCTTACCTGGTTCTTTTCCTTTGTAAAACCAGGCTCCTCCGCTTTGCGAAAGATAAAAATCATCGATGGTCAAATTGACAAGACTGTAATTAATGTCCGCCATCAAGGGCATCCCGTCAGTTCTCGAAAAACCAGATCCCAGCAACAAGGAAATTTGCTGGGTTGGTTCTGGCTCATGTGCTTCGGTAAATAAATAAATCAGCCAGACTTTGCATTGCATCCATATATGTTAATTAAGATTGTAATTGTGCCCATTCCCTAACAAGGTTAACCGCTTTTTCAAGACCGACTGAAACCTGGGACAATTCCTGCTTTAGGAATTCTAGTTCATCCGACCATTTAGACATAAGTTCAGCGTCATTTAGTTCTCTTCTTCGTACTTTTAAGAGTTCAACGCTTCTCATGCCCGGCGGATTCCGTCTTTCATTATAATGAATCATCGGATGCCTTAATTCGCTCAGCCGCTCATGCTGATCACCGATTCTTGCATTTAACCACTTAAAGCTGTCCGTATTATATGCAGCATCTTGATTTACTATTTTTCTTTTTTTAATAATATAGCTTTTAAACGAGGGTGTGAGGTGATTTGTCGGATCAGCAGCAAAAAAGGCATTCAAAATAAAAGCAATTCTTTCCCAAAGGCTGTATAAACTACTCGCTACTTCAGAAACTGCATTATTAAATCTGGGATATATATGAAAGCCTAAATTATAGCGTTCATTTTTTAGTGACGTGATTTCTTCGAATACCCGGTCTTTGGTCCGGTAAAGGAAGGCAAGGTTATTGGTCGCAATCGCATATATCTCTTTAAGTTCATGTTCGAAATCCATATGTAGTGCAGCAGAAAGGCCAGGCGTCTGGGTAAAATAAGCGTTTTTAATCTCCCTGCTTGCCGTGATATAATTAAAGCTGCCGGGTTCAAATTCACAGGCATGCAGCTCAGGAAAGCCATACTGAACTTTGGCCTGTCGGTTGTTTTCTTCGTTCAAGTACAATACCAATTCATCAAGAGATAAAAGAACCATATCTTTCGTAGTATCAAAGCCTTCTTTTTTCACCTGGTACACCTCAAGTTGAAATCCGGGAAGTTTAAAATTAAACGCAGGATCTTTGTATTTAAAAAATTGGAGATCAGAGGTAAGCTGCAATTTTGTAATCGACAGATCGTCTACCGTTAAAAAGGGTGTTTCTGCGACGTTCCGGTTTAGCTCAAAAGTAAAACCATCGAAAACATCAGGATGATCATAATTTTTTAGTCTGGCATTTACCAGGTGTTTGTTCGGTGGATATCGAAGTTCAGAAAACACTTGATCATAATAAATGCTCGTAACTTTGTAATCATTCATATTCCAAAAAAATTAGTTTGAAGCTAGAATATAAATATAGGTGTTTTTCTCCCCACGATCTATTTCAGCTTGACAACGGATTCAAGGCAAATTATTTTAGCCTAAATACCTTGATCAGGTTTTTGAAAATTTCTATCTGTGGCACGCGGTACAGCTTTTTATATGCCAATACATAACGGTCAAATTGATACTGCGCCATGAGGTAGTCTGACGCCACACCGATTCTTGCGTACACGGATAGCTTTTTTCGTCTATACTTCAGATAATGATCAAGGCCTTGCTTAAACAACGATCTTTCTTTTTTGATGAGCGAGAGGTTTTCTGTAAAGAAATCAGCATGTACCGTTACCAGCGGCATGATCTGTTTAAATTGCTTCCCGCCCTCACCTAACATTTGTTGAAAATTACTATCAACGTAATCATTTACTCCTAGCATGCAAAGGTTCATATCTGTATATATGATCACAGGATAAACGGTCAATTTGCTTACAGGGGTTTTGATACCATAGGCTGTATTTGATCGTGCCGAAATGTGTTTTATGACACTTACGAGTTGTCGAGCACCTTTTTTTTTAGTTGCAACATTTTCATCCAGGAACGTCTTTAAGCTATGATGATCCTGCTCTGCGATAATGTTAAAATGTAGGGAGGAGGATTTGAATTCAAATATAATTATGGTCGATTCATTGATCACATAGCATCCATCTGGCATATAAGTTTCTGTCGGCCTGATCCATCTGAAACCTGTTTTATGTAGACTGGAAAAAATTGTATCCAAGAAATGGTCTTCGATATAATTCTTACCAAGTAAAGACTGAAAGTCACTAAAACTGCCTTTCCCGGGAAGAAAATTCCGAAGGTCGGAGTTTTGATAGAGAAAATACGGCCAGGACTTTTCCAGCGCAAAGGCAAAGTTGGATCGGCTAAGTAAATACACCCGATCTTTGGTTTTGTAATAGGGGAGACCTGCAAATCTTCCGATGCTAAATTTCGGGTCAGGTAATTCTTCTTCGTCTAAAACCAATGATAGTTGATCCAGCACATGGCAATGTTCGGCTGGCATATTTGGCAGCATTAAGGAGCTCGCCTCACCAGTCTCTGTGGTCAAATAAAAACGTGATAAGGTAAAGATCAGATCGTAGAAGCCGCCCAGACCTGTCTTATGCTTGAAACTATCTTCGATCGTCTTGTAATCCTATCCAAAATGTTTTTGCAAAAAATTTAAGAATATCAAATGTTTGATGGTGGCTGTTTTTGCATATTCCACGTTGCTCAGGCCAGTATACGCCTGTGCAAGTGATAAAGTCCACATCGCCTCATTTGTGGTCGCCTCTAAAGGAACGTGGTGTTTCTCGTATTGCAGGTCATTGAAGTATAGCAGCAAGTCGAACAATTGGTCTTCAAAGCCTATTTCTTCGACTGCTCTGGTACTTATTTTAACAGAATGGGTACTGAAAAGTTCAACTAATATTTTATCGATTACAATTGGATGGCTGAGTTGGGTTTGTTTGAGCTGATTTTGTAAGAGGATTTTTTTCGGTTCATTCATACGACGGACAAGCGTGTGTACAAAACCAGAATATTTGCCAGGCAACTCCAGACTGTTTTTCACCCAGATCATAACTTGCACAAGGTCGCCCAACGGAAATTCGCTGAAGTATTTTAATGGTTCGTTTGGTAAAGGTTTCCAAGCCATTTGCACCGTATGTAAGGCTCCTATAATGATGAATTAATTTTGTACTTTATTTGTACCTTTTGTGTTTTAAGTGTTTGATAATTAGATATTTATGTGTTTTGTATCGGGAAGTAGAGTAGCTTGTTTTTAGAAACAACTGCTTTAAATGGCGAAGGTCGTTAAAAGTATAGCCGGTTCGACTCCGGCAGAGGATACTAACCGGAATCGAACACATTGATTCCGGTTTTTTTTAACCAGAATAGCTGTACTAAACTAGCTATCTTACTTATATTCAATACTGTTGAGTAAACATCTTCTATATCCTCTACAATACCCCTTACACCGGCAATGCCCTGCATTGTAACCAATTTCATATTGGAATAACGTTCTAATTTATATATAAGAGTTGGCATGCGTTTCAATCGTTGAGCAACGAAAGGTGACCCTTTATATCCTTTCAAATTAGTCCTCAATGTAGCTTGAAATGTATTTAGTGGGTAAGCATGGCATGCCCGCCACCGATTTGCCAATTTTTGAGAAGTGAAATATTCTGTTAATTCTTCATGTCCAACTGCATTAACCAGTTGAAACTTTGCTAAGATTTTTCCTGCTTTATTTATTTGTGGTTGATTCGGTAGGTATAGGAGTATGCGCCATTACATTGAGATAGTTTATCCAAGATAGCAATAAATTAACCACTACTATTCTGGTTTCCCGTACCGATGAATTATTTTATAAGACTACCTTAGAATAAGCATGTATTCTAACATCAGATACACCGAGAAAATTTATTATATTTAAATTAAGTCAAAACTATATGAACGAACCACAACCAGAAAAATTTGATGAGGAGTTGGCCATTGGTCAGCTTCCAAGTGATGAAATACTTTTAGAAGAAGCAAGTGCGGATAAAATAGAGAAAGAAAAGAACGAACTGTTAAATCGACTTGTTGCAAATAACATTGTATACATGAAGGACAGAGTAGCATTTATATTAAATAATTCTATTGAGGCCCGGAACTCAGATATTGATCTTGCTTGGATGTATTGGCAAACTTATCAGTCAGATAGATTTGACGGTTCCAGAATTACCAGAGATCAGATGATGACCTTAACTAGATTATCATCTATAGCAAGGGAAAGAGCAAGGATTCAAAATCAGTATGGTTTATTTCAGGCTGATCCCGAGGTTAAAAAATTTAGATATATACGAGAAGGTAATTTCAGGCAGGCTGCTATTGATGAAAAGCCAGAAGGTAATGGATTTTATCACGTCTATATTGATGAGACAGGTAAGACAGGGCAATATCTGTCTATAGGTTCACTATGGATTTTGAAACATGCCGGCGCAGCTGATATCTTTAAAACAATGAAAATTGATGATTGGAAAAAAGAGAATGGAATTACCTCCGAATTTCATTTTGCAAAATTGAGCAAAAACAGCCTTGGGTACTATAAGACGTTTTTCGAAATGTTTCTGTCGATGTTTCCTGAAGTTGGATTTAAGCTGATAGCTGTTAATAAACAAGGTATTGCGGATCAGGGAAAAGCGATTGTTGATCTTACCTACCATTTATTAGCGAAAGGTATTGCTCATGAAAATGAAACTGGACGTGCACCATTACCAAGGAGACTTCAGGTATCACTTGATGAGGAAGAAAAAGGTAGTGACCGTTTAAAGTTGGAGAACATAAAAGAACGACTAACAAGTCAAAATATTCAAGGGTTAAATTTAGGTCTTTTTGAAGCAATCCCATCTTCCGGAAATTACTTCATTCAGATTGTTGATCTCTTCACTGGTGCCGTGAATAGAAAGCTACATGACCCGAATGGGAATACTCATAAAGATGAACTAGCAAATCACATACTTTTACTTGTTGGATTGGATATATCAACCATCGATAAAGAAAATAACGATACCGACCACTCTCACGTGTTCAATTTGCTTGATAAGGTATAAGGATTTAATTACCTTAGAGCTACCCGCCGAGAGAGATCATCAAAAACTGCCTCGGCTGGTGAAACGGGTAGACGCGCTAGTCTTGAAAAGTAGTGTCCGAAAGGACGTACGGGTTCGATTCCCGTGTCGCTCATGGTGGCGAGTTCGGAGTGATCCTGCTCGCCATTCATTATTTACGCATTTTTCAGAATCAACCAGGTACTGGTATTGGCTTGAGCTTCCAAATAAAGTTGCTGTATACCTCTGTAGAATACACCCGCAATGATCAACCAAGGTCACCTTTGTCTGGTGATGATGCGTGCGGCCGAAACATTGCTCCATATGGATATTTTATTACTAGATTGTATTATGATTAGGCCATTGCACCTGAAAATTACAATTTTTAGATTGGCCTATGACCAAAGACGAAATCTTTAGCAGAATTACTTCCTATTTCAATCAATCTCAAAATGACTTTGAAATATTGACTAATGGCTGTTTGTTTAACTTAGATTGTTTTTTAAAAGCTGAGATCCTTTTTTCGCTAATAGTTGCCTTCTTTGATCAGGCTGTTGGCGGTATCTACCAGGTTATCATAGTGCAGCAAATGAATTTTTCTTTCATCCCTTGCTTTGCGCTGGATTCGGCGGGTTTTGTCATTGAAGTCTGATCGCTTTCCCGCGACTACAGCATAATGAATCCTGGACTTGTCGAGCTTATGAAACTCCTGTGGTAAATATGTGCCGGGCATTTTTGCTTGTTCAAATAGCAGGTTAATAGTCTGGAAATTTGCTTCAATGTATGTGTCCCAGTCTTCAATCTGTTTGATCCCGGCACGGAAACATGTGCCCAGTGTTCCGTCGCCATTGGTAATTTGTCCGTAGACACTTTCCAGTTCCACAAATATGAATTCGTATCCACCTGAATTTTTTCCGACGACCACATAGTCTGCTTTGAAGGAAGGGGGTAATGCAAATTCCTTAAACAGGTAGGCTTCGTGGTGCCCGAAGTCGAAACCTTTTTTTAACATTGAGGCGATGATAAAGTACGCTTCGTTATTTTTGATGTAATTTAATACTTCACGTTCGCCTGTGGCCGGGTTATCAATGAGTGCCATGTAACCGGCCAGTTTGGAATGAAAATCGGCAGGACGATCAAGTTCTTCAATGGATAGAAAGTTATTCGGGAAGAGCGATTCGTAATAATAGGCAGCGGCGGGCATCAGTTCATGGTACTGGTAAAACTCATCAACGCTGAGTCCGTCGGTAGAGGCGACCAACGCTTTCGCTTCTTTATATTTCAATTGTTCCTGCTCGTTTAGTGTCCTGTAGTCGTTTTGGTATAGCATATCACTTGATTGAAAAGGAAAAGTTAGTTACTTCAAAACTTTGCACAAAATTATGTATGTTTTCCATATTTCGAAAACTACCAAGATAATTTGTAACACTTTTGCTCTAATTTTTAAACATTTTAGAGCTAAGTGAGTGGACAGCATATTTCTATATGAGGCGGGCTAGTATTGCCGAAACCTTTAATATCGGGCTGTAATTAAATAAAATTGTTGATTTTGATGCATTGATATGCTTTATAGAGGAACCAGAATGGGTTTGGCTGAAGGATACTTCTTAGTGGGCTTGGAGCATCGGCAGGAATGTCTTCTATCGTGCAATCGAAGGATTGAATAACGGGATAATCATACCTGAATTCTCTTTTTAGAGTGAAGTGAAAATATACATTATCGCCAAATTCATTTTTCACCCTGCTTGTGTAGTGCTTACCGTCTTCAAAATCACGGTTAAAAAATCTGTTTAAATCGATTATAAAGGGTAAACACATGCGTAACAACGTTTCTCCATGATCATCAGCCTCCCAACGCCTACCTGCTTCGGCAAGTTTATAATTGGCCGGGTAGCTTTTGTAACTGTCTTCTAAGGCCTGTTCAACTTCGTTGGCCCGGGCAAAAAAACGATCCAGGTTAAATATTAACACGAGTAATGGATAAAATACGACATGAAAGTCCTTGTTTTTATATTTACTTTTTTGGTTTGGTATCGCAAACAAACGGAATCTTTGGAAATTTCTAATTTTCACTTGTTGGAGATCTATGAAATGACCAAGCACATACTCTATAATCTCAACAAATCCATCGTGGCGGTCAATGCGATATCTGTCGACAAAAGAATTGTCCAAGCCATTATCCGGAAAGAATTTTAAAAGATCAGTTTTGACCTTAAGTAACATAACTATGGATTCTTTCAAGTAGTTTTTAATATCGAACCTGAATATTTCTGAGGAATAGAACTTGTCAATATAGCCGTTAAACTCCGCACTGATACCATATTTATGGGCGAACATCTGTTGGATATTATTAATGTCACAGACAAAAATGATTTTATCGAAACCAAATTTATTGGTCTCATTAACTTCGTCATAATGTGCAGAAAAGATGTTAAACAGTCGGAACACATGTTCGGGGTCAAGCCGATCCAGGTCATCTATCAGCAGGACTGTTTTCGGTACTACCATTTCAGGTTCTTCCTCGTCTTGTACGTTTGGTTTAGCGCGTGAATTTTGAACCCTACCTAGCAAATCGATGATTAGTTCGCTGTTGGAATCCAATTCATGAATGTGACCTTTTTTGTTTTTAAAGGATTTAACAAACCTATTTAGCTGATCTATTTCTGTAGCATTGAGTTTCGATTTATATTCTGAGAAGTCGCCGATAACCGATGTTACTGCATCAATGATATCTTCCTCAGGGAGCGGTGGAGCACCGGCAAAGGTTTTCGCCGCCTTCATCAATAGTTTTAAAGGCTGTTCAATTTTCATCTGGTGCAGCAGGTACATTTGGCTTACCAGTAACCATGAGTATTGTTCGCTGTTAAGTTGGACGTCTTCCGGAAATTTATCCAGTAATTCGTACAGCAGGTCATATTTAATAAGTTCAAAAACATCCTGGTTTTGTGCTATTGAGTAATTAACCGGATACAATTTGAGTACTAGGTATTCAGGATGATTTTCAAAATAGCTTTTCAAAAATGTGGATTTTCCAGAGCCAAATGGCGCAGAGAAAAGTATTCGCTCATTGAAATCATCATCAATGTGTTGTTCAAATTTGTCAAAGAGAGTAGGTGTGGTAACCTGTGGTATTTTAGTGGCGCTCATTCCATATTATCAATTTACTAAAATACCAATACTTTTTGCTTAAACCAATTGTTCTGTTTCCTCCAGGTGCTTGTAGTTATAAGATTATGTCGCCCAAATTATCAAATTTCGCGGAAATTGATTACTTATGCAGGAAAACTAATCGCGTCTCTTTATGATACTTTTTTTGATCATTTTTTCCCTTTTAATTCTCGTTGTCGTTTCGGCAATATTCGTCGAATTGCACACGTTCATTTTCAAAATAAAAGGCATTCTGTCATTTAAATGGTTTCAGCATAAAAATGCCCAGCATAATTGGTTGGTTATTTTAGCTTTTCTGTCCGTATTCATGGGCTTGCTGTCTTTTGCCTGGCTGTTTTATATAAAAGATTTTTTATTGGTAATGCAGAAAGGTGCAACCATGGCCACCTGGGGTCAGGTAGGAGATTTTATTGGTGGGATTGGCGGTACATTGTTTTCGCTAAGTGGATTTGTACTGTTATACCTCAGTTTTGCAAGCCAACGTGAGTCGTCCGAGAAGCAACAGATTGAAGGCCGCTTTTTCGAATTGATAAAACTGCACCGGGAAAATACGTTAGAGATGGAATACCTTGATCCATACCTTTCGAAAAATTCCCAAGGTACAAGTGCAGGTGAAGAAAAAGGGAGGGTCGTTTTTAAAAGGATATATTATCAAATCATAATGGCGTTGGACATTACAGCTATGTTTATAAATGAGTTTGAGAACGACCCTGAGAAAATTTACACGGAAAAAGCAAGAGCAACATTACTAAACAATGAAAACGTGGTACAAAGGCGTGTAAGTATAGTCGAACTTGCAAAAATAGATGTTGCATATTCCTTAGTTTTTAACGGTGTCCCAAAAGACTCTGAAGCTGCCCTGAAGCGACAACTATTGAAGTTTTACCAGCAGGATTTTATAGATCCGCTGTTAAGCCTATTTATGTTATTGCCATCAAGGGGGTCTGACTTGTTCCAGGGAATGCAGGACATCATAACCAGCAAAAATCTGCTAACCGCGCTGATAAAGGAACTAAAGAACGATTCGGAAATTTCAACAATAGGGGAAAGAATGACGACGAAATTTAATAAAAATGAAAAATTTGAATTCCTTTTTGAAGTCACCGAACACCTGGGGAACTTTACTAAGTTTTTTGGAGGACACCAATATAAACTTGGACACTATTTCCGAAATTTTTTTCAGACAGTGACTTACATCGATAGATCAGACGCTTTAAGCTATGAGGAGAAATATTATTATATCAAAACATTAAGGTCTCAACTGTCAACTTATGAGCAATATATTTTTGTTGTTAATAGTCTGTCGCACTTAGGACTAGTGTGGGAATACGGCTATGTTGGGCGAAATGATGTAAACAGGCATCTCATTACAAAGTATAACTTGATTAAAAACATAAGTGCTTTATCTCTTTTTGAATCGCTTAACGTTGAGAGCTATTATCCAAATGTTTCCTTTGAATTTGAGGACAAGCCGGAAGGTAGAAAACACCTCATTAAAAATTATTATTAGTCCAATCTTAATATTTGGCAGATTTCAAAGTCTTATCTTAGTACTTGTGCTGCGCGTTCAAAAAAATTTTAATGCTATCGATGTTTTGCTTATTCAGGAGATGGTCTGACTGGTCGGGCTTATTAGCATTACTTGCCGCATCATCCCGGTGTATTTTTAAGTGTTGTGGATTATTACTTGGTGATTTGCCGGCTTAAACTGAGTTCGAACCATGAAACAGATTCTGCGGTTGTCTAGGAGGGCTATAGGGATGGGACTAAATTTGAACTGATTGATATTGAAAGTCCGCATACCAAATTATTTGGCAGCAGTGGCAAACTAAGAGCAGAGTTCAATGCGGCATTTCAACAGATACTGCATTGGATGCGTTCCAACCGCTTATAGTAGAAAACGAACCCACCATTTTCCCAGTGCAAGAGTTTTAAGTGTGTACGGCTACGTTTCAAAGAAATGAAAACCCCACTACTGGTGGTGCTGCGCAGCATCCCAAGACTGACTAACCCAACATAGCCCGTCAAAACTTTTACGCATATCATTATGACCGGAATAAAGGTAAAAATTATGCGAAGATCCCAAAGCGAACATATCAGTAAAGGCGGATTAGTTGTGATACCAGAAACCAGTCCACCTTGACTTTTAGCTTCACGCCATTCGGATAAATCACCTCAATCTCATTGACATCTGAATTTTCCCTATCGGTATGAATCCACAGTGGGAGTCTTGTTTTTCGTTGAACCGTGCATACCAATAATAGAACTTAGCCACATTCAGACCATGCTACAGACAATATTGTTTCTTGGATTTGCCAGTTAAACGCCAGTCCTCGACCATTGCAGAAATTGCGCAACGTTTGATTTCTAAATAATTCATGTACGCAAAACTAAATCCTGATGGTCAGCTTCACAATATGTACTTAGCAGAGCAGATACATACGGAACACTGGTGTACTTTCTTCGGAATATCTAGTTGGTACATAAGTAAACTGGAGACTTGCCGCCTAACCATAACCACGCTAGAATTCGTCTAGGAAAACGAACTTTAGTTAAAACTAGGTTTTATTCAAATAATACGTTCATATATCTTGAAATTGCTTTCAATAATTATCGTTATATTACACCTGATACATATCAAAATTATGCTCTCATAAATGAACCAACAATTACTGCTAACAGAAATAAAGAATTATTTATCTACCTTCCAACTACAGGTCAAAATTTCTTCTAAAAATAATGAATACGACATTAATATTCATTCAGAAAATGTCATGATTCCCATCCTCAACATTTTATATCATTCGAATTTGAAAAATCTGAATGAAAATATAAAAAATGCTGATTCCATTGATCTTCTAGATACAAAATCTAGAATAGCTTTTCAGATTACTGCCACACACACGCTTGAAAAGGTTAAATCTACATTATCGAAGCTTATTAAATCGGTCCATTTTGGTACATTTGATAAACTATACGTATATGTTCTAACAGAGCGTCAAAGATCTTATAGTCAAGCCCCGCTTACAAAAATCATAGGAAAGAAAATTGCCTTCAATGCACAAACAAATATAATTGACGCTACAGATATCTACCATAAAATTCAGGCACTTACTAATATAGATACCATCAAAGAAATTCGAGATGTCTTGGCGAAACAATTTTCAGAATTATACCTAAATCAATCATATACTCGTACAGACTTAAATGATTTCCTCAACTCATACAAAAAAAGTTGCCTTACAAACTTTTCACGATTAAATTTTTTGGTATATCAGTATCACGTAAGCCCAGGGAAGTTGAACTATATAAGCTTTTTGTAAGGCCTAGGTTAAATGTTGTAGGTAGCTCCAGGTGGCTTAATAATGTATTTGTTGTAGAAAATTTTGAAATGTCTATCAAGGCTGAATCGTATACAGCCATTGTTCAGCCGGAATTTTCAATAGAGGATTATATAAAGTATGGATACAATCAGCAGTCTACGGAAACCTTCGAGAATTTATTTTCTTTTCACAAACATATCGTGGTACTTGGTAATCCGGGTGCGGGCAAGTCGTCCATTGTCAAATATGCCATATGCAAAATTTTAGAGAAAGACTTATTGTCCTTCCAAAATCAGATTATTTTTGATCATATACCTTTTCGTGTCGAACTTCATAAGTATAACCAAATTAGACGTGAAAAGCATATTGGTTTCGAGGCATATCTTTCTCAATTATTAAATGAAGAGTACCACAGTTTGATAGATGAAAATAATATCCAACAAATACTTTCCCACTTTAAAACGGTTGTGTTTTTTGATGGCCTTGATGAAATTTTTGATATTCAAGAGCGAATAGAAATGCGCAATGATATCGAAAGAACTGTAAAAAGTTTTGAAATGATGAGATCCATTGTTACATGTAGATTTGAATCATATACTGAGGTAAAGTTGGATTCAAAACTATTTCGAGACGTTGAGGTTTTAAACTTTGATGATCATCAAATGAGTGATTATGTTGAAAAGTGGTATGACGTAGAAGAGAATAATTCTGACATTAAGAAAGCCGAGGTAAAAAACTGTCTTAATCAACTGCAGAACGTTGATGGTGAGCTTAAATTCAATCCACTTTTGCTTTCTTTAATTTTAATTTTATACAGGAATGAACTAGAAATACCTACAAGTAAACTTGAAATTTATGAAAATTGTACTAACACGATTGTTGATCATCGTGATAGTAAGGAGAAGAAACTGTCTTTTGGTTTGAAAATTACTAACCCTAATTCAATTTTCTCAGCCTTGGCACATTGGCAATTTGAAATAGTAGATAATCGTTCTCAGGTTAAACACGATGACGTTGCACTTTTTGTAAAAAATTATCTCATTGAAAAAGGAGAATTTGAAGATGATTTTCTTGCTTCCAAGGCAACTAATCAGTTTTTAGAATTTGCAAAAGTTAGATCCATCTATTTCGAAAATAAATTTACGCACAAAACATTCTTGGAGTACTTTACAGCATATTACATATTCAGTACAATATTTTCAAAACCATATAATTATGATAAATTAGAAGGAATTATAAGTCATAACATTGGTTTTTCATCTTGGACCGTCGTTTTAGAGCTTTTAATATGCAAGATAGATTCTTCCCAAAATGATTTTGAAATCATAAACGGTATAGTTGAAAGTCAAACGAAGGCCAATCCAAAGATGGCAACAAACTTTTTTCTGAGCATCTGCCGCTATTTGAAAAATATCAGTCCAAAAGCTTTAGTTAAGATAATCGAGAAAGGTATGGAAATATGCCTTACTCCTTCACCACTATCTAAAAGCTCTAAAGTGGATTATGTAGAGTTAATTTTTTCTAATATTTTGTCTTTGTCAGGTGTAAAACGATTTGAGCAGTATATGTCCACTGCTTTTAAAAATTTGTTTAATAAAGATTCGTTTATAAAAGAAGATCTTTGGGTTTTCGCCTATGAATTTAAAATTAACTCTGATAATGACTTATTGGTATCTTTACTGAAAGGACTAAATGGCCCAAAGATAAGTCCAGAAATTTATTTATTACAAAATTACACTGCTCTCAGTAATAATGACCATTTTTTATCACTCATAAAAAGCACAATGGAAAATTTTCCGCAATGGTCCTTGCAGCATATCTATCAATCGAAGTTTAGTCAGAAAATGTTTTTTGGTAGCGATAAATTTAACTATCTAGCCACATATTTATTAAGAGCTCAAAATAGGCCTCTAGAAACAAGTTATAATGAACTCAGGAGTATTGGTGTAACGTATCTCGATATAAAAACTTCACTAAGTACTCAGACGGCGTTATTAAATTTATCACCGAATGATATTCAATTATCAGTTTCTGCTGATAGTAATGTTAATAGGGAATTAAAGAATATTGTCAGAACTTTGCTGGATACATATGTGCCCCATCTCACGAAGAAAAAGACAAATGAGAAATTTTACGATAAATTTTTTTTAAAGCACAAACGAAATTAAAAAGCTGTCGCTTTGAATAGCAACATGCCGTCCTAAAAATCGGACAGATTTAAACAGAAAAAGGTGTGAGATTGGAGTATAATACGAACATAAGTTCCTCTTCCGACATTATGGAGGCAGTCTTCAAAAACGAAAATCTATCTTGAAGTCGATGTGATCTTTACCAAAGATATTCCCTATATAGTTTATGTTCTCAAAACAACGCTCAAACACCTATGTTGGCTCTAAATCTTTTATAGGCTTGGAGCTTATCATGACAATTACTGCTCTTGTTGCCTTTTTTTACTACAATTGGAATTCAAAAATTCAAAAAAGCCTGATCTGTGGCGAATTATTCTAAAAACACATTTTCAATTTATTCAGGTCCGTTAAATATATGTAACGGAACCGTTTTTTGCAATCTTAAAAAAGTTGATTAAATGTAAGCTAACACTACAGCACAGGTTCGTTTTGCTGCAATTGCTGCCACCGATGCGGTAAAAGATCCTAGATTTGTGCTGTTGGTTGTTTATTAATTTTTTTCAACACATCTATCATCCAGACCATGGGATTAATGCCTAATAATTTGCAGGTTCCCATGAAAGAATATAACATGGCGCTCCTTTGTGCTTCATCATGTGAACCACAGAACATGAAATATTTTCTGCCCAACTTATGTAAAGCGTTACATAAGTTGGGTTATGCATAGCTCACCGTTATGTAAAGTATGTGACAGGTTTTTGCTTGTACTTCAAAGTAGCAACAATGTTTTTATCATATAACTTTATATAATAAACATGTTCAAAAGCGCTTAAGCCAATCTAGCAGGTTGTCATTCGACATCCAAATGGGTTCTTTTTCAGGCACAACGGCAAAGTAAGCTTTTTCAATAGCTTCTCTTTTTTGCCCGGGAATCAGCCGTGGCGTAGATTTCTGTTGTCTGAACGGAAACATGTCCCAGAATGTCCCGGATATAAATAAGGTTCACGCCAGCTTGCAACAGATGCATCGCTTTTGAATGCCTCAGCATGTGACAACTGATCTTATCTGGAAAATGAACATTGCTGGGTATTTCGGAGTGATGATGCCAGTGATTTCGGTCAAACCGTGCCACTTCTAAGATCATACAATTATATAAAAAAGCTGGTGTTATTCCTTTTTCAATATTCCTTTTTTAATGATGTTACGGCCGGTCTGGCTGGCGTACGTTGCTCCGGAAAAAATGTGGTGCTTTAGTGCGGAACATATGTAAGACTGATTAGTTGCGATTTCATTACCTCCGGATAAGCAAAAAGCTTCTTGCATACCCCCGAGATTAAAATTGCTTACACCATAATCTGGACAAGGTATTTCCTGGATGGGTGTGGGTAAAGGATCAATTAAACGATCTTCTGAATGCTAATGGGGATAGATTTGTTTTAACCATGAACAATTTATTAAACGATGACGGATGTCCAAAACCCAATTCATAGGCAACTATAGTTACCGATAAAGCCTTGGCAGATAACTTTTCCTTCGCCTTCTCAATGATTTTCTGATGGATTAGACTCTGTGTATTTTGCCCTATAACCGCAAGTACCATGTCACTTAAATATCGCGGTGATACATTCATCTTTTCTGATAGGTACAGCACCGTTGGTATCCCCCCACTTAGCGCTGTGCTGCTGTTAGACAGCTCCTTTGCCGAAAGTTGTCAAGCATTTGCTGAAATTTTCTTTGGACGCCATTACCCAATCACTTCGAATGCTTAGGATTAAGAAAAGCCTCATAGCTCAAGTTCTATCAGCATCGACGAGTACCACTTCAAGCGAAGCATGATTTCTGTTAAATAGCAAGATTTAGCTATTTTGGAACTATTTAGCATGTATTAACTTAGATATATTAAGAGAAATTAGCGTCTTGATGCTTAATCTTTTTAAAAGTCGGAATCTGAGGCACAAGTTCACTTTACCCCAAGATTTGACAAAACAATAGATTTTGTCTTTAAATATGGATAATACCTCAAAATACCTTGATCATGGAACAAAAAATAAAGAAAGCAATTCGTGCAATCCAAAGCGCGGACAATCCTGTTTCCAGTGTTTACTTCTTTCACAAATATGAAGACAGCTTGCAACGTAATAGAGTGACAATTTCGCAGCAACAAACAGGCGAAGTTAATTTTCTACTGTCTAAGCCTGACACAGAACTATTAACTTCTCTAACTTCGACTTTTCATTCACTTTGGGAGGCAGAGCTTCCCGCGGTTGGGATTGGAAATTATATATTGATACGTTCCCAAGGCCAGATACCCCCACCAAAAGGGAACGCTGTTTCTCTTGATTGGGATATCAAGTACTATGCTGTGAATGGCGGGCCAATTCTTTGCCATGGATCCGACCTTGGTAGTAGATTCAACGCAATATTCCTAAGACGTTTTACATCACGGTGCGCGCCCGATGTCCCACCGTTACACTATGATGAACTTAAACTAGTAATCTGATGAGAATAAATAGATATATTATAATAGGCCTGGCATACACATCAATTGTTATTTTGAATTCATGTAAAACAGCAAAAACCAGATTTAGCAATTCGCATCAGGGAATTTATAAATATGATAGTACAGAAATTGAAGCACTAGATGTTACCGTGTCAACAAGACCTTTAGTGTCTGAGAAAAAAGAAAGCAAACCTCCGAAGACGTTTGTTTATCTTCCAGACTCTTTGAAATACCTTTATTTGGAAGTTATGTCAGAGAGGACAAAAACCCCAGAACAACTGGTTAAGGCATTGCAAATACCCATAGATGCGGCTGAAAAAGCAAAATTATTACGCGCTACTAAATTCGATGAATTTCAGATGGTATTCGAAGTTTCAAATATTAAGAAATATTTTAATTACGAAAAGCTAATGCATCCTGGTACCAGGGTTGAATTTCTAAATACATCGATAAAATTAGATACTGACTCATATGCTTCCTTCTACACAATAGATAAATTGCAGAATGAGATTGAAGAGGTTGATATGGGTGAACTCAATCGAACACAGACGGTCAAATATGATTTCAAATTATCAGGCGATGGTAGCTTGGGACATAGCAATACTCAAAAAAACATCTTTGGTTCTACAAATGGCAATACGAGCAATAAGGAAAACTCGATAATTTTATATGACGGTAATGGAAAACCTGTAATTGTTTCGGCTAACGCCGTTGAAAATCAAAAAAATTCAACTTCAGGTAATGAAAGCAATAGCAGCACCGACGCTAAATTATCAGCTAAAGCGGAAGCGAATTATGCCAACGAAGAGGCAATTAAAGAAGGACTTGAAATTAAGCTGAAGAGAATGAGATTAGGGTTTTCAAAGGGTGACAAGTTTCTAACAATCAGTCAGCGAGCTTTGCCATTAGGCGATGCAAGTTTGAACGTTTTTGTTACCGCTACTCTTAAATTCAAAGAATCCACTGCACAACCTAATCTGATGATGAACCAGGAGGTTTGGTACTTTGAAAATTTATATAACCTAAACCAAGAATTAACCCCCTCTAACGACCTCATCTATTCAAAAAGAGTTGTCAGCTATCTCAGATCTCAGATTTTAGAGCCGGTCAAATTCAAGACAAGCTTTGAAGGAGCGATCCGGATTGTTGGAAACGAGCGAAATAAGAGCGGCAATAACGCACTGGAGTTTGATGATTACGTAACCTATCAGAAATTAAAAACTAAAAATGGTGAGTTTTTGCTTGATGCTGCACAGTTTGGCAAAGAAGCCTATACCATAGTGGCAGAATCCGGACTTGATAAAACTGAACTTACCTTATATATTGCTTCACCGGTACCGATGCAACTCGGTCTATTTTTAGATGACGAGCCTGAGTTATTCTTACAATGGGTGAAAAGCTGCATTGCCAACCCTAATGTAAAGATTTTAAATTCTAACAAACTGGCGCTTTATTTCTACAGTCCGCAATCTAAAAAGCTTATTGATTTGGTCAGTAACAATGCACCTGCCTCTATAAGTAACTTAAAGGCATTGCATAACATAAGGCTAAAAAGAATAGATCCTTAAAGTCGAATCTCTCGTGGATCTATTCTTTGGACTGCAAATGCTTATAAATTTGATTCGCAAATTGTTTGCAAACTAATCTTTGACAAGAACTTGTCGAACCCAAAGAAATTGAATTGATCAATTTTCATTTCTACTACATGGAGTTTGAATTTCCAAAAACAAAAATTACTTTTGAACATAAGATTAATTCGTTAAAAATACGAACGCAACAAAAATGACGATAAACAAATAATTTTGGGTCAAACAAAACTCAAAGGAAGGAAAGAGGGAATAAAGATTGGAGAATAGAAGGCTAAGGAAGCTGTAGTGACCAGAATGCTCAAAAATCGAAATTTTACTGACGACGAAATTGTAGAATTTGCGGAAGTGACATCCAGCGTCATTTCGAAGTCTAGAAAGGCTTGAAAAGGTCAATTAGCCTGAAGTATCGCGGTACCTAAATTAAATCATGTGCAGGCGTGGATTATGCCTCTAAGTGGTAGTTAATGATAAATAACAATTAAAAATCAATGTACGTGAAGGTACTTACTCGACTCTTTAAACAAGCCATCCAAATGATTTACCATGCTTTCCAAATATTTTAGATATTCCCTTCTTAAAATTAATATTTTTTTCATCTGGGCATCACTTACATTCCTGTTATTAAGAACATTAGACCTAAAGTTCCATGCATTTAAAAATTGGTCTTTAGGTGCAGGTGTAATTTTAGAATCCTCGTTAAACTCTAAAATATAGTTTAGATGAATGATTAACATGCTATCCAGTTGCGAAAAGGCTTTATACAATTTAAAATAACGACCATTGGATCGTTTATTTTTGATCGCTTACGAAATAATTGAAATAAACGGTTGCATAAGTCTGCTTCATTGTACCTTAGTAATGAATTACCATAAACTAATTCGATTAACTGAATTCTTTCTTTTGTTTTTTATGAATTCTTTCAAATTATACACTTTTAAGTTCCCTTTCCTGAAATACCGAGAAGATTAAACATAGCAAGCTTTATGCGATTTTTTTAGCCAAATCAGCGATTAAACGTAAATCAGATAGGAAATGGTTCGAGAAGCGCCCAGTTGGGGCCACCCTAGTTGTAAACCTAACTTGAACCTTGGACTTCTATATGAATTAACTTCGAAAGTTATAAACGTTTTGAATAAATTAGATTGAGGACCTCACAAACCGTTCTGAAGAAGCCAGCTTATCCTTCACTTTTCGATCCGTTTATCCTATACGTGCCCCATACCGCGATGCTACCAATTAAATCATGATCATTAAATAACAATCTTCTATAGTATTACAAACATTTATCGTTACCGCAGTTCTGTATTCATAATTTATTTATATTATTATGCACGCAACCTAAACATCGAGTGGTAAAACCATAATGAACAATTATAAAGGATTTTCTGATAGTGAACTCTTTGATTTATTAAAAAATAATGATCAGGCTGCTTATTTAGAAATTTACGACCGTTATAAAGTGCTCTTGCAGAACCATGCAATCCGAAAATTACCCGAAATGGACGACGTGGAGGATATCTTACAGGAACTTTTTATCGATCTATGGGAAAAACGAGCCAATATCCACCTCACTACCGGCTTAGGTAATTACCTCTACACTGCGGTCCGTAACAGGATTTTTAATCTCTTTTATAAAAGACAGCGCCAAACCAATTACCTCAATTCTCTTACCTCCTTAATAGAAAAAGGTGAGTACGTCACTGATATCACACTACGTGAAAAGGAATTTTCTGAAATAATCAGGAATGAAATTAACCTTTTACCACCTAGGATGAAAGAAGTTTTCCTATTGCACCGCAATGAAAGCCTCACTTATAAAGAAATTGCTGATTTACTAGGGACTTCTGAGCTCACGGTTGCTACGCAAATCAAAAAGAGCCTTAAAACATTGCGAATACGTCTTGGATCTTCGGGGTTTTTGATATTTCTTGGTTATTAAGTAGCTGCATTTCAAATTAATTTCAATTATTTCATTTTTTTTTGATTTCCGGATACCTTGAAGGTGCCACTTCAATTGTCATGTATTAAATGGATGATAAATCTATAACAACATGAACAACTTAAATCCCCATGAATTACTCAATAAATGCCTTGAAGGAACTACAACTCCTGAAGAGGATGCGATGCTGGAATCATGGTATATGAGATATCAAGACCAATCGCTCTCCGAGGTGGATGGACAAACAAGGGTCGATCAGCTGGCAAAAATCAGAATTGCACTGGTTGCTACAAGTGATCCTGCGAATGCTGATCAGGAGCAATTGCCTATGGTAACCGGGAAAGCTACCCGCTTATTATGGCCGCTAAGAAAAATTGCTGTGGCTGCGGCAGTGCTGATCATTGGTTTTAGTGCCGGTATGTTTTATTATAGCAACTATGCTGTTAACGACCACCGACCAGAATTTACAAAAGATATTGCCCCCGGTAAAAATGGCGCAATGCTTACGCTTGCCAACGGAAAGCAGATTTATATCAGCGATGCTGCAGCGGGTAACATTGCTGAAGAAGCCGGGGTAAGTATTAGCAAGACCGCAGACGGACAGATTGTTTACCGGGTAAAAGCGGGCAATGCAGATAATCCGCAATACAATACCCTGCAGACCAAAAACGGGCAGCAAACGCAAATCATCCTCCCGGATAATTCCAAAGTGTGGCTGAATGCCGGCTCACTCATCAAATACCCATCAAGTTTTGCTGCACTACAAGACAGGAAAATAGAATTGACAGGGGAGGCCTACTTTGAAGTAGCGAAAGATAAAATTCATCCTTTCATCGTAAAAACAGCGCTGCAGGAAGTACAGGTTCTAGGGACGCACTTTAACATCAATAGCTACGCTGATGAGCCTAAACTGATAACCACACTGCTTGAAGGAAGCGTTAAGGTAAACTATGGAAAGTACGACCTGATGCTAAAACCTGGTCAGCAATCAGTTTTAAAATTAAACCAGGCGGCGACGATCACCCCGTCTGACATGAAAATCAACCAGGCAGATATTGCAGAGGCCATGGCCTGGAAAAACGGATTTTTCAGATTTGAGGAAGAACCGCTGGAAAGCGTAATGAGAAAAGTAGCCAGATGGTATAATGTAGAGGTGAGCTATGCGCCTGGGGTACCAAAAAACATACTACTGGGCGGTTTTATTTCACGGAATAAAAATATATCAGCTGTGCTGGAAATGATGACCAGGACAGAAGACGTAAGATTTAAAATGGAGGGAAATAAAGTAACCGTATTAAAGTACAAGTAACGAAAAATATAAGTAACAATAAATATAGATAACCACTATAGAATTAACCAATCAACTTAGAACCTAAACAAACACAACATGACAAAAAACTTACCCTAACATGCAGCCGCCAGGCCCGACCAGATAAAAAAAGCGCAGAAGTGTTGGAACCACAACTGCGCTGAAAGTCTCAAGTCGGCACCATCCTGTTCGGTAAACCGGAGCAGGACCACAATCTCAATCGTATAAGCGTCAACTT